>TARA_R110002096_G_scaffold88170_3_pt1 | contig 20388 bp, 19 predicted proteins | sample TARA_R110002096 | Tara Oceans TARA_R110002096 (sample SAMEA4397295) | marine metagenome | biome: Polar Biome; feature: [DCM] deep chlorophyll maximum layer (ENVO:01000326); material: water (ENVO:00002006), including particulate matter (ENVO:01000060) such as... | depth 35 m
CCCCGGGCTCAAATCATTTGGTTTTCGAGCCATTTTACACCACCGACAAAGGTGGCACGGGCCTTGGGCTTTATCTGGCGAGAGAACTGTGCGAGTCTAATCAGGCCCATTTGTCCCTCGTGGAAGACGACAAACCCGGCTGCTGTTTCCGCATTACCTTTGCTCACCCAGGGCGAATGATCTGACGTGGAACCGACAAAAATGGAACCGACAAAACAAGATGACCACTCACACAGCGCTGATTGTTGACGACGAACCCGACATTCGGGATCTTCTCGAAATTACTCTTACGCGGATGGGCATAAAAACCCTCACCGCTCCAGACCTTACCAGCGCATTCAAACTGCTGGAGCAGCAAACTCCACAGCTATGCCTGACAGACATGAACCTGCCAGATGGTAACGGCATCGAATTGGTGCAGTGGATTCAACAGCACCGGCCGGACATGCCCGTGGCCGTTATCACGGCATACGGAAGCATGGATACGGCGATTGAATCCCTGAAAGCCGGCGCGTTTGATTTCGTCTCCAAGCCGGTTGAGCTCTCCAGACTCCGGGAACTGGTGAATAGCGCCCTGAAGCTGTCGGAGCCAAGCCCTGCTCTTGATGACGCCACCGACGAGCCAGGCCTTCTGCTTGGCAACTCCGCGCAAATCAAAAAGCTACGCAATCAGACCCGTAAGCTCGCCAGAAGCCAGGCACCGGTTTTTATTAGCGGTGAATCCGGCAGTGGTAAAGAGCTGGTGGCGCGGATGATCCACCTTCAGGGGCCGCGCAGTGCTGCGCCCTTCACCGCCGTCAACTGCGGTGCGATTCCTTCGGAACTGATGGAAAGTGAGTTTTTCGGGCACAAAAAAGGTAGCTTTACGGGTGCCGTTGAAAACAAAGATGGCCTGTTCCGTTCTGCCGACGGCGGTACACTGTTTCTGGACGAGGTAGCCGACCTGCCCCTCGCCATGCAGGTTAAATTGTTGCGCGCCATTCAGGAAAAAGCCGTGCGCCCGGTAGGTGATACCAAAGAAATACCTGTCGACATACGTTTACTGAGCGCCACGCACAAAAACCTGGCAGAACTGGTTCAGGATGGAAGCTTCCGGCAGGATCTGTTTTACCGGATTAACGTGATCGAACTGGCTGTCCCTCCTCTAAGAGATCGAACAGACGATATCGCGCTTCTCGCGAACCACATACTTGAACGCATCGCCCGGGAATACGAATGCGATGCGGCAACACTGTCTCAGGACGCCGTAAACCGGCTGAAAGAGCATGACTTCCCAGGCAACGTGCGGGAGCTCGAAAACATTCTTGAGCGCGCCTTTACCCTGTGCGATGCCGAGAAAATCAGCGCTTCAGACCTGCATCTTGGCAATGGCCTTGGAGCCGGGGCCAGTGATATCAACGTCGGCACAAATGCAAACACCAGCCCGGCTCCAGTGCCGGAGGGTGATATTGACCTGGAGGGCTACCTGGAATCCATCGAGCGCCAGGCTATTGAAAAAGCGCTGGAGGCGACACGCTGGAATAAAACGGCAGCGGCCAAGAGGCTGGGGATCAGCTTTCGGGCGTTGCGGTATAGGTTGAAGAAGTTGGGAATGGAGTGATTTTCAAGGTATCTTGAATACCTAATCTCAGCGGCACGCAGGATGCGTTCGCTAAATAATCGTTATTACATGGATGTTGAAAAATGCTTGCTCGTAAAAATCGTGGCTTTTCGCTTTTGGAATTAATGATTGTGGTGATTATCGCTGCAACACTCGTAAATATCGCGCTACCCTCTTTCACATCCCTCATCAACAGCCAGGAACGAAGAGGTGCCTTGCATGATCTGATGGGCGTGTTTGCGTTTGCAAGGCAACATGCTGTGATGAACGGAGCAATTGTCACGGTCTGCCCGCTCGACACTACCGGAACTTGTGGCAGGGACTGGAACAGCGACATTCACGCTTTTCTGGACCCCGATAACACAAGAAAACTGACCGCAAACGAAAGCCTTCTCAGAACAATCTCGCCAAGCGGTAACGGGCGCCTTATAGCCCGCTCGCTAAACCGAAGCTTCTTTCAGTTCAGGCCCACCGGGTTCATCCACAGTGACTTGGGCAACATTACATGGTGCCCGGAATCACGGAACGCCTCGCTGGCAGGCCAGATTATAATCAGCAGAGGCGGTCGGGTAAGAATCGCAAGGGATACGGATAACGACGGTATCCCTGAGGACTCAAAAGGCCGGCCATTGCGCTGCTGACCTCCTTACCAACAATTGGTCCCCGTCGTTGATGTTTTGGCACCTGTCTGAGCCAACCTTAACGTCCCACAATCATCGTTTGTCTGATCGCCTGCCGGAACGGCTTGCACCGAGAAAGCATTTGCCGTTGCAGCGCCATTCAAGCTTAGATTGTAGAAAGCCGTTCCATTTCGCGGAGACTGGGAAAATGGCAGTACGGGTTGGACGCCCCCCTCAAGATAAGAGAAGTCTGCCGCATATTGCCTTTCCATCCATTGCGCAAGCTCCATAAGATCCGCCTGTGCCACCGCCCTGCGGGTCTGCCGGACGTTGTCCACGTAGGAGGGGTAGGCAATGGCAGCAATGATGCCAATGATCGCAACGACAATCATCAACTCTATCAGAGTAAATCCGGCTTCCCGGCGGCGGAAACCTAAGTGCAGGTTAACGTTCAAAATGTATCCACTCCCCGCAGCACCAAACGCCCGTCATCATCCTGGCGCTCAGAAACGACATTCAGCAAGCGTTGCCCCTCCCGCAAAATCGCCATCACACTGCCGGAAGAAACCTCTTGGTTGTTAATAATGATTGAACCTTCCAGGAAATACTCGCGGTCATCTATGACCATTCGACCCTCTTCCGGATAGATGACATCAATTACCGCATCTTGACGCCCCTCCTCGACACCTGAATCGTTAGAGCCCCGAATTCCCTTATCCACTTTATCCTGTGCCAAGGAGCACAAGCTCCAGGCACCCAGTGACATAGCAACAATGATCGAAAGTAATACTCTCATGCCGTTATCCTCTGTTATCTGATCGGCGACGTTTCAGGCTGCCTTACTCATTAATCAGCTCATTCCAACCACGGCGTCCGGCGTTGACTACAGCCCCGCTAAGAGGAGGAATTTCTACAACGTCCACAGGATCCTTGCCATCACTGCCTGGCGTAAAACGGAAATTGCCTAGAATGGTGGACTGATTCGGGAGGCCGCTGCTCTGGTAACCCGCGACCTTAGCCCCAAATTTGAGGAACGCGCGTTTTTCAGGAGTCCGGCCATCCAGGCCGAACGCCATCAACCAACCGCTACCGCCTCCCAGACAAGGATTCTGATCGGGAACCATGGTGTTCAGATAGAGGAACTCTCCGCGCACTTGGGCGCTGACCACAGCTCTTTCACCGCTCGTCGGCAAGTCGACATACCAGCCTTTCGCAGTCGCAAAGTCCATCTTGTTGCCAGTCGAATAGCGGACCTTGGCCGTCGTTGTATCAGGTAGCGTCAGAGTTCCTTCACTGATGCTGCGAGACTCCAGGCTGCCGGTACGCGTTAATCCTGAGGTGCCTCTGTCCCATACGCCATATACAGATTGGGTATCATTCGATGTAACGTCATTGGCTTCCAGATACTGACCGGTACCAAAATAAATCATCAGGTTAGGCATGTTACCTGCCCGGGGCATCGTCTTGTTCGCTGCGGCAACTGGCGCAGCGGTAATCGCCTGGTTTGCCTCCGTGGTGAAAACAGGCTGTGGCACGCCAGCAGTATTGTAAGCTGAAGCCCAGGAGCCGGAACTATCCAGACTAGCTGCCCAGAGTTTGCCGTCCAGATCACCTGCATAGACGCGATCTACCAGATAATCGCCTGTCGTATCCAGCGCAGTCAGTGGCGACAGGCCATCACCGCCAGTCTCAAACTCGACATAGCGAACGTCGGTCGCATCCCAGGTACCATCCATTCCGCCTTCGATATCAAGCATGAAAAACCCTGTGCTGGCCGTATCCGAGTTATACCCGTTAGATACAAAAGCCGTCCAGCGTGTATCCGTGCCCCACTTGGTCATCCCAATCACCGGTGCCTGTGTGACATAGCCCATGCGCGCATTGTCGGTGCCGGCGAACTCCCAGAGTATGATTTTTTCAGCGTTTGCTTCAGTGAAGCCAGAAGGGTCTGTGATATCCAGTGCAAAAATACCTCTTGCCCCGGCGCGGCCACCGCCAACGACGATACTTCTCCAGTCCTCGTCAGTGGTCAGAGTCCCATCGGCCTCCTTGCCTTTGGTAAAGATATCCTGCTGCCGTATTTCCAGATCCACATAATACCGGTGCTGATACCCCGGATCTGTCAGGAAGTGCAGCCCTGCATTGCTAGCTGTTGAGTTATAAACGAATTCAGGAATGTAGGCGAGCACCTCGTCACCACCACTCACAGTTCCATTGAAGCCGTGGAGCATGCCGTCGTTAGAGCCCGTGTACACTACCGGTGTACGTGATTTATTAGCGGTCACGAAATCAGAGAAGCGTTTAGTCGCGGAGCCGAACGGCGCTGTGTCTGGCCATATTGCACGGGGCTCGCCAACAAACTCTGGTGAAGAATTAACGATTGACCCCAGACGGCTACCACGCTTGCGCCATCCGGTAGTTCCGTCAAGAGAAATGTCCCCACGGATATAATCTAGCCGCTGTTCGGCAACGGTGTCCCCTACGCTGCCATACCGGAGGTCATTTTTCTGAGCCGCTGATAAATTAGCCCAGCGAAAACCTTTTGCACCGTTGCCATAGGTAACAATCACCCTGTCATCAGTTGTTATATCGCGGCTGTCCAGAATAGCTCTTGCAGACCAGCCATCACCGTTTTTAACCGCCTCATTGATATCTGGTACGACCGGGCTGTTGGTGCCACCCAGTTTTGCCGCCTTCAGGTCACCCGTCCAGCCGTTGGGGTCAAACTGGGATGCGAAGATCAGTGCACCCTGCTGGAAAGAAGAAACGTCGAATTCAACGGCTGTGGAAGAACCGGCTTCAGCAACAATAGCACCAACGGTTCCGGCCAATTCTGTTGCAAACTTTTCGGGATCTGCAGCGCCGAAAAACCCGCCTCTTCCGTTAACCGCAGCGTGGAGCATATCATTTACTTTATCTTCATTTGATGTCCCGCCCCACCAGTCGATATAGGTTCCGTTTTTAATAGCATTGAACGCTGCAACAGGATCAACCGACCCCTCTACACCTAGGCCCACGGTGTATGTAGCCATATGCTGCCAGAATGCCGGGTTCTTTTCGGAAGTCGGTACATAGTTGGTTATGTCCGTCCTCAAGTCGCGCTTCCAATAGTGCATCGCGACATCGGCTAGCGTATAAGCATTTCTTCCATCCTTAAACGGATCGCTTGCGACATACTTAAAGGAGTCACCTCTGTTGTTAGATATTTCAACCCCATCATTATCATCTGCCTGATAAACAGCTGATTCCGGGTTACTACCATTGTAATAACCATCTGACATCAAAATGGTATAGGCCAGCCGACATTCTCTGACCGGATTCGTACCACTCACAACCTTTCCAGGATCATCCGACCAAGCGCGCTTACTGCCCTCATAATAATCACCAGCGCCCTCAAGAGCCCGCCTCAAAGGCGTGCCACCACTAGAGGGTGCAACATAGAGCCAATCAAGAAAGTCTTCCCTTCTCTGGGTTGTATATTCCCTTACGCCTTCTTGAACAGCACGTACACCAGAAGCATCGTCAACATTGTTGGAGCCATAGTTAATACGCCCCCAACCAAGGCGGAAGTTTGTGGGCAGGTCGTAGAATGCTGCACTGATACCTGCCCTGGCGGCTTTGACGCGCGTATTGTAATAAGAGTACCAGTTTGCAAAATTCGTTTTCTCACTAGCAGATAGATTATTAACCGAGACATAGCTATAACAATTATTCTGTCTGGGGTTCGCGTCGCAGGATGTCGAGCTATTGAAGACCCAGTAAAAACCACCGCCTTCAACGTTATAATTCCTGATAGCAAACCTATTACTTAAATTTTCAGTACCACTGACGCTGTTATAGCCATTCGTAGGCGCGGAGGTATAAGAAGAGTTGGACAAGCGCCCCACTCCATCAGCCTTGAGTGGCGGATTGTAAGTTACATCAGGGTTGTACCACACCTTATTCACTTTTGAGGAATAGTAGTATGCATACTCTGCATCCTTGCCGTCCTGATAATACGGATCACCATTGCTCGACTGTATATCGTTATAGCCACTCAGATCATCCGGCATGTACTCCCAGCCCATAGAGCCCGAATCATCCAATATAAACATCAGGTTCGGTGCCACAGCGCTCCCGATAAACAAAGGTTCCTGCGCAAAATCAGGCCGAGCGGAATAGCCTGCTGTGGGAAGAACAAATAACGCAGCGGATAATATAGCCTTCAGGTTAAGTGTGTTCATGGACTACCTCCTCCCAACCCACCGGGTTGAAATACATAAAAACCCTCAAGTAAGCGCATACTCGAGCCAGACGGCCCGGCTGTTCTTACCAGGATACGTGCGTAATCAAACTCTGCGGGGCCTGCAGTACCATACTGGCTGAAGTCCCGCGGCAACTGGGCCTCGGGATCAACGGTTACCTTGCCCTTGTATTCAAACATGAACAGTGGGTCTACGCCGTTTACAGTCGCCCCTTTGACTGCATTATCGGGATCGCCGGAACCGTCCAGGTCCCAGGTAGCAGCGATAAAGGGAGACGGCACAGTCGAGTTGGGATCCCTACCGTCATAAAACCCGGTTATTAAGCCAAAATCTGTTGTGTCGGAAAGGCCATCCAAGGTTGCTTCAGCTTCGCGCATAGCGGTTTCCGCAATTTCCAGTGCGAACATACCATCCCTCTGGGCTGTCGACATGCGCTCCTGCATGATGCTGCCCTGCATCCCGGAAACCGCAAGCAGCGTCAGGACCAGCAAGATCACCAATGACAGCAATAGTGCTGCACCCTTTTGTCTATTCACTATTTGCATGTTTGTGCCACTCTTCTAGAATGGGTTTCTGAGAGCATTAGTAAATGTATACACCCGATACATTCGCCGGTCTGCCGCCGTTGTCAGTTTGCTCGCATCTGCAACACAGTCTTCCCAACCTGGAAAACAATAAGCTTGGGCACTATCCATGATGTTGTCGTTAGGCGATGCAACTAGAAGGCTTACCTCGACCGCGAGCACATTGTCCCAACTGGTGACTGCCGAAGCTGCGCGCCAGTTCTGTACGCCCGTAGTTACCGTGCCTTCACCAAATCGTACGTTCATATCTTCGACACCTGCGACCAGCTCAATGTTCACACCACTAGCCTGCCTCATGAAAAGTGAGGTCCCGCCATCGGTTGCATTGCCAATGTAGTAGGCTTCACTGAAAGGCTGAAAAAGCTCTGTGCCGCGCTGGTAGACTGCGCTCAGGCATGACCCTGCCGTCGTGCAGCCAAGGGGAACGTTCCCACTCAGGTCATTACCTGGAGAACCGCTCCCATTGACCCCGGCAGTGTCATCCGCCGTTATCTGAATGTTGCCGCCGGGGTTAGTTAAGCTTGAAATCTGGAAAATATCACCCTGCTCGCAGTTTGTTATGAAGGCCAGTTCATTAACCGAAAGTCCACCGGCATCGTTCAGCAAGATGCTATTTGTCGCTGTCATGTCCGCATCCAGCTTGACAATCGCGCCGGGGCGCCTTACTCCAGTGATATTAAAAAAATCTGTTCCCGCAATTGCTGCACCAGGCCGCTCACTACCGACTGCTGATACACCCAAGGTAGCAAAACCATGCCGCACGGCATCGTATTCACTATCTGAATTATCAAGGTTATTGGTAATGCCATTTATGGGATAGCAGCCAAAGAAGCCGGCATTGCGTATTGCCCGGGACAATATGTCTGCGGCAATCCGCCCGGACTCCAGAGCCCTGGCGGAAGATTCGTTATAGCGAAAGGACTGACTGTTGGATGTGAAAACCTGGACGAGCCCCACGGTTAACAGAGTACCGAGTAATAACGCGATCATCAGCTCAATTAGCGACAACCCTGTTTGTGTTCCCGGGCTAACTGGAAGACGGTAGAAGCGCTTCATTTACAATCTCGCATCCAAAGTAAGAGTTTGGGTGGCCAGGCCACTATTTGCAGCGAAGGGATCCCGCTCTGTCCACGTTATTTGCACCTGAGCAACGGTTGAGTTTCCGTTCATGGTCACTGTGAGATCAGCGCCTGTCCCGAGGTCCGACAACATTTGGGTTTTAAGCACAGACAGCTGGCCCGCCGTCAGAGTTACGCCTCCGTTTGACCGCAACCTTTCGGCAACAGTCTGGGCATACATAGTGGCTTCAGAACGAAGCGTTGAGTTAACGGTTTGCTGCATGGATACCAACTGAACACCCGCAACACCCAGCAGGCCAATTGCGAGTACCAGAACTGCAACCAGAACCTCTATCATCGTGAATCCACGCTGAGGCTTTCCGGACAAAAGGGGTTTTATCATCGCGACAACCTCATTATGGACAAGTGAACCTGGCCGATCTGATCTGCCCGCCCGCCGTTATTCTTATCCTGGTCCCATCTTCACCAGAAGCCCTGCATACACTAAATTCCGAGCCACCACTCAACAACAAGCCGGTTGCACCGAATCTTGGATTGCCGCCGTTTGTCAGAGCAATCGTGAACTGGCCTGAAGCGCCCTGAAATTCACTGATTACTGCCCCACCACCAATGATTCGATAACTCTCGGTAAACGTCGGATTAGGCACCAAAGAGACTGGCGCACCTGATCGGACAGCCTCGGTGCGCGCCATATTCAACGCACCCACCAAATCGTTGTTGGTTGTAGTGAGCTGGTTACTTTCTATAAGCCGAGAGAAGTTCGGCACTGCAATGGCTGCAACAACTCCCAATACCGCCATGAGTACGAGGAGCTCTATCAGCGTAAAACCATTTCTGAGCTTGCCAGACATAGACTCATCACCCTGTTCATTTAATCAGAGGATAATCAGACTGCCACAATCATGCTATTGCGGCGTGACAGACGGACATTCGGAGGGGATAAACGGTAGCGGGGCACTCAAAACAAGACTTGGATCACAGTTCTGATGCACCCCATATCTCGGATTTACTGCCATGCTCGGCAGAAAGCAGCGTCAGGAAACATTGACCGCATCAATCCGCAACTCCTTAGGCATAGAGAAAACAATATTCTCCTCACGCCCGGCAATCTCTTCCGGCACGCTGCCTCCAAGATCCCGCAGACGGGCAATCACATCGTTTACCAGCACTTCCGGGGCTGAGGCGCCGGCGGTAACGCCGATAGAGGATTTGCCCTCCAGCCATTGTGGATCAATCTGGGCGGCTTCGTCGATCAGGTAGGCGGGCGTGCCCATTCGCTCGGCGAGTTCGCGCAAACGGTTGGAGTTGGAACTGTTGGGTGAGCCAACCACCAGCATCAGGTCGCAGTCGCCGGCCAGTTGCTTTACCGCATCCTGTCGATTCTGGGTGGCGTAGCAGATGTCGTCTTTGCGAGGGCCTTCAATTTTGGGGAACTTCTCCCGCAAGGCGTCGATTACGCGGGCGGTGTCGTCCATGGAGAGTGTGGTTTGGGTAACGTAGGAAACGTGCGCAGGGTCGTTCACTTCCAGGCGTGAGACGTCTTCTTCGTTCTCAACCAGATAAATATTGCCGCCGGTACTGTGATCGTACTGGCCCATGGTGCCCTCCACTTCCGGATGGCCGTGGTGTCCTATCAGCACGCACTCGCGTCCGTCGCGGCTGTAGCGCATGACTTCCAGGTGTACTTTGGTGACCAGCGGGCAGGTGGCGTCGAACACTTTGAGGCCACGACGGGCGGCTTCGTTCTGCACGGCCTGGGATACGCCATGGGCGCTGAAAATAACCAGCTTGTCGTCTGGCACTTCATCCAGTTCGTCTACAAAAATGGCGCCGCGATTGCGGAGGTTGTCGACCACGAATTTGTTGTGTACGACCTCGTGGCGCACGTAAATGGGCGCACCGAATACATCCAGGGCGCGATTTACGATCTCGATGGCGCGATCCACGCCTGCACAAAAGCCACGGGGGTTTGCCAGTCTTATTTGCATAGTCAGTGCGTCTGCCCTGCCGGTTCTACGTCAATAACTTCTATATCGAAAGTCAGTGTACGCCCGGACAACGGATGATTGAAGTCCACTTCCACTTCATCGCCCTCCACGCGGCTGACTACCCCAGGCAGCTCCTGCTGACGCGCATCCGCAAAGGAGATCATCACGCCCGGCTCCAACACCATATCCGCACTGAATTCGTGCCGCTTGAAGGTCTGCACATTATTAGGGTTGCGCTGGCCAAAGGCCTTTTCGGGCGGCACCTGGTGGCTGGCTTTGTCGCCGGCTTTCATGCCCATCAGGTAGGCTTCGAAATTCTCCGGCAGGCTTTCATCACCGATTTCCAGAGTCGCTGCATCTTTATCGAAGGTGGTATCAATCACTTCGCCGCTCTCGAATTTGAGCGCAAAGTGCAAGGTTACGCGTGTACCTTTATCTACAGGCAGTTCTTTCATGGGCTTTATTCGCTCCCGTTCGCAGGCGTGCCGGGATCAGCAGGCTTGCGAAACATATCAAGAATCATCATGGCGGCACCTATGGTAATGGCAGTATCGGCCAGATTGAATGCGGGAAAGTGCCAGTCCTGCCAATAGAAATGCAGGAAGTCGACGACATAGCCGTGCACAACCCGGTCGTATACATTACCCAGCGCACCGCCAAGGATCAGTACGATGGAAATGGCCGACCGGGTTTCATGCCGCCGCAGATTTCTCAGCCAGCCGACCAATACTACGCTGACCACAAGAGCCAAGGTCACAAAGAACCAACGCTGCCAGCCTGCCGCTCCGGCGAGGAAACTGAACGCTGCACCGGTATTGTGCAACAGCGTCAGATTGAACATGGGAATCACCGGCACCGGGTTGCCGTAGGTCAGCAGGGCCGTTGCCATGGCCTTGGTGCCGAGATCAAGCGCGACCACCAGTACCGCCAGCCAGAGCCACTTCAGTTTGCTTCCGGTTACCTGTTCATTCATCGCCAGTTCCATCAGGCAAACGAGCGTGTTTCGCCCGACCCTTCCACGTTGGTGATACAGCGGCCACACAGCTCTTCATAGTCGGCGTTGGCACCCACATCTGCGCGGTGGTGCCAGCAGCGCTCGCATTTCGTATGGGTAGCCGGAGTTACCTTTACATGCAGGCCTTCATAACTGGTCATCTCAGCGCCGTCAGCCTCGGATACCGGCCTTACGGTTGCTTCGGAGGTGATCAGCACAAAGCGGAGCTCTTCTCCTAGATATTCCAAGTCTGCCGCCAGCTCACCATCACAATAAAGCGTGACTTCAGCGCTGAGCGATCCTTTGATCTCGCCACGGGCCCGAGCTTCTTCCAGGCGCTTGTTTACTGCCTCTTTCACGCCGAAGATCCGGCGCCAGTAATCGCGACCCAGCTCGGCATTTTCAGGCAATTCTGCAAGGCCTTCATACCAGGTCTCATAGAAAACTGTCTCGCCGCGCTCTCCCGGCAGGTGCTGCCAGATTTCATCCGCGGTGAAGCTCAGAATGGGTGCAATCCAACGCACCAGGGCTTCTGCCACGTGATAAAGCGCAGTCTGACAGGAACGCCGCGCCAGGCTGTCCGCCTGAGTGGTGTACTGGCGGTCCTTTATAATATCGAGGTAAAAGCCGCCCAGCGTGGCTTCACAGAAACTGTACACTTTCTGATAAATCCGCAGGAAGGCGTAGTTCTGGTAGTCCTCATGCAGCTCATTCTGTAGCTGCAGAGCACGGTCGACCATCCAGCGATCCAGAGCAATCATGTCTTCCGGCGCAACCATGTGCTGCTTCGGATCGAAGCCTGTGAGGTTGCTCAACAGGAAGCGCGAAGTATTACGAATACGACGATATCCATCGGCCGTTTGCCGCAGGATATCCTTGGAAACCGTCATTTCACCGCTGTAATCGGTTGCTGAAACCCACAGGCGAAGAATATCGGCACCCAGTTCGTTCATCACTTCCTGGGGTGCGATAACGTTGCCCAGAGACTTGGACATCTTGAGGCCTTTACCATCCACGGTAAAACCATGGGTCAGCACCTGCTTATATGGCGCCACACCGTTCATGGCAATGGAGGTTTTCAGCGAGGACTGGAACCAGCCACGGTGCTGGTCAGAGCCTTCCAGGTACATATCAGCCGGGAACTGGCCGAGCTCCGGGCGCACGCGCAACACAGACTCGTGGGTAACACCGGAATCGAACCAGACATCCAGTGTATCCAGAACTTTTTCGTAGTGATCGGCATCGTCGCCCAGAAGTTCGCGGGTATCGATCTCGTACCAGGCATCAATGCCACCGGTTTCGATAGCCTGAGCCACTTTTTCAATCAGGTTCTGGGTGTCCGGGTGCAGTTCCTGAGTTTCTTTGTGGATAAACAGTGTGATCGGCACGCCCCAGGTGCGCTGGCGTGAGATGCACCAGTCTGGAGATTGCTGGACCATGGCTTCAATACGATTCTGACCCCAGGCCGGCACCCAACGCACACCTTTGATGGCTTCCAGTGCGTCCGCGCGGAGATTTTCTTTCTCCATGCTGATAAACCACTGCGGCGTAGCGCGGTAGATCAGCGGTGTTTTGGTACGCCAGCAATGTGGGAAGCTGTGGCGGAATTTTTCCTTGCGAACAAGCTTGCCTTCACGCGCCAGAGCGTCGCACACAGGCTCGTCGGCCTTGTAGACATGAATACCTGCAAACTCACCAGTAGCGCTGGTGTAGGTACCGTCGGCCTGAACCATGTTCAGCGTGCCGATACCGTAGGTTTTGCCGACCACAAAGTCTTCCATACCGTGATCAGGCGCAGTGTGAACGGCGCCGGTACCCGCCTCGATTGATACGTGATCACCCATAATCGCAGGAACCTGCTTATCGTAGATCGGGTGATGCAAGGGCAGATTTTCAAGATCCGCGCCCAGGCAAGTGCCCAGCACTTCAAAATCCGAAATATCCCAGCGCGCCATAACGCCTTCGACCATGGCCGCGGCCAGAATCATACGCTCGGGGCCGTTGCCCGCGTCAACCTGAACCAGCGCATAGTCCAGATCAGCGTTGAGAGATACTGCCTGGTTGGCGGGGATGGTCCAGGGCGTGGTGGTCCAGATAACCACGGAAACGTCGCCTTCGCCTTTGTCAGTTCCGAACAGCGACAGGGCTTTGGCTTGATCGACGGCAGTGAAGCGCACATCAATCTGCGTCGAGGTTTTGTCCTGGTACTCCACTTCGGCCTCTGCCAGCGCGGACTGACCCACCACACTCCAGTAAACCGGTTTGAAACCACGAACCACGTGCCCTTTGGCGACGATCTTGCCCAGAGCCCGCACAATGCCAGCTTCCACTTTTGGGTCCATGGTGAGGTAGGGTTTGTCCCACTCACCCATGATGCCAAGGCGGATAAAGTCAGCTTTCTGGCCAGCGATCTGCTTCGTGGCGTAATCACGGCAAGCCTGGCGGAAGGTTTTGTAGTCGACTTTCACACCGGCCTTACCAATTTTCTGCTCAACCTTGTGCTCAATCGGCAGACCGTGGCAATCCCAGCCTGGCACGTAGGGCGCATCGAAGCCCATGAAACCGCGGGATTTAACGATCATATCCTTCAGAATCTTGTTGACCGCGTGACCAATGTGAATGTTGCCGTTGGCGTAGGGAGGGCCATCGTGGAGGATGAACTTTTCACGCCCTTCACGCTGCTGGCGCAAGTTGGCGTATACATCAAGATCCTGCCAGCGCTTGAGCATTTCCGGCTCGCGTACGGACAAGCTGGCTTTCATCTGAAAGTCAGTTTTCGGCAGGTTCAGGGTATGCTTGTAGTCGCTCATGGTCTGTGTGCGTACTCTTTTGGTCAGTTTGGGTCAGTGATGCTCTGCCAGCCACGCTCTTGCGGCGTCGAAATCTCTGGCTATCTGCGCTTTAAGCGCGTCGATGGATTCAAACTTTTCTTCATCCCGCAATCCGTGGCAGAAAACAACGTCAATATGCTGGCCGTAAAGTGTGCCAGTAAAGTCAAACAGGTGCACTTCCAGTGCCGGCTGCTTGCCATCAACCGTCGGGCGCAGGCCAATGTTTGCGATGCCGTCCTGCGTGCTTCCGTCTTCCAGCGTCACGCTAACAACGTACACGCCGCGCAAGGCCGGCATCTGCCGGAGCAGAATATTCGCCGTGGGCGATCCGATACGTCGTCCCAGTTGCCGGCCATAAACAACACGGCCCCGGATGCAGTAGGGGCGCCCAAGCAAAGACTCGGCTTGTTCGAGCTGGTTATCCAGCAGCAGGTTACGAATTCGGGTGCTACTTATCCGCTCGCCTGCAATGGTAACGGTGCGGGTGTTCTCGACGGAGAAGCCGGCGGTTTTGCCTACCCTTTCCAACAATGCAAAGTCCCCGGCCCGATCGCAGCCGAAGCGAAAATCATCGCCCACAACAAGGTGGCGCACCGCCAGCCCGTCGATAAGAACATCGTCTATAAAGCCCATAGCGGAGTATCTGCGGAAGTTCTCATCGAACTTCAGACAGAGCACGATATCAATGCCCGCTGCCAGCAGAGTTTCCAATTTCTGCCGAAACCCCATCAGCCGGGGAGGCGCGTCCATACCCTGGAAGAACTCCCTTGGCAGAGGCTCAAAAACCATGACAACCGAGGGTAGATTCAATGCGCGGGCTTTGCTTTTTACCTGATCAATAATCGTTTGATGGCCCAGATGAACGCCGTCAAAATTGCCGATCGTGGCAACACAGCCCTCCGCCAGCGGAGAATCCACCTGCCTGGAAAGCATTTTCAGGTTGGTCAGGCTTCGGATCAGACGCATGCAGTGCGAACCTTCATTTGCCAGTTGGCTTTCAGCGCTTGCCGGTGTGTGCAAGACGCTGGCGAGAAAACGCGCGATTATACCTTACCTCTGGCGGAAATGTCTTACCCGCACCCCTGCCAGCGCCAGAACAAGGAAATAGGCGCCACTGGCAGCCACCACCATCATCCCCATATAAAGTGAACGCTCAACGCCGCCTGCCGACAGCCAGCGCATGACCGGCATGTTCAGCCAGAGAATAACGCCAACCATGGCAGCGTTCGCAAGGCCGATCTGCACAAAATATTTCCCCCAGCCGGGCTGGCTTTGCCAGGCACCCTGCCGCTTGAGTCCACGCCAGAGCAGAACCGCATTAAGCCAAGCCGATAGCGACGTCGCCAACGCCAGGCCAGCGTGGGCCAAAGGTACGATGAGCGCCAGGTTCAAAACCATGTTGGCGACCATGGCAATGATCCCTATTTTCACCGGGGTACGGGTGTCTTGTCGCGCGAAAAATCCCGGCGCCAGGACCTTGATCACCATGAAGGCGAGCAGCCCGGCGGAATAGGCCCGTAAGCTCTGCGCCGACATGACTACATCCCTGTCGGTAACCTCACCATAATGAAACAGGGTTGCGATCAAGGGTTCGGCCAACAACCCCAGCGCCAGAGCGGAAGGCACCCCGATAATCAGCACCGCACGCACGGCCCAGTCCAATGTAGCGGCAAACTGATCTGTGGAGGCTGCGGAGTGCTTGCGCGACAGGCTCGGCAGAATCACCGTCGCAATGGCAATACCGAATACCCCCAAGGGCAGCTCGGAAAGCCGGTCTGAATAATACAGCCAGGATACGCTGCCGGTTTGCAGAAAGGACGCCAGAACCGTATCCAGCAGAAGATTGATCTGGCTGACCGAAACCCCAAACAACGCCGGCACCATCAGCTTGAGGATGCGGCTGACACCTTCGTGTCGATAATCAACCCGCGGCCGAGGCATGAGCCCCAGCCGCATAAGAAACGGTAACTGAAAAAACAGCTGTAGCGCACCGGCGATGAACACACCCCAGGCCAGAGCCATAACCGGCTCGCTCATCAGCGGTGTAAGATAAACAGCCGCGCCGATCATCGCCAGATTGAGCAAAACCGGCGTAAAAGCCGGCACCGCGAAACGGTCGTAGCTGTTGAGAATACCGCCAGCAAATGCCGTCAGGGAAATCATCAACAAATACGGGAACGTGATGCGCAACATGTCGCTGGTCAGCGCAAATTTGACGTCATCATCCAGAAAGCCGGGGGCAAAGACGGCGGTCAAAAGTGGCGCGCCAAGCATGGCCACCAGGGTGATGCCCAGCAGAACAAGCCCGAGAGAGCCTGCTACCGCATCTACCAGGCGTTTTACATCAGAACCCGGGCGGTTCTCGCGATAGGATGACAACACCGGCACAAACGCCTGTGAAAAGGCACCTTCGGCAAAAAGCCGGCGTAAAAAGTTGGGGATTTTGAACGCAACAAAGAAAGCGTCTGCACCGGCACCGGCACCAAAATAGCGCGCAATCACCATATCCCGCACCAGACCCAGCACCCGGGACAGCATGGTCATCATGCCTACCAAACCGGAAGACCTGAGCAGCCCGGGCACTTTGGCAGGCGGCTTTTTTTCCGGTTGTTTCTTCGGCAAAGGTTCAGGTTGCGATGACATTCGGGCTTTAGTCCGGTTGCACACTCATTTTGGCCGGGTATTTCGGGAATTACCTGCTTCCCCGCTGAACCCGTATCCGGCGAGCCGGGAGTTTACCACAGCCCTTTTGAATCATGGGATCAAATGGGGTTTGGTATTGACATTTACAGGTTTGGGCGGCATAGTTCCGCGTCATTTATTTCGACGCGCTGGTTATGGGCGCGCCCGCGATTTCAGGGATCCTCTGGATGGTATTTTGCCCAGAGTTTTCCGTACGAATCATTCAGTAACGAATTTTCAGTACTTTCAGGAGTTTTACGGTGGCAAATACCCCGCAAGCCAAAAAGCGCGCACGTCAGAACGAGAAAAACCGCAAGCACAACGCAAGCCTGCGCTCCATGACCCGCACTTACATGAAAAAAGTGCAGACCAAAATTGAGTCTGGCAACTACGAAGAAGCTCAGGCCGCATTCCAGACTGCCCAGCCTATTATGGACAGCATGGTCAACAAGGGCATCTTCACCAAGAACAAGGTGGCTCGCCAGAAGAGCCGCATGAGCACCAAGATCAAAGCGCTGAAGAGCGCCTGATAGCGCCTTGCGCTAGCTAAAAGCTCTTGTTGCTATAAAAAAACCGGCTCGCAGCCGGTTTTTTTATTTCAGATAATTACTTTTTCAAACAATTACCTTTTTTCAGACAATTATCATGTTGTCCCGATGAATCATCTCTTCGTCGGAAATATAACCCAGAATTTCTGTGATGCTACTGCTTGAACGACCGGCTATTGCACCCGCCTCACCTGCATCGTAATTCACCAGCCCGCGAGCAACCTCAATACCTTTCTGATCAACACAGGACACCATCTCGCCACGACGAAACTGCCCGACAACGCCTTTGACCCCGACCGGGAGAAGACTGCGACCACCTTGGCGAAGCACCTTCACTGCGCCGTCATCAAGCGTCAACTTGCCGCGAGTCTGCAGGTGGCTTGCCAGCCACTGCTTACGCGCCGCAATCCGCCCCTGCTCAGGGAGCAGCAAAGTACCGAGAACATCACCCTGCCACAGCCGGGTAAGAACACCCTCAATGCGCCCGCCTGCAATTACCGTGAAGGCTCCGGATCGCGCTGCAAGGCGCGCGGCGCGGAGTTTGGTCTGCATACCTCCGCGACCAAGAACTCCGGCGCCGCCGCCGGCCATGGCATCCAACTCGCGATCACTGGCGAGCCGTTCGGTCACCAGACTGGCATCCGGGTTCTTGCGTGGATCTTTATCAAACAGGCCAAGCTGGTCGGTGAGAATAATCAGGCCGTCTGCCTCAACCACATTAGTGACCAGGGCGCCCAGGGTGTCGTTATCACCAAAGCGGATCTCATCGGTAACCACCGTGTCGTTCTCGTTCACGATAGGCACAACACCAAAATCCAGCAGCGCCCTGAGCGTGCTGCGACCATTCAGATAACGCTTGCGATCAGAAAGGTCATCGTGGGTCAGCAGAATCTGGGCGGTATGAATACCGTGGCGCTTGAACTCTGCCTCCCAGGTCTGCACCAGCCCCATCTGACCTACAGCAGCGGCTGCCTGCAACTCATGCAACTGCTCCGGGCGTTTTTTCCAACCCAGGCGACTCATCCCCTCAGCCACTGAGCCGGAAGAAACCACAACCAGCTCAACGCCTTGCTTGACCAGCGCCGCCATCTGATCCACCCAAAGCCCAAGCGCTGCCACATCCAGGCCACGGCCATCATTGGTCAGGAGGGCACTTCCGATCTTCACCACCAGGCGGCGTGCCTGATGCAGCTGGGCGCGTTGCGTCATGATATGGGCTTCGTCTCTCTCGAACTAACGGGATAACTCAGGCATCAAATCCGAAATCTAGTCCTTCACATAAACCACTTCAACGTCGTAATCATCGTCGTCGAAGTCATCGTCATCTTCCTCACGAGCCGCGCGACGGGCCTGCCTCTCTTCCTCGATGCCCGCCCGAGCTTCTTCATCCATCCGCTGGCGCTTCAAGGCCTCTTGCTCGGCGGCATCCGGATTCTCCGCCTCTTCCTCGGCACGCTCTTCGATCCAACGCATCACTGCCTGCGTCAACGGCTTGGTGCCCTCACCGCTAAGCGCAGAAACGCGGAATACGGGCCCCTGCCAACCAAGCTCATCAACAATCGCCTGGCAATGAGCCTCACGATCTTCTTCCGGCACCATATCGACCTTGTTCAACACCAGCCAGCGCTCTCGATTAGCCAGGGTTTCACTGAACTTTTCCAGCTCGTGAGCAATGACTTTAACTGCGTGGGCCGGCGATGAACCGTCGTAGGGGGCCACATCGACCAGGTGCAACAGCAAACGGGTGCGCACCAGATGTTTCAGAAAACGAACACCAAGGCCCGCACCTTCCGCAGCACCTTCAATCAGGCCGGGGATATCCGCAATAACAAAGCTCTGGTGCATTTGCACGCTCACGACACCCAGGTTCGGCACCAGCGTCGTAAACGGATAATCCGCAACCTTGGGCGTCGCGGCTGATACAGACCGTATAAACGTAGACTTACCTGCGTTGGGCAACCCCAGAAGGCCTACGTCTGCCAGAACCTTCAGCTCCAGACGCAGATTCCTGAGCTCACCTTCAGAGCCTTTGGATGTTTGGCGGGGCGCGCGGTTGATCGATGACTTAAACCGGGTATTGCCCAAGCCGTGGAACCCACCCTGAGCTACCTTCAACTGCTGACCAATACGGGTCAGGTCGCCAAGCACTTCGTGGGTGTCAACATCAACCACCGTGGTGCCAACCGGTACTGGCAGCACCAGATCTTCACCTTTGGTGCCGGTGCAATTCCGCCCGGAACCCTGCTCACCGCCCGGCGCTTTGTGCTTACGCTGAAACTGGTAATCGACCAGCGTGTTAAGCGAATCGCTCGCCTCGAGATACACGGAGCCACCATCACCGCCATCGCCGCCGTCGGGACCACCCCTGGGAACGTATTTTTCACGTCGAAAACTGAGGCAGCCGTGCCCGCCGTTACCGGCTTCAACGATGATTGTGGCTTCGTCTACGAATTTCATGAATCAACCCTTTGCGCGTGGCGCATAAACTAAAAAGCCCCGCAGCCTCAAGGAAGCTTTGCGGGGCTCCGGGTGGCTCTGACTTCTGACTATAACAGCAGAATATCAGGGCTACCCAAGGTTCGACAGAACCGGATCGCCGCTGCTTACGCAGCAGCTGGAACGATGCTTACGAACTTGCGGTTCTGCGGACCTTTCACTTCGAACTTGACCTGGCCGTCTGCTTTCGCGAACAACGTGTGGTCTTTACCCAAGCCAACATTGACGCCTGCGTGGAAACGGGTTCCGCGCTGACGAACGATAATGCTGCCTGCAGATACTGATTCGCCGCCGTAGCGCTTCACACCAAGTCGTTTCGACTCGGAATCGCGACCGTTACGGGTACTACCTGCTGCCTTTTTGTGAGCCATGACAAGCCTCCTGATTAAGGGGTTTTTTCCGGGTGTTAGCCCTGAATACCCGTGATCTTGACTTCAGTAAACCACTGACGGTGGCCCTGACGCTTCATTGAGTGCTTACGACGACGGAATTTGATGATGTTAATCTTCTCGTGACGACCGTGGCTAACCACCTCGGCAGTCACTTTGGCACCATCAACTACCGGCGCGCCAACTTTGAAGTTGTCGCCATCAGCGATCAGCAGAACGCGATCAAACTCGACGTTGCCGCCGGTTTCCACTTCGAGCTTCTCCAGCTTCAGAGTTTCGCCTTCTTTAACACGGTGCTGTTTACCACCGCTAACAATAACTGCGTACATTAAC
>TARA_R110002096_G_scaffold69149_2_pt1 | contig 20385 bp, 14 predicted proteins | sample TARA_R110002096 | Tara Oceans TARA_R110002096 (sample SAMEA4397295) | marine metagenome | biome: Polar Biome; feature: [DCM] deep chlorophyll maximum layer (ENVO:01000326); material: water (ENVO:00002006), including particulate matter (ENVO:01000060) such as... | depth 35 m
AGCTTTAACCATTTGCAATGGAACGTATGGACAATAGAAAATACCAGCATCGTATGCGTTAGTACCTTTATAACCAACAGTGATATAATCAACTGCAGCATAAGGGTCGATATAAACTTTAGTACGACCGTTAAGAACACCAGCAAAAGTATTGCCTGTGTCATCTACTTGTAAGCTATTAGCCATTGCAGGAGTGTAATCTAACATTCCAGAAGCAGCAAGAGCAGTAGCAACGTCAGAAGAACAGATAACAACGTTACCTTTACCACGACGAGTTTCTTTAGCAATTACGTTAGCTTCACGATCTAACTGAACAACTAAACCTTTGAATTTCTCTGCAGACCAACGACCATCAGCATCAGAAGAAAGGTTAAAGATACCAGGAAGAGCAACGTTACCTTGTTGACAACCAGATTTAGCTTGTGAGTTAATTGTACGGATAACTTCACGGTTAATTTCAGCTAAGATTTCAGTAGAAAGAATGTTCGCAAGTTCTGTTTCAGCATCCAAACCATGGATTGCTTTAAGATCTTGTGCAAGTTCTAAAGAGTATTCAGCTTTAAGAGCACGAGACTTAGCAGTAACAGTAGACTTCTCGATAGTGAATCCCATCTCAGCAAAGTCATTGCCTGTGTTGCCAAGAGCTTCAGCAGCAGCTGTAGACATACCTTGACCAGCAAGATCAGTAACACGTGCAGTTTGATCTGCAGCACCTAACCAACCAGAACCATCTGCTTGCTTAGTAGTACCGTCACCAGAGAAACCAGTGTTAGCTTCAGCAAATAATGCTTCAGGAGAACCAGTAGTACCAGCAGTGTAACGTGACTTCATAGAGAAGATCAAGCCAGTAGGACCAGACATAGGTTGAACACCACATACATCATAAGCGATCAAGTTAGGCATTGCACGACGTACTAATGAGATCAATACTGGATTCCAGTTTGAAGCAGAAGTAGTAGCATTACCAGCAGTTTCGCCTAAGAAACCAGCGTTCTGTGAAGCTTGTTCGTTCATTGCGATTTCTTGGTTTTCAAGAACTGCAGCTGTAACAGCTTTACGTTGATGATCAGCAATTACGCCAGCGCTAGACTCATTAAGAACTGGAGCCCATTTTTCGATAAGAGTATCAAAAGATTTCATTTTATTTTCCTTAGGGTATTAAGATTGTTTAGTAGTTTTACGTATTGCTGTAAGGTACTGATCCATGGTTGAAGATACTTCAACATCTTGTTCAGTGTCTTCAACTAAAGTAGCAACTTCAGTTTGCTCTACGATTTCTTTTGAAAAGTAAGATTCTTTAATAGTATTTATACGTGATGAAAAATCAGCTTCATCAGCAAACGTAATGTTTTCTACTAAACCTTTAAGCTTTTCAGTTTGTGTGTCAGCTAGATCGCGACATGCTTCAGTGATTAAAGACTCACGCTTGTAAGTTTCTAATTCTTCAGCTAATGCAATTGCATCACCGGTTGTTGAATTAAGTTTCTCTTCCAACTCAGTGACTTGTTCTGCCAGCTCGTCTACGAGGTCAACTTTAGCTTCTGGTACTTGTACATAAGATTCAACGAATACATCACGCATCTTGGTCATGAAGTTCTCAGCGATTTCAGTACGTAAACCGTTCTGAATTGCTAATTTGTTATCTTCCATCCAAGATTCAACGACGTAGTTCAAGTATGAATCTACTGATGAAACCAAATCTTCTTTGATTGTGGCAACTTCTTCGCTTAACTCTTCTTTATACGACTCTTCTAAACGAGTAACTTCTTCAGATAATTTAGACTTAACAGCAGCATCAAAGATGATTGCAGTTTTCTGTTTAAATTCTTCTGACAAAGTAGCTTCACTTTCAACTAATGCGTCAAGTTCTGATCCAGTATCGATAGCTTCTACAACAGAATCATCAACACTTTCTCCCATCATCTTAGAATACGCAGCGGTCAAGTCAGACTTGCCCATTTTGCTCATTCCTTGATACATAGCAGATATCATACCAGCTTTAGTTTTAGGCAAAGACGTTTTAGTAGTTGCTTTTGCGGCTTTATCAACAGATGCAATAGACTCTTCTTCGCTTGGTGCTTTGACGAGTGCTACTCCATTTCCCTTAGGCTCAGAGGTTTCTTCAAGAGTTTCCTCCACGATTTCGTTAATATCTTCATCGTGAAGTTCACCGGTTATTTCTTTACTTTTTAAGTCTTTCATTAAGTGACTTCCTATATTTTAGATTTGATTAACGAGAGGAAATTCTTAAACTCACGAATTTGCACTTCAGGTCGATGTGCAACGGTTGCTTGTTTGATTTCAGTCTCCATCTTTTCAATTACTTGTGCTTCTAAAATTCCGTTATTCCAAACCCAGTCTACACCTTCCATAATTCCATTAACGAAAGCATCTGGTGCACTTGGGTCTTGTACTATATCTACAGTACTAAGAATAAAATCATCTTTGACGTAACTTACGCCATTTTTTTGCTCAAGACTTCCCATACCACGAGTTGACACTCCTAACTGTACACCACCTTCGAGAAGACCTTTAACAATCCTACCCATTGGAGTATCCAATATTTGTGCCTTTCCGATCACATCATTACCTTCTAAACGAAGATCAGTGATGAGATGCGAAACTTTGTCCAAGTTAACAGTAGGGCCTTCCGGATGATTTAATTCACCGACTGCTCGCTTCTTGCTAACTTGTTCGGACACATATCTATCAACAGCATTTTGCATAATTGCTCGAGGATATATACGTCCGTTTCTATTCTTTTGATCAGCCTGGGCAAAAACCCCTTCGATCACATATTTCTTTTCGCCATCTTCCTTGGCTTCAACGATACAATTAAGACCGCTTTCTGTAAATTCGCTGATAAGTTTCATTTAACTTTGCCACCTAGTTCTTTAACTGTAGTCTGCAAAGCTTTATTAGCTTCTTTTTCAGACTTAAATGTATCTAATATATCACCATCGATAACAACAGTAAATCCGCTGTTATCTTTAGTGATAGTACAGGCTACGTTGAAACCAGGACCAGCCGCTTTCCCAGACCATACTAATTGGCCTTTAGGCGCTGATGCTTCTCTAATTTGTTTAAATGATTTCACACATACCCTTGTTACTTTACTTACTTATATACTATTTATACAATTTTATAACTTAAGATGAAAGTATTTTTTATTCGTCGTCAGCTGCCAATGTATCAGCAAGTTCTTCGTCACCAGCTGTACTATTATACACATCATCGGCTATCGAGATTTTTTCAGCATCTAAAGCAAGAGCAACCTTATCTCCTAGCAACTCAGAGAATACTTTCTCAGCTTCATTAAAATCTTTGTTGTTTACTGAATCTATAAAACTATCTATACTTGTCATAACTATACCTCATCATCTGTGTCATTGTTTTGTTTGTTCTCGAATTCGACTTGTTTAATCATTGTAGCAATATCGTCGTCTCCAAACCTCATTACGTTCTTCATTATCCACTCGCGTGAGAAGTATTCACCTACATACTGAGATACTTGATCCATAGTTTGCAGACGTTCTCTAAGAATCTCAGACTCTTTAAGTTCAGCAAAATGGTTATCTCTTAGGAAATCAACATTAATGTCGTTTTTCCAGGTTTCCCAATCGTGTTCAGTACAAATTTGCTTAAGCAGTAATTGTTTCTTTAATATAGCAAGGAACATGCCTGAGAATTTTTTACGTAAACGGTCAACAAACTTTTGGAACTTTACTTCATCTCGAGTTATCTCGGTACTACGACCAATACTAAACTGCGATTCTTGTTCTAAACGGCCCATAGGGACATTCAATGAACGATATAATTTCTTTTGAAAGTAAATGATATCATCAATCTGGCCTAAGTTCTCACCACCAGGTAAGGTACTTATCTCTGTTCCACGGCCGCCTTCACGTCGAGGTAACCAGAAATCTTCAAGCATTGACATATGTTTACGATCATCTTTCATTTCACCAGTAGATGCATCATATACTAACTTGTTTCTATAACGAGTCATTATATCTTTCATATGTTCTTCAGCCTTACCCTTTGGTAAGTTACCTACATCAATATAAAAGATTCTGCGTTCTGGCGCTCTTGCTAATCGGTAGATTACTAAAGAATCTTCCATCATACGCAACTGATTTACTGGTTTAATCGCTTTATGAAGATATGAAACTACTCGTTTCTTATCAGGGTCAAGTAAACCGGATGTTGTATATGATACCGAGTCAGGAGTTAATCTAATGCCCTGATTGCCACCTGCGTTTTCTTGATAGATATAAAACTCATTAGTCTTATCTACAATTTTAGCACCAGTAACTGGGTCTTTTTTAAACTCAACTTCTTTAACTTTTCGAATTCGTGTGGCATCAACAGGTCTGATTTCCTGTATACCAGCTTTTGTGTTACTTTCGTTAACTAGCAAGTGATGATACAAACGTCCATCAACATACCATGAACGGAACATATCGTGTCCCAGATCAGAGAAATTAAGCATTGAACATATATTGTCGAACTCATCTTGCATTAACTTTTTAATTTTATCGCTAGTATCTACTTTATCTAAATCAAGTGATATTGCGTTTTCCATCTCTGAAGCTACAATAGATTCATTGACTATATCTTCGATAGCCGCATCTACTTCTGGATGCTCTGCAATACCGCGATACTTCTTTATTAATTGATGATTATCTTTGGCTGAACTTCCGTTCATATCAACATATTGACCAAAGTGTGAGCCCGATGCAGCAGTTACGTAGCCAGCGCCGTCTTCATCTACCTTAGGTACTATTGATTGGAGTTTCTTATTCTCTTCACCGGATTTATTACCGCTGGATCGTTTAACTTCAAACCCAAATAATTTTAAGATACTGTTGTCTTGTTCTGCCATTGTTCTCAATTCCTATAACGATAGTGCAGAGGAACCAAGCAGTCCCTCTGTACTATACTTATACAACCATTAACTAGTTGTTTCAGATTCCCAATACTGTACTTGGAATTCAACGATGAATTCTTCGATAGTATCTACTGTATCATAGCTAAGGTCAATAGCACTTAGATTCGTTGGGAAACATCCACGGAAGTTATAAGTCTTCAGTATTGATCCATCTTTATCTAATTGCTCAACCAATAGGTCAGCTTGATAATCGATAGGGTCAGTTAGACCGTTGTTAGCGCTGTGTGCGTTAATTCCGTTCATCCAACGTTCCATTGCATTACGTGTACTGAAATCAGTATCGTTAATTACAGTAGGAGACCATACTTCGAAAGTACGATCACCAGCTATTTTTAACTGACGTCCACGGAATGGAACTTCAATAACATTCATAATAGAAGCTGGTAAACTAGCTGCCTTACAAAGGAAAGAAGTTAGCTCAACATCTCCGCCAGCATAAGCTGGGAAGTTAATTGTAGCTCTAAAAAGGTTTGGACGTGCGCCGCCACCTTTTAGTTTTGCTTTAAAATCGTCTACTCTTAATGACATAATCTACTCCCTATACCGTGCCAACGATTTCTTCAAACTCAACACCAGTTCTAACTGCAACGAAGTTCAACGTTACGAAGTTAATAGAACGAGCGGGTTTGATGAATATCGAAGCAACAAATTCATTTCGGTCAATGACTGCACCAGTATTATTTGTTTCATCACAAACAACACGGAAATCAGTAATACCACGACGACCTTTAATTTCTCTTAAAAGTGGTTCTACGATATTTACGAATTCAGCACGAGTAAACTCATCATTGAATTCGAACATTACATTCTTACCAGCGATTGCAATTGAGCGTTCAATCGCTAAGAACAAACGACGTACGTTGATTCTATCAAAGGCAGAAGGACGACGTTGGAAAGTCTTATCGCCAAACAAGATAACACCTTGTCCAGGAATATTTGCTATTGGGTTAACAGCAGCTTTGTATAAAAGATCGCGTTGTGACTTGTTAGGATTAGTAGCAAGATCAGTAACACCTAGGTAGTTACCACGTCTTTGACCAGCTGGAGAGAACCAAGGAGCAGCTACTTTATCAGTTGCAGCCATAAGGCCAGCAGTTGAAGATGCAGCAGGGATGTAAATGTAGTTATCGTTATACTTGTCGAATACTTTAATGAAGTTATTATCAACAATAAGGTATGAAGACGAGGTAACAGTAGATACAAAAGAAAGTATAGATGTAGTTGGATCAGAAGCACCAACAACCGATGTACGGTTAGGAGATGAAACTGCAACACAATCTTTACGACCAACAGCAAGAGCTGTAACACCGTTAGTAAGTGTGACTTGATCAACAGATGAAGCCATTTGCGGAACTATTAAGAAATCAACAAGAACTTGATCAGCATCTTCGAATAAATCAAAGGCTGTCAAATAATCTGATTGACCTAGGCTAGTAGAATCAGTACCACCACCTAATGCAACTATGCTTAAAGCATTAGTCCAGGCAGATATTGCGTAATCAACAGGAACATCAACAGTAGTTGCTGAGTTAATCAGCGCGCCAAAGTTTTCAGAAGCTGTACCAAAAGGTATATCAGAACCAAAGTAACCATTCCAGATGTAAGATGAACCGTTATTGATAACGTCGCTTACATTGTTTGGTGAACCGTCAGTAGTCTGTGCGCCAGTAGCCATAGAAAGAAACGAGAAAGTCTCAACTACAGTACCAGGTGAACCAGTTAATGCACCAGTACGATCGATAACCGCAACATGGATTTCATCGTTTGATCCGCCATTTTTGGCAGCCCAAGCAGATGTGCCAGGAGCTTCATCAAAACTTGACTTATAAGTCCAAGATGAGAAAGTTCCGCCAGCTGGACAGAATGATACACTTAAAGCATTACCAAGAGCACCTGGATATTTAGCAACGAATGAACCTAGTTGAACACCAGCTTCAGACATTCCGCCTTTAGAGTTGTCCCAATCAGTTGCATTTTCGATTATTGCCGAACTATCAGATAATTTGGTAGTTGCTGAGTGAGCATTTTTACCGTCGCTATTAGCACGAACGATGTATAATGCGTCTGAGTACTTTAAAAAATACGATGCAGAGTGAAAATCTACTGCACTTTCTTCTGTAGGTGCCGCAAAACGAGCAACTAGATCAGTTTCACCTGATACTAATACGCGCTCATTTACAGGGCCCCAACGGAAGTTCCCAACAGTTGCACCAGTAGAAGTACTAACATTAGGCGCGACGCCCGTTAGATCAATTTCTCTGATGGTTACTGCAGGAGATTGTGATGGAGATGAAATAGCCATAACTTTTCCTTAATAGTTTTACAAATAATATGTGGTCATAATACGAATGTTTCTTCAATACTTCTATTTATACAAACAATAACCTTTACTTTATTACCAGCCGCTTGGGTCATATGACCCTTGCCCTACGTCATGCCATCCCTGATTGTATTGATCAGTGGTAGATTCTAGTTCATCAATATAAGATGAGCCATCGTCTATCATACCTGCGGGCGGTAAATCATTTTCTATCTGAAGCATTCTATCTTCAAACATCATTCTTTTAAGGTCTATGTCAGTCATATCAGAGAAGAACTGGGTTGAAACAAAGTAGCCAAACATAACCAGATTCATCATTAAGTCATCGTGATTGCCGCTTGAGGCTTCATAGGATTGACCCTGAGCAATAAACGTCGACAGCTCTAGTATAGTATTCTCGTCGTGTATATCGATTTTATTATTTTCGATAATATCTTTGATTGCTGAACAACCTAGGCGTTTTACCTTACGAGTCATCTCAATACCAATAGCATTTGCTTTTACTGCAGACTCAGTGTGTACGTTTTCATATTCTAAATCATAATATAAACCATTACACACTACAGCACCTTGATCGTTTGATTCTATTACAGCATACGCATTATTGTAAAGAAGCGCATACTTATAAATAATGTTAGGAAAGAGTATTGGAGATATATTATTATTACGATAAGTCGCAACTTGTTCAAATGGTCGCGACGTAATATCTATGACGTTAAACGTCGAATAATCCTGCCCCCTGCCTCTCGCAACATCTACGAGCATGATATATTCATGTTCTGCTATCGGATCAGCATACGCTAATAAATCACCTTGTTCAAGACAACGTTTATATGGTTTAGCTCTTAATTTAAGTAGAGTCTCACCATTTATTAGTGTATTACCTGTGCCAAAGAAAGTATTACCAAATTCCTGATCAAATTGCAATTGAGAAGTGTTAGCTATAGTCTGCTCTTTCCATGCCTCATCGCGACCAGGTACATCCCACCAGTTTACTTCAAATGGTTTATACTCATTAACACCTTGTTGTGCTCCAGTCCATATCTTCTCAAATACGTTACCTATACCATTAGCGGTAGATGTAATAATTACCTTAGTATTTTTACCAGATGTAACAACAGGATATGTTGATGTATAGAATTGTGCGTCATTTTCAACGAAAGCAAACTCATCTAAGAACAATAAGTTGATTGACATACCACGAATAGAACTACCAGAGGTTGCCGCTGCAACGATTCTAGAGTTATTACTTAGTTCAATTGAACCTTTGTTTAATGCTTTACAGCCTGGTTGCAAGAAGAATGGTAAGTTTTCTAGCATTAATGTGATGCGTCCTAGCATCTCACGAGATGTGGAACCTTTGTTAGCAAGTACTGCTATCGTTTTCTCAGGGTGAAAGATCGCATACCATAGGATATATGCAACAGAAGATATAGATTTACCACTCTGACGACAAGCAAGTACAATATTAAATCTGTTTGCATTGAAATGATTAAACATCTCTACTTGATAATCGTACAGGTCAAAAGGTACTAGACCACGATCTAGGTGAATTATTTTAATGTATTTTATAGCAAAGTACGCTGGATCATCCATGCACTTTTTATATTCGAGGAGTTTTTTCTTAGTCCACTGCTCTTGAACACCATCACGTTTAACGTTTGGGTTGCCTAAATAATGAGCAGCTTTATCATTTTTGTTAGTATCTAATACTGTCGAAGGGGTCATAAATATATTTCACATTAAACTAAAATAAAGGTGTACAGAAGTCGTTAAGAGTGTTATAATATACTTGTTGCTTAGCCAGGGTAGAATAGGTATTTTGGTATATTATAATTATCATATTTCTATTAAATTAATTAAAATAATGATATACTAGTTAATATTATATATCATTATCCTATCTTTTTATTATTTAAGTATCTTTTTCTATAATATCATCTTCTTTAATATCTTCTATTATAGTTTCATCTAATTCTTTTTCTTGTTGTTGTATTATCTTTTCATCTCTAGCTACATCTGCTAGCATACGTTGTAAGTCAGTAGTTGAACCTATAAAAACATTATTATGTGTAATTGCATTAGGTGTAGCACTTGGTGGTGGTAATGCTGGATCTGTTACCACTACTTTAGTTATATCTTTATGCTTTCTATTTAGATCCATTAATTTATCATTAACGTCTGACACTCCTTTAATCATGCCATTGAGTACTTCAAAGGCACGTGGATGTTCACTCTCACGAGCTACTTCAATCATAAGTTCTAAAGACTCACGTCCCTTTTCAATTAAGTCATAATAAGTATCACGAGAGTATTCATAATCTTTATCAATATTAACTTTGCTTACATCATCATTGCTCATTGCCATCCTCATCCTGATACACTACGTTGAACCCATAATCCAATGCAGGATCAACATTCAAGGGGTTAGGTGTAATATTTATATTCTCAATAAATTGATCACCTGTTGCCTCCATGGTACTTAACGATGCATCAACTTCACGTATAATAGGTCCAGATCTTGATGGTCCATAGAAGCTAGTTTTCATACTAAAATCTAAAGTGTATATTATAGTACGCCTTTGTTCCATTACTCCTTCGTAATCATCTTGAAAAGTGACACCCTGTAATATAATAGGTACGTCTTCCTTGACGTCAGGTGCATCCGTGAAAGGTCTTACAGTGATATTATATTGAGGAGCAAAATATGGTAAAATCTGCTCAACAAGCTGTAATGCGTCATCTTGTGTCTTAGAGTATACATTTAGTTGAAATTGTATATTATAAGGCACACCAGTATATATGCGACTCCTATCTGTAACAGTACCAGCTACAGCTTGGCTGTAACTATTAATCTTTGGTAGTTGTCTAGTTGGATCATATGCCATGTCAGTTATTTCAAATGACATTCTAGGTAACTTGATTGCTACTCTACGTTCGGCATCTTCGCCATTTTCCATTTCAGATAGACGTTCAATGAAATTCCTTTTAGGAGCATACGATAATGGAACTTTGACCTGAGATATTGCAGCACCCGAAGCGTCAGTTCTTATCACATGTAAATCATTGAACAGTGAACCGAATATCGATACACTTGTTCTGACTCGTTTATTATAGAAATGTGTACCTAACATTATACAGGATCTCCGAACGGATTACTTTCAGTAAAATCAAGGAAGTCCGTAGCGAAATCATCAAACGTTTGATTCTGAGAATCTATTTGAATATCTTGTACTTCACTTACAGATGCAGCAATCCAATTAGCTGTGTCACTAATTATTGGCGCACCTTGTGTTACCCACGTATGGAATTTACCATCTGTTGCACCAGTATGTGCAATCTCTAGCTCTTTAGTTTCACTATTCCAAGAAGTAACTTCTCCCTTCATAATGTAATCATGATTGGTTTGTGTCAACACTTGATTAGTATAGAATGCTCCACCAGTTACAGGCGGTGCAACAGTTACTAAAGGCTCGACATTATACAGATAACCTTGCTCAGTAATATCACCACCAGTAACAGCTCCTACACTTACATCAAGTGTTACTTCTGCAGATTCGCCATTCCAGTGATTTAGGTATACTGTATTAGCATCAGCAACAAATTCAGCAACTGGTACTGTAAATGCCGCGGCACTAGTAAATGCTACTGCTGCTATATCCAATCTAGGAGTTAACAATGTAGCAAAGTCACCAACTTGAGCTCTATATTCATCAATATGGCCAGCAAATGTTGTCCATGTAATACCATCTATAGATCTGGCTGCGTTAGCACCTACTGCAAAGCCATCAGCTGATATAATATCACTCGCATTGCTCATAGTGATAGTATCTGCTATAACACCATTAATGTATATTTTAAGTGTTGTTCCTTCGAAGAAGAATGCAACATGTTGCCATTGACCAACATCAATAGAAGCAGAAGTTATATTGATAGTACTATAACCAACGTTATCGTATGAGCTATAACCTATATAGCCATTCTCGCTGATACCAACCAGAAGCTTCTTAGCTAATCCAAGGCTGTTGTCACCACCACTTGTAAACCAAATAGATTGAGTACCTGTAATTGGCAGCGTATCAGTATATTGAAAGAATTCAATTGAACCATTGCTTCCAGTAGAACTATATACACCGTCTTCACCACGACCTTTTTGAACATCTAATGAGCTATTACCAAATACTGAGAAACCACCATCAACTTCAGCTATTGTAGCAATAGGTGGATCGACATATCCGTAACCAGGAGAAATAATATTTAGATCTGTTACTTTACCAGAATAATCTATTTCTGTTGTTAGTTGAGCAGCACTAGTAGTGAGCTCTTCCATTATTAATTTATATTTGAATGCAGACTCTTGTTCAACCAAGTCAATACCAGCTATATCGGTATCAAAGTCTTCATCACTATATTCGAATAACTCACACTGTAATCTAAATGTAGGAAGATCGCTGAGCTGGTAGAAAGGAGACTCAGTCTCAACTCTCATTATTTGGAATATAGATTGTGACATAGGCATGAAGAGCAAATCACCTTCACGTGGCCTAAATTTTTGTGTCTCTAGATAGTCACCTATTAGGTTCTTCCATCTCTTACGTGCAACAATAAATGTTGCTTGGTCTCGTAGCTCTATGCCAAATTTAGTGAATAAATCACCTTCACCACCAAATCCATCGGTGTTTTCGACATACATTTCTACTTTATAGGAATCTGAAAAACGAGAAGGTATATCATCTAAGAATACTGAATCTAGATTGATAATCTCTCGTGGGAGATAATATACGTCTTGTCCATAAAACTGAATGGATTCAATGATCAGATCTTCGTAAAGATTCTGTTCACTGCGTACATTTTGACTTATATAACGATTAGTAGCCATGGTTTAACCTATGAAGAATATTGGACCGAGATCCTCTTCTTCCTTAAATCGTTCCATTACTTTCTCAATGTCCTGCAAAGCATCTTCATATATCTGCCTAGCATTAATTGTAACACCGCCTGGCAGTGTCATTCCATCAAATTTGATCAAGTTAACACCCCATTGTCTCTTAATAAGAGCAGTGGTATATGACTTAATGAACTTGTGGTTCCATAATGAATTGTAATCATTGTTTGAATTAGGGGTTCTTACGCCGTAAACTTCAAACACGATATATGAACCAACGGTTAATCTTTCTTTTGCAAGATAAAAGTTGACTCTATTATTCTGTCTATCAAACGTAATCTCAGCATTACCTGACAATTTCATATCCAATAGAGATAAATGTTGTTGCATCTGTTCATAATATGCCATATCGCCAGCATAGTTATTCAGATCAGTGACGTCGTTCAACATCATTTGATACTTAATATCAAAGAAGTTTGTTTGCCCTTGGATAGTGTTAACTGGAAGCATTCGTACTACTGTGAGTAAATCTGCGTCTGCACCAAAATTAACATAACTATTGTCGATATCTGATTGAGTGACAAGGTGCTTTAAATAATACCTTTTAGAACCTTCTGGGTGATGTTCACGAAACCATTGCAAGGCTTCATCGACTCGATCTTCCATTTGGTCATCATCAATATTAACTTCGACTACTGGATGCCCTAGAGCTCTCAAGCAGTAATCCATTAATTCGTCTTTAGTGTTCGGTGACATTTATAATATCCTATCTAGTTAATAATAAAACATGATGGCACCATAAGGAACCACCATGTTATTATTTATAGATTAATTAACTACAGTACCAGCAATATTGTATATGTCAATGCGGAAGTGAGACTTAGCCTCTCCACCTAACAACAACGAATTTGCTGATTCATCTACTTGTACACCAGGTTGTATAGCAGTATTTGCTTTAACACCTTGTGCTGCAGTAGCGTACGACGTTGAAGAAGTAACAGCAGCTGTACCCAAACCTAAGTTTGCTCGAGCAATAGAGGCAGAACCTAAATCGCTTAAGTTAGAAGCTTTAACCAATTTTGAATTTAACGTGGCTGCAGTAGTAGCAGCAAAGTTAGCATCATCACCTAAAGCAGCAGCCAACTCGTTAAGAGTGTCTAAAGCAGCAGGAGAAGCATCAACAATTGCAGCGACAGCTGCAGTTAAATCAGCAGGTTGTGTAGCAGTATCAGCTTTAGTGCCTTGAGCAGCAGTAGCATAACTTGGAGCAGCTGCAGAAATTGCAGAACTTAAATCAGCAGGTTGTGTGGCACTATTCGCCTTTACGCCTTGAGCAGCAGTTGCATATTCACTATGAGCATGCGACGCAACAGAACCAAGATCACCTGGTTGTGTAGCAGTATCAGCTTTAGTGCCTTGAGCAGCAGTAGCGAATGTAGAAAGAGCTACATAAGCAGCAGTACCAAGATCTACAGTTTGAATAGCAGTATCAGCTAACGTACCTTGACTTGCAGAAGCATAATCTGTGTGATTATGTGAAGCAGAAGTACCAAGATCGCCAGGTTGAGTTGCTGTATCAGCTTTAGCACCTTGAGCAGCTAGTGCATATTCCACATGGTTATGTGAAGCAACAGTTCCAAGATCAGCAGGTTGTGTAGCACTTGCAGCCAAAGTACCTTGAGCAGCAGTAGCGTATTCACCATGTGCGTGAGTTGCAGCAGTTCCGATATCACCAGGTTGTACAGCAGAATCTGCCTTAGTACCTTGTGCAGAAGTTCCGTAATCACTTGAAGGTGTAGTCGCAGCAGAACCAAGACCTAAGTTTGAACGAGCAGTACTAGCACTAGCTAAGTCACTTAAGTTCGAACTTTTGGCAAGCTTAGTACCAATTGAAGTAGCAGTAGTGGTAGCAAAGTTAGCATCATCACCTAAAGCAGCAGCCAACTCGTTAAGAGTGTCTAAAGCAGCAGGAGCTGAGTTAGTCATTGCTTCAATAGCATCTTCGCGTGCAGTGTTAGCTTTAGTAGTTGCATCTAGAGCAGCAGCAGCAATTGCCGCAGCTTCAGCAGCGTCAGCTTTAGTAGTTGCATCAACTTCGCCATAAGCAATTGCATCAGCTTCAGCAGTATCAGCTTTAGTAGTTGCGTCAGCTGCAGCAGCAGAGATTGCTTGAGCTTTGGCTGTATTAGTAGCAGTTTGAGCAGCAGTAATTGCTGCAGCTTCACCAGCATCGGCTTTGGCAGTTGCATCAGCAGAAGCTGTTGCAACAGCAGAAGTAATAGCTTCAGCTTTAGCAGTACTAGCTTTACTTGTTGCATCCAATTCTGCTGCTTCAGTTGCAGAAGTAATAGCTTCAGATTTAGCAGTTGCTACTTGAGCAATTGTGCTAAAATCAGCAATATCAGCAGGTTGTGTAGCAGTATCTGCTTTACTTCCTTGGGTAGATGTTGCATAACTTGGAGCAGCTGCAGAAATTGCACTTGATAAATCAGCAGGCTGTGTAGCAGTATCTGCAGTATTACCTTGAGCTGAAGTAGCGTAGTTAGGAGCAGCAGCAGAAATAGCACTTGCTAAAGCAGCAGGTTGTGTAGCAGTATTAGCTTTTACACCTTGAGCAGCTGTTGCGTAATTAGACGCCGGAGTAATAGCAGCAGTACCTAGACCTAAGTTAGCTCGTGCAGTTGCAGTGTTAGCTAGACCAGATAAGTTATCCGCTTTGTTAAGTTTTAATGCTAGCCCAGAAGTAACAGACGCAGCAAAGCTAGCATCGTCTCCTAAAGCTGCAGCAAGTTCGTTCAATGTATCTAACGAACCAGGGGCACCGTCGGCGAGTGCTGCAACAGCAGTTGCAACGGCAGCATCGATAGTGGTTTGATCGACACCTTGACCTACGGTATAATCGATCATAGCCTGAACAGCAGTTTGATATGCAGCCGGAGTAACGATACCAGCACCAGAGATTATCTCTGTGCCTGCAACGAAAACCGGACCGGCAACATCCATGCCATTCTGGATTCTAAATTTCTTTTCTGAACTCATTTGTATTCCTCGAGAGTAGTCTCTCTCATTAGGGACATAATATCCTTGTTATAATGTATATTTATTAATCTTATAAAAGAGGGGCCGAAGCCCCTCGATTAGTTAAGACTAAGCATCAACGTGAGTTGAAGTAATAGTAACTTTAGTACCAGATTCAACCGCAGTATATGTCAAGTCAATGTCGTTTGTACCAGAGTTAACTGTTACATCAGTATCGCCAAGAGGAGCAGCACCGGTATAGATTAAGCCATACTCAGTGATATATGCATTTGCACCATCATGAACAACTAAACATTCACGTGTTTCAAACTCAGTACCAGCAGCATTCTCAACAGAAACGATATACTTAGCAGAACGATATAACGCTTTAGGGAAAGAAGATACAGCAACTTCAACAGTTCCTACAACAACTTCAGTACCTTGTACATAAGCTTTAACGTTTTGTGCTAAAGATTCATGTGTTACAGAACCAGCATCGATAGTACGAGTTGCACCAACAGCATGCGAGATAATTACAGCTTGTGAACCATTCGGTATTGCTTGAGTGAATGTGATTTGCTGTGAACTACCATCGTAAGAGTAGTGAGTTCCTGGATCCTGGATAACACCACCAACGAACACCATTGCATCAGCAATGTTTACCGTAAACTCAACAGCGAATACAGTTTGAACGCCATCGCCATCAATTACTTGACGGTTAGGAGTGATGAAAGCAAGCTCTTCTGGGTGAATGAAATCCCAACCAGATTCATCAGCTTTAATTTGCATTAAGTACTGAGCTTTACCAGTGTATGTAGACTCATCAATATCAGTCATATCTAATACAGTGTTAGAAGTATCAACAGATACAACACCGTTAGAGTAAGATACTTTACCAGCACCTTCGACGTCATTGACTGAAATCGCAGCTTGTGCACGAGCTGCTGTGTGGAACAAGGCAGTTCCTTCAGCAAGATCAGCAGTATCAAACTGTGAGATATGTTGAGCAGCTAAACTAGTATCAACTTGACCTTTGTTAACAGCATCAGAAGCAACAGTACCAGACGCAAGTAATGTAACCTTGTTTGATCCCATAGACAACACACCAGTCATAGCATCGCCAGACTTAGCAATCTTAAGATCGATGTTGCTTTGTAACGAGCTATCAGCAGCAGTACGAGCAGTAGCTTCACTTGATACGGCAGCAGCACGAGCAACTAATTCAGCAGCTAAACCAGATGCATTAGTAGCAATTGAAGTTTGGTTAGAAGAGATAAGACCAGTAAGATCACTATCAGCATCACCAAATGCAGCAACAATTTCAGTTAAAGAATCAAGAGCAGCAGCATCAACGTTAGACGTGATGAAGTCAACTTTTGCTTCAATACGAACTTCTTCACTACGTGCTAGTGCAGCTTCTGAAACTAGAGCAGCAGCGTTTGCAGTGACGTTAGAAGCATTTGCAACTTCAGCAGCACCGGCGCGAGCAACTTCAGCAGTTAACTGGCTTTGTAATGATACACCAGAAGCAGTACGTGATGCTATTTCAGAGTTAAGGTTACTAGTTAAAGTATTATCACCAGAGATACGAGCAGTTTCTTCAGCTTTAAGAGCAGCATCTAACTTAGTAGATTCATCTTTAAGTGAAGTAGCAGAGTTTAAGTAGTTAGAACCTGTACGCGAGTTATACGCACCAGAAGCAGACAAGCCAGCTCCAGTTTGAGTAGAAGTAACTTCAGTTTCTAATACAACAGTACGAGAATCTAATGCGTTATCAGCTTGTGCACGTGCAGTAGCTTCAGCAGTAACTTGACCTTCAAGTGAATCATCTGCGGCTTCACGAGCAGTTGCTTCAGTAGTAGTAAGTCCATCAGCATATACTTTAGCATTAACTTCAGCGGTATTAGCTTTAGCAGTTGCGTCGCTTGATGCAGAACTTAATACAACGGCATCGGCAGCTGCGAAATCGCTACGGATTGAAGTATCAGCAGCAGCAAAATCACCACGTATAGAACTTTCTTCAGCTTGGGCACGGGTAGTTTCTCCAGATATTGCAGATGCATTAGAAACGATACTTGCTTCGGCAGAAGCAACTCTTACGCCAACAGCATTAGTATCAGTATGTAATTCATTAACAGCACCAGATACTGTACTTGCTATGGTATCTAAATCAGCAGAACCTTGCTTGTTTTCTAGAGCAATAACATCAGTTTCAGAAGTAGTTGTACGACCAGCCAATGTCACAGCAGCAGCTTCAGCAGCAGTTACACGAGTAGTTAACGTTACGGCAGCAGCTTCAGAAGTGTCTAATTCACTGATAAGAGTAGCAATATCAGATTCGTTAGTAGTTAAACGTGTAGAGTTAGAAGTAATAATACCTTGGATATCACTATCAGCGTCTTCAAATGCAGCAACAATTTCAACGATTGTATCTAACTGAGCAGATGAACCGTTAAGAATCGCATCAACACGACCTTCAACAACATCTAAATCAGATTGAATCGCAGCATCTGCGTTAGTACGCAAAGTAGCTTCATCAGAGATTGAAGTAGCAAGAGCAGATTCAGCAGCACGAGCAGCAGCAGCTTCAGAAGTTATTGCACCAGCGTTGATTGAAATATTACCAGTGTTAGTATTAACATCGGTACGTAAACCAGCTTCAACACCGCTTGCGCGGGTAACTTCATCTAAAACACTAGCAGTTAATACGCTATCAGCACTTGAACGAGCAGTTGCTTCAGCAGTTACTGCGTCAGTAAGGACAACATCAGCTGCGGCACGTGATACGGCTTCAGCAGTAATGTTAGCTTGTAACGTAGAATCGGCACTAGTACGAGCAACAGTTTCAGTAGAGATATCTGAAGCGTTGTCGATGATATCATCTTGAGCTTGACCTACGTCGCCTTCAAGTGAAGTAGCACGTAAAGATAATGCAGTATCAGCAGAAGAACGAGTTGATGCTTCAGCAGTATCAGCACTTGCGCGAGCAGTTGCTTCAGTTTGGACAGCAGTAGCAATACGAGCAGTAAGTGTATTACCAGAAGATCCATCTACAGAAGCATCACCAATTAGTAAAGCATCTTTAGAGTTAGCATGTGCAATTGCAGCAGCTTGACCAGCATCAGCTTTAGTAGATGCATCAGTTGCAGCAGCAGCTGCTACAGCAACGTCAGCATCAGCTCGAGCAATCAATTCAGCAGCTAGACCAGAAGTCAATGTTGAATCAGCAGCAGAACGTGAAGCAGCTTCTGTATTGATGTTTGTTTGTAAAGTAGTATCAGCACCTGAACGAGAAGTTGCTTCAGTAGAAACCGCGATAGTGTTAGACGAGATTAAAGCACCCATCTGAGTATCAGCAGCTTGGAAAGCAGTAACTATTTCAGTTAAAGAATCAAGAGCAGCAGAATCTGTATTAGAGATAATGTTACTAATTTGTGATTGTAAACCAGCATCAGCAGCAGCTCGAGCAGTCGCTTCAGTAGTATCAGCACCTTGTAATGAAGAAATGTCGGTGTTGTTACTATTAATTTGACTTTGTAAGCTAGTATCAGCAGATGTACGTAAAGCAGCTTCAGCAGCAACCTTAGAAGTAGCATCAGCAGAGGCTGTAGATACAGAAGCAGCATCACCAGTACTAATACGATCAGCAACTTTATTACCAGCAGTACCGTCAACTGACGCATCACCAATTAAAAGATCATCATGTACTTTAGCAGCAGCTAGAGTAGAAGCATCGCCAGCAGCAAGTGAGTTAGTAAGGTCTGAACGAGCAGCTGCAACAGCAACGCCACGAGCAGTGATTTCAGCAGCTAAACCAGAAGCATTTGCAACTTCAGCAGCACCAGCACGAGCAACTTCATCAGATACAGAAGTTTGTAGAGCAAGAACTTCGCCGTTAGTAGTTGCGATTTCAGCAGCTAAACCAGATTCTAAAAGATCTATATCAGATTCAGCAGCAGTTACACGTGAATCTAATGCAGTATCTGCAGCAGTACGCGAAGCAGCTTCAGCTGTTAAGTTAGTAGTTAAAGTAGTATCTGCGCCTTGACGGGCAGTTGTTTCTGATGCAATTGCAGCAGCGTTGATTGATTCAACACCAATAGCACGAGTAACTTCGTTAGAAATTGCAGCAGAGTTAGAAATTACTGAAGCAGCAAGTGCGTTATCAGCATCTTCAAAGGCAACAACAATCTCAGCTAGTGAGTTTAATGCTTCAGAATCTACGTTGTTTAAGACGTTATCAATACGTATACTAAGTGCAGACTCAGCAGCATTACTTGCTGATTCGATTGCAGTTTCACGTGCAGAAGCACGAGTTGCTTCAGTATTGAGTGCAGATTGTAAAGCAGTGTCTGCAGCAGCTCGTGCTGAAGTTTCAGCAGATACTGACGCTGCGTTCGCAACTTCAGCAGCAGTAGCACGAACCGTTTCAGCAGATACTGCAGTAGCAATATTAGTAGCAACGGCATCTTGTGCACGTACGTCAGTGAAGTAAAGTGACCCAGCAGCTTCAGCTATGTCAGCAGTACTGTATGAACCAGCAAGACCAGCAGCAGAAACCTTTTTAAGAGCCTGTGTATCATTATCAAAGACCAAGAATGTATCGAGCGATTCTACACCAGTAATACTACTTTGTGCGTCGATTGCTGAGGTGTCTAGCTTGGTATTAATTACCGCTTGGTTCGCTAAAGCACCGGATTTTATTTGCCTAAAAGCCATTAGGGGGTTTTCCTCGTTGTGGTGGTGGTTGTTATTAGTGTTTTATTCATTTAGTTAAAATCTACGTAAGTTATTGTTACATTACCGGCTGCTGTAGCAGCGATTGAAGCAATATCCCACACTGCATTCGTAAACGGTAGGTTAATATCAAGCGGCCCGCTTGACAAAGATGTTCCAGGAAGTCCGATAGTAAACGGTGCTTGTGTGTCGCCTTTGAACGTGTTGTTCAAGGTGGTAGCTACTATCGATCCCATTACACCAGTTAGAATTATAATGTTTCCTGCAACACCAACTGGTTTGAATGTTCCGATCAATGCGTCGTTCGTAACAGTTGCAGATTGTGCTAATCCTTGTACTGTTGCTAATGAAGAACTGCCGGAAGTCATCATTGCACTTACTAAAGTTGGTGACGCGAATATCGCTGCTTTAGCATCTGAACTAGTTAACAATATAGGGAATCCAACTGAATCTGCTATTAGCGTATTCATAGTT
>TARA_R110002096_G_scaffold163266_1_pt1 | contig 20377 bp, 24 predicted proteins | sample TARA_R110002096 | Tara Oceans TARA_R110002096 (sample SAMEA4397295) | marine metagenome | biome: Polar Biome; feature: [DCM] deep chlorophyll maximum layer (ENVO:01000326); material: water (ENVO:00002006), including particulate matter (ENVO:01000060) such as... | depth 35 m
GTGGCGGGCCTGGTGAAGCTGGGTGGACAGCAATTCGAGGATAACCTGCGCATACACGTGGAGAGAATCGGCTGGGCGACGGTGTTCGCCGCTGGCGGTTTGATTGCCTGGCTTATGATGCGGGGGCAATGATCAGGCGGCGCTGGCTGATTCTTTCGGTGCTCGTCCTGGTCACTGCCTGCGCGAGCCCGACGTCCTGGCGCGACAGCCAGACCCATATCGTGCGCAAGGGCGAAACGCTGTTCTCGATTGCCTGGCGTTACGGCAAATCGACCGAGGATCTCGCGCGCTGGAACCGACTTGGCGACGGATCACTGATCTATCCGGGGCAGCGCTTGCGACTTTATGGTCCGGCCGCTGCAACGACGCGCAGCAGCAGCACTGGCACCACGCGCAAGCAGACCACGGAGAAACGACCGCTGCCGTCGATCCCGGCGCAGCCGCCACCGAATTGGGCGTGGCCGACGAAGGGTCGTATCAACGTTAATTTTGGCGCAAAACCGGGCACGGGTACCGGGGTTCTGATCAATGGGCGCTCCGGCCAGTCTATTTACGCTGCGGCATCCGGGCGGGTTGTCTATGCAGGCAGTGGACTGATCGGCTATGGCAAGCTTATTATTCTTAAACATAACGACACCTACCTGAGTGCCTACGGGTACACCGCGTCGCTGCTGGCCAAGGAAGGCGATGTGATCAAGAAGGGCCAGAAAATCGCGACCATGGGTGAGGGGCCGGAACGCAAGCCGCGACTGCATTTTGAGATCAGGCGCAACGGTAAGCCGGTTAACCCGCGACAATACTTGCCAGCGAGATAGTCCGGTTCGATAAAAGTTATCGATACGCCGCCACGATGCTGTCGCAGCCAATGCGTACAACGTGAGGGCAGGACGTGGGACAGCAGCTGGATCCAACACGCTTGTATCTTGACGAGATTGGCATCTCGCCATTGCTGACTGCGGACGAAGAAAAATATTACGCGCGGCGCGCGCAAAATGGCGATGAGTCTGCTCGCCAGCGCATGATCGAGAGTAACCTGCGGCTGGTCGTCAAAATTTCACGTCGCTACATCCATCGCGGTCTGCCGTTGCTGGATCTGATCGAAGAGGGCAACCTCGGGCTGATTCACGCGGTAAAGAAATTCGACCCGGAACGAGGCTTTCGTTTTTCGACGTATGCGACCTGGTGGATTCGCCAAAGCATCGAACGTGCCATCATGAATCAGTCGCGCACGGTGCGGCTGCCGATTCATATTATCAAGGACATCAATACCTGCCTTCGGGCGGCCCGGCATCTGCGGCAGCAGCAGGAAACCAGCCCGACGACCGCGGACATTGCGGCGTACCTGCAACGCGATGTGGCCGAAGTTGAACGCCTGTTCGCATTGCATGAGCGAGTCACGTTGCGAGCGACTGCCAGCGACGAAGATGGCAGCGAGCCTGTAGACCGGCTGCCCGCGAAACGGGATGCGGAACCATCGCAGTGCGCGCAAAAGGATGCTGTTCACGACATCGTTGACTACTGGATTTTCGAACTCAATGAGAAACAGCGCACGGTACTGGAGCGGCGCTTTGGGCTACACGGGTACCGGCGCGAGACGCTGGAGCAGATTGGCAGTGAGATCGGCTTGACGCGCGAACGCGTTCGGCAGATTCAACTGGATGCGCTGAAAAACCTGCGCGAGATGATGGAAACCAACGGCATTTCCGGCGAAACCCTGCTGGATTGATTTATCTACCCGGGTATAAAACTGCGGCGACACGCCTGCCTTCGCCTGCAAGAACATTGAATGTTCGGGCTGCGGCAGCCGTGTCCATAACTTCGAGTCCGATCCCGCGGCGTGCAAACGCGAACATCAGTTCTCGCGGTGCGAACTGGCTCTGGGCGCCGGTTCCGATCAATACCAGCTCCGGCGCATGTTCGAGTAGTTCGTCAAAGTCGCCGGCAACCAGCTCGGCGATCGGCGCAGAGGTCCACTCGCCGAGAACTTCTGTTGGCGTCATCGCAACGCTACCGGACCACAGCTCATCGTTAATGCGTATGCCGGCCTCGTCGATGCTGCGCACCGTCAGCGTACCCGGCAATTCTCTTGTGAATTTCAAACGCGCTTCCCTTACCATCTGCGCTTAAAGTGAATACATCATATGACAAAAACGCGGCGCTCGTCGTGTTGCCGCCTGTAACGGGCGGGCGACTGCAGGACAAATCGCTGCGGGCCTGGCTGTCACAATCGGACTTGAGTTTTGACGCATCGAGGCGCGAAAGCCTGGCAAGTATTGTCACAGAACTCGGCATGCCCTATCCGGATCAGGGTCTGGCGGCATTGCGCATGTGGGGCCAGACCGGTGACAGGCCCGCGAACTGGATCGCTGCGGCAGATCCGGTGTACCTGGAACCGCGGCTGGATCATCTTTGTCTGCACGCATTTCGACGCGGCGATATTGCGTCGCGAGACATACGCGCGTTGATCGACTACTTACAGACGACACTGGAGGGCGACGATCAGTTTGGTTTTACGCGACTGGGCCCGCACGGCTACCTGAGCTCACCGCAGCCAATCGCAACAGCGGCCGTGTCTGCGGATGTTGTCGATCAGGACAAGCCGGATGAGTACCTGCCGGACGGAGATGGCGCCGACCGGTTTCGCAATCTTGTCAGTGAAATTGAAATGGCATTGCACGATCACGACATCAACCAGGCGCGTCAGGCGGGCGGTCTGCGGCCGGTCAACTCGCTGTGGTTGTGGGGTGGCGGAATCGCGCCGCAACAAGCGACGCGTCCGCAGCCGCCGTTGTTTTCGGACGATGCCCTGTCTACAGGCTACTGGTATTCCGCGACAGCCGTTGCTGAACCCTGGTTGGGCAGCATCGAAGCCTGTCTGGAGAATTCGGTGGCCGGGTTTGTTGCCCAGGTACCGGATGACATCGAAACGCCGGTACTGGAGACTGTGTTGCAGGGACTGCGAAGTGCGCTGCGAGCCGACCGGCTGAGCGGTCTGACGTTATTGTTCCGGGATGGGCTGCGAGCGCATATACGTCGTTCGCATGCGTTGCGGGTGTGGCGTCGTACGTCACACTGGCTGGCCGCAGGAGAGCAGGGGTGAGAGCACCGCGCCCGATTGTCTCCCGGACGGCGCCATCGCCACAGGACATCGCCAGTCTTGGCGACATCGATCCATTGCACGCGAGATTGTATGCGATGCGTGGGCTGCGCGATGCGGTTGAACTGGACTACGGGCTCGCAAGGCTGGCGCCGGTCAGCGCGCTGGAGCACATCGATGAGGCCGCGGAGCTGGTCATCAAAAATCGTGACCAGCGGATTCTTGTGGTTGGCGATTTTGACGTGGATGGTGCCACCAGCACCGCATTGATGTTGCGCTGCCTGCACGAGTTCGGTTTTGCCGATGTCGGCTACCTGGTGCCGAATCGGTTTGAGTTTGGTTATGGTCTGACGCCGGAAATTGTCGACGTCGCGGCGCAACAATCGCCCGCATTGCTGATTACCGTCGACAACGGCGTGTCGAGTATTGACGGAGTTGCCCGTGCCAATGAGCTGGGTATCCCGGTGCTCGTAACAGACCACCATTTGCCGGGCAGTGAATTACCCGACGCCGCCGTGATCCTGAATCCGAACCTGGCGGGCAGCCAATTTCCGAGCCGCAACCTGGCCGGCGTAGGTGTCGCGTTCTACCTGCTGGCACGCATTGGCCGCATGCTTGAAGAACGCGGGCAAAGCGGTGCAGCGAAAATACCCGCGCGTTACCTCGATCTTGTTGCGCTGGGCACGGTCGCTGACGTTGTGCCCCTGGATCACAACAATCGCATTCTGGTGCAACAGGGTTTGTCGCGCATGCGCGCCGGACACGCGGTTCCGGGAATCATTGCATTACTGCGGCAGTCGGGGCGTTCACTCGCGCGCTGCGTCAGTTCGGACCTGGGTTTCGCCGTCGGTCCACGCATCAATGCGGCCGGGCGGCTTGAAGATATCGCCGTGGGCATTGAGTGCCTGCTGACCGACGACGCGAACAAAGCTGCGGAGTGCGCGCACGCGCTGGATCAAATCAACAAGGACCGGCGCGACATCGAAGCGACCATGCGCGAACAGGCGTTTCGCTATGTCGATGCGCTGGGCGAGCAGCGCTGGCCGAATTGCGTTTGCGTATTCGAACCGGACTGGCACCAGGGGGTGGTCGGACTGATCGCGGCGCGCGTGCGCGAACGTTGCTATCGCCCGGTCATTGCATTCGCGCGGGAAAACGATGACAAGCTCAAAGGCTCTGCGCGCTCGATACCGGGGGTACATATCCGCGATTTACTGGAAGCTGTGTCGACAGTTAAGCCGGGCATGATCGACAAATTCGGCGGACATGCAATGGCGGCCGGCCTGACAATTGCGGCGGCAAAACTCGAGTCGTTCAAAGATACGGTAGCCGCGCAAATGCGCCGATTGTATCCGGAAGCGGACTTCAGCGGCGCGATCGTGACGGATGGCACGCTGCCCGATAGTGCGATCAATCTCGACTTCGCGCGCTCGCTGCGCGATGCGGGGCCGTGGGGTTCGGCATTCCCGGAGCCGCTGTGGAGTGGTGAATTCAAGGTGCTCGAGCAACGCACGGTTGGCGACAATCATCTCAAGATGCGAGTGCAGCCGGCCGGCGGCGGCAGTACTGTGGATGCGATCGCGTTCAACCAGGCCGGACCAGCCTATCGCGGCGTCGTGCAACTGGCGTTCAAGCTCGACGTGAATGAGTTCCGGGGAATTGAAAATCCGCAGTTGCTGGTCGAACAAATTGCGCCTTTGCGTGACGGTTCTGCGTGCTAAGATCGCGCACGTTTACGCTAAAAGACCGCAGTCCTCATGGAAACCAGCCAGATCAAGCAGACCATCACCGACCTCACCGAACGCACCGATGCGTTGAGGAGGTATCTTTGACTATGAGGCAAAGGCAGAACGTCTGACGGAAGTCGAGCGCGAACTCGAGCAGCCGGATGTCTGGAATGACCAGGATCGCGCACAATCGCTGGGCCAGGAACGCTCGCAGCTCGAACAGATCGTCGCAGGTCTCGACAAATTGACCAGCGGTCTCGGCGATGCGAACGAGCTGCTGGAAATGGCGATCGAGGAAGACGATAGCGCCACCGTCACCGAAGTTGTCAAAGACCTTGCGACATTTGAGAAGACGGTGGCGGGACTCGAGTTCCGGCGAATGTTTTCCGGTCCGATGGACACCAACAGTGCCTACCTCGACATCCAGTCGGGCGCGGGTGGCACCGAAGCGCAGGACTGGGCTGAAATGTTGTTGCGCATGTATTTGCGCTGGGCAGAGGCGCATGACTACAAAGCCGCTGTGATCGAAGCATCAGCCGGCGAGGTCGCCGGTATCAAGAGCGCGACGGTGCATATCGTGGGCGAATATGCCTATGGCTGGTTGCGAACCGAAACCGGCGTGCATCGCCTGGTGCGTAAATCGCCTTTTGATTCGGGCAATCGCCGTCACACTTCTTTTGCATCGGTGTTCGTGTCTCCCGAAGTGGACGACAACATCGACATCGAGATTGATCCGTCTGACCTGCGCATCGACGTATACCGGGCAAGCGGTGCCGGTGGCCAGCATGTCAACAGGACTGAATCTGCTGTGCGTATTACTCACCTGCCAACGAATACCGTGGTGCAGTGCCAGAACGACCGTTCGCAGCACAAGAACAAGGCCACTGCGATGAATCAGCTGAAAGCGAAACTGTACGAACTGGAAATGCAGGAACGCAAGGCGGCGGCAGCGGTGGTCGAAGACAGTAAGGCCGACGTGGGCTGGGGCAGCCAGATTCGCAGCTACGTACTGGACCAAAGTCGTATCAAGGATTTGCGTACCGGTGTCGAAACCGGTAACACTCAGGCTGTGCTGGATGGCGGGCTGGATTCCTTCATTGAAGCGAGCCTGAAACAGGGACTATAAAAGTAACGTGACTAACGAGAAAGACGAAAACAAACTGATTGCGGAACGGCGCGGCAAGCTCGATGCATTGCGCGAACAGGGTATTGCGTACCCGAACGACTTTCGGCGCAATGCGCTGGCGGGGCAGTTGCACCAGACCTTCGAATCGCACGACAACGATGCGCTGCAACAGGAACACATCAAGGTTTCTGTTGCGGGGCGCATGATGCGCAAAAATGTCATGGGCAAGGCGAGTTTTGTTGGTGTGCAGGATCGCTCCGGCGTCATCCAGTTGCGACTGGAGCGCGACCGCTTGCCGGAGGGTGTCTACCAGGCTTTTAAGAAATGGGATGTCGGCGACATTGTTGGCGCGAGTGGTGAATTGTTTCGCACGCAGAAGGGTGAGTTGACGGTGCTGGCCGATGATGTCCGCCTGTTGACGAAGTCCTTGCGGCCGCTGCCGGAGAAATGGCATGGCCTGTCGGATCAGGAAACGCGCTACCGGCAACGCTACGTCGACCTGATTATCAATGAGACGAGTCGCGATGTATTTCGCAAGCGCTCGCAGATCATCACCTACATGCGCTCGTTTCTTGAGGCCGCCGATTTCCTGGAAGTCGAAACGCCGATGATGCAAACGACGCCGGGCGGCGCGAATGCGCGGCCATTCACGACGCATCACAATGCGCTCGATATGCAGCTTTACATGCGCATTGCGCCGGAACTGAATTTGAAGCGCCTGATCGTCGGTGGCTTCGATCGTGTCTACGAGATCAACCGGAATTTCCGCAACGAAGGTGTCTCGACACAACACAATCCGGAGTTCACGATGATGGAGGCTTATCGTGCCTACGCTGATTATCGTGACTGGATGGATATGACCGAGGCCATGTTGCACGGCATGTCCGAAGCGGTACTGGGTACGACCATTGTCAAATACCAGGACGAGGAGTTTGACTTCGGCAAGCCGTTCAAACGCATGACGGTCGAAGAGGCGATCAAGACCTACAATCCGGATGTCGACATGAGCCGGATTCGCGATCGGGACTATCTGCTGGCGGTTTGTGAGCGTCTGGGGGTTCCGGTTAAGGACAACTACGGCCCGGGCAAATTACAAATTGAAATTTTCGATGCAACGGGCGAGGAAAATCTTCGCGAACCGACATTTATTACGCAATATCCGACGGAAGTGTCACCGCTGTCGCGCAAGAACGATGACGATCCGTTCGTCGCTGACCGCTTCGAGTTTTTCATTGCCGGGCGTGAAATTGCGAATGGATTCTCCGAGCTCAACGATCCGGAAGATCAGGCGGAGCGCTTCAGGGCGCAGGTCGCCAACAAGGCTGCTGGTGACGAGGAGGCGATGGCCTTCGATCACGACTATATTCGGGCACTCGAATACGGTATGCCACCAACGACCGGAATTGGCATCGGCATCGACCGGCTCGTGATGTTGTTCACCAATTCAGCTTCAATACGCGATGTGTTGTTGTTCCCGCACATGCGCGCGGAGTCGTTCGACTAGTCCAGCGAATAGGGCAGTGGCTGCGGTGTCAGCTGGTTGCCATTAATCTGTAGATTGCTGTCGGCGTTGGCAACGGGAATGATTGCCAGGAGTTCGTTTCCGGCGACATTCAACACTTCGCCAAGGTCTCGATTCTCGTCCGAAATCCTGTCGCCAACTGCAACGGGAACGGCACTCGAAAAACGCAGCATGCGGCGCTTGGTCGCGCCCTTGTAGTGTGTCCTCGCAATGATTTCCTGGCCGGTATAGCAACCTTTTTCCAGGCTGATGGCATCCAGCTTGTCGAGATTGAGCATGTGCGGGGTGAACTTTTCGCTTTGTTCGCTACCGACCCACGGCACGCCGTGCCGGATCGTTTCGCCAAGGTCCACCGGCTCGGTCACTGCATCTGTTTCGAATGCAACTTTAGAGCGGAAGCGAAACATCGTCATGCGCTGCACGAGGGCGGTGGCAAGTTCGGCCGGTACCCGAAGTGCGTAGCCATCGCTCTCGTTGGCCACTGTCATCAGCGTGATGACCCGACCCTTGGGGTTGCACCACGCGGCCAGGATAGAAGTTTCGCGCTGCAAACGCAGGATATCGTTGCTCAATTGCCCTTGCAGGAATTCGCTGGCATCCGTGCCGCGAACTGTTATGACCGTGCTTGTCGTCATGAGTTGAGTTACTCGTTTTACTGCAGTATTCGTTTTGCTCTGGCATAATCGCGCCGTGGGCAACGAAGAAATAAAAAGTAAGGCCGATTCGCAAAATTCCAAGAGCGGCCGCATACCCGGGTCGACAACAGATGATACCGCGAGTGACGGTACCGAGCGGTCAAAAGAAATCGGTGGGCGCGGTGGCCTCGATCCTACCCGCTACGGCGACTGGGAAAAAGCAGGACGTTGTATCGATTTTTAAGGATAATACCGCTGTCGACTTCGACATGTTTCGTCAACAAGAAGAGAATTCATGAGTAATCCAGAGCGGCCACTTTCGCCGCACCTGTCGATTTATCGTTGGCCGGTCACAATGACCGTTTCGATTCTGCACCGAGTGACCGGCGTGGCGCTGAGCGTCGGCTTCGTTGTGTTTTGTCTTTGGCTATTCGATGCGGCCGCGGGCGCGAGTGCTTATAACAGTTTCATGAGTTACGCCGAATCCTGGCCGGGGCAGTTGCTGCTGATAGGCTGGAGTTTTGCGTTCTTTTTTCACCTTGCAAACGGTGTCCGGCACCTGGTCTGGGATACCGGCCGGGGTCTCGAGATCGCCGCAGCAAATGCATCGGCCTGGTTTGTCATCGTCTTGTCGACGCTGCTGACCGTCCTGTTCTGGTGGGGACGACTATGAGCTTGCGAACACCATTGGGTCGCGTGCTGGGTCTCGGTAGCGCAAAAGACGGTACTGCACATTTCTGGGGGCAACGGGTTTCCGGAATAGCGCTTGCACTGCTGGGCAGCTGGTTTGTGGTTTGTTTCGCAGCAAGCGGCGATTTCAGTCATGCCGCGGTGATTGCTGAAGTCGCGAAACCGCTGAATAGCCTGTTGCTGATTTTGCTCTCGATCACGCTGGCCTACCATTCGCAACTCGGCGTGCAGGTCGTCATCGAGGACTATGTTCACGGACACGGATTGAAGATCGCCTCACTGCTGCTATCGCGATTTGTCCACACACTTTTTGCCGCGGCTGCCGTATACGCCGTAATCAGGATTGGAACAGGCGCATGAGCGACTACGAATTTATCGATCACAGCTACGACGTTGTCGTTATTGGCGCCGGCGGTGCCGGCCTGCGTGCGACGTTTGGCCTGGCGGAAGCAGGCTTTACCACCGCGTGTGTCACGAAGGTTTTTCCGACCCGCAGCCATACCGTCGCGGCGCAGGGCGGTATTAGCGCGGCGCTGGGCAACATGGGCGAGGATGACTGGCGCTGGCATATGTATGACACGGTCAAGGGTTCCGACTGGCTCGGCGATCAGGATGCGATCGAATACATGTGCAAGGAAGCGCCGGATGCGGTCATCGAACTCGAACATTACGGTGTGCCGTTTTCGCGCACCGAGGAAGGCAAGATTTATCAGCGCCCGTTCGGTGGTATGACGACGCACTTCGGCGAAGGCACCGCACAACGAACCTGCGCAGCGGCTGATCGTACCGGTCACGCGATGTTGCATACGCTGTACCAGCAGTCACTGAAAAACGACGCCGAATTCTATATCGAATACTTTGCTGTCGACCTGATCATGGAGGACGGCGCCTGTCGCGGCGTTGTTGCGATCGATCTCGCGACCGGGCAACTGCATCGTTTCAGGTCGCACCAGGTCATTCTGGCAACCGGTGGCTACGGCCGCTCGTTTTTCTCCTGTACCTCGGCACACACCTGTACCGGAGATGGGAACGCGATGGTACTGCGCGCAGGCTTGCCGGTGCAGGACATGGAATTCGTGCAGTTTCATCCGACCGGAATTTACGGCGCGGGCTGCCTGATTACCGAGGGGGTCCGTGGTGAAGGCGGCTATCTGACCAATGCGGACGGCGAACGCTTTATGGAGCGCTATGCGCCGAACGCAAAAGACCTGGCGTCGCGCGACGTGGTCAGTCGGTCGATGACGATTGAAATTAGCGAAGGGCGCGGCGTGGGTGAGGAGCAGGATCACATCCACCTGCACCTGGAGCATCTCGGGCCGGAGGTTATTGAAGAACGGCTTCCCGGCATCGCTGAATCTGCGCGAATATTTGCAGGTGTCGATGTCACCAGGGAACCGATTCCGGTATTGCCGACCGTGCACTACAACATGGGCGGAATTCCGGCGAATTATAATGGCCAGGTTCTAACCAAGAAGGACGGTGATCCGGAGTCTGTCGTGCAGGGTCTGATGGCGGTAGGTGAGGCTGCCTGTGTATCGGTGCATGGCGCGAATCGACTGGGGTCCAATTCTTTGCTCGACCTGGTGGTATTCGGCCGGGCTGCGGCGCATTTCTGTTCGGAAACAATGGCGCCGGGCGCGCGCCACAAGGCATTCGCCGACGACGCCGGACAGGACAGCGTTGCGCGCATCGACAAGCTGCGCAATGCGAATGGCAGCCGCCCGACTGCCGAAATACGCCTGGAGATGCAAAAAGTCATGCAGAACCACGCGGCGGTCTTTCGCACCGGTGAAACCCTGAACAAGGGCGTCGAGTTACTGCGCAAGACGTTTGCCAGTTTCAGCGATGTTGGCGTCACTGACCGTTCCATGATCTGGAATACGGACCTTGTAGAAACGATGGAACTCGAAAACCTGTTGTTGAATGCAGCGGCGACGATTGAATCTGCAGCCAATCGCCTGGAGAGCCGCGGCGCGCATGCGCGTGAGGATTACCCGGACCGCGACGATGAGAACTGGATGAAACATACCTTGTCCTGGGTCGACGGCAGCGGCAAGGTCAGTTTCGATTATCGCCCCGTTCATCAAGAAACTTTGACGGATGAAGTGGATTACGTGGAACCAAAAGCTCGTGTTTACTAGGAAAAATCATCGTGGCTGAATTCAGACTCCCGAAGAACTCCCGCATTACCAAAGGCAAGCATTTTGCGGCGCCTTCAGGCTCCGGCAATGTGCGCCAGTTTGCCGTGTACCGCTACGACCCGGGTGCGGGTGGGCAACCGCGCATGGATACTTACGATGTCGATATGGACAGCTGCGGTCCGATGGTTCTGGACGCACTGATCAAGATCAAAAACGAGATCGATCCGACGCTGACATTCCGGCGCTCATGCCGTGAGGGTATTTGCGGTTCCTGTGCGATGAATATTGACGGCGGCAACACGCTGGCCTGCACACGAGCGGTTGATGACAGCAGCGGCGACATCAAGATCTATCCGCTGCCGCACATGCCGGTCGTTAAGGATCTGGTGCCCGACCTGACGAATTTTTATGCGCAATACGCATCGATCAAGCCGTGGTTGCAGTCACGAACTCCGCCACCGCCGGACCGCGAGCGCCTGCAGAGCAAGGAAGACCAGGAGCTGATTAACGAGCCGGCAGCCTGCATTTTATGCGCCTGCTGTTCGACCAGTTGTCCGAGCTACTGGTGGAACAGTGATCGCTACCTCGGGCCCGCAGCGCTGCTCGCGTCTTATCGCTGGCTGGTCGACAGCCGTGATGATGCGACCGGCGAACGCCTCGATGACCTTGAGGACCCGTTCCGACTGTATCGTTGCCACACGATTATGAATTGCACGCAGACTTGTCCGAAAGGACTGAATCCGGCGCTGGCGATTGCCGAGACCAAGAAGATGCTGGTCGAGCGGAAGTACTAGTTGTCTGAGGTTTCCCGACTGCGCTGGCAATGCCGGAGGGGCATGCGGGAACTCGACGACCTGTTACTGCGCTACCTCGATACGCGCTATGTCGATGCGTCGCCGGGCGATAAGCAGGCGTTTCAGGCAATTTTGGCGCTGTCGGATCCGGAGCTGAACGGCTACCTGTTACAACGTCAGACGCCGACGTCGGAGCCAGTAGCGCGTGTCATCAAACTCATATTGGAGCTGCCTTACTCCGGATCCTGAATTACGCCTGCTGGTTGACGTAGCGGCGCAGCTTCTGATTGCCGCAGGCGTTGCGATTGTGCTGACGATGTCCATTGGCGTCTTGCCCCGATTCGGCGCGGCGCTCGCGTGCCTCGGTCTTGGCCGGTATGAATTGCGGCGCCTGCGTCGGGGATTCCGGCTTTGCCGCGAGATTCGGCTGGCCAACGACGGCAGCGCATTGCTACTGGACGAGGATGGCCAGTGGGTGGCGGCAAGCCTGCGACCCGGAAGCCTGGTGTTGTCACGCCTGGCCTGGCTGCGATTGCGCACAGCACACGGGGTGCTGGTTACGGAGCTGATTGTTGCCAATGCCCGGGCAGGTCAGGATTGGCGCCGCCTGCAGGTCATCTGGCGGCACATTGGTGGTAGCGATTGAAGCTGCTAACATGCCGCGGCTAGCCTGCAAACGCACACAGCGACCGGTGTCACAGAATAAAGATGAATAAGCCTGAAATTCGAGAACTAATCGCGCTGCGACCGGTCTATCCCGGTATTGAATGCCTGTACGGCGGCTTTCAGGGACGTGGCTGAATGTCGAACCAGGCATCGGACAAGAAACTGGTGGAGCGGGTCCAGAAAGGTGACAAGGGCGCGTTTGACCTGCTGGTGCTCAAGTACCAGCACAAAATAGTGAATTTGATCATGCGCTACGTGCGTGATCCTGAGTTGTCACTGGATATCGCTCAGGAAGCGTTCATTAAAGCGTACCGGGCGCTGCCAAGATTTCGCGGGGATAGTGCGTTTTACACCTGGATGTATCGGATAGCGGTGAATACGGCCAAGAATCACCTCGCAGCACAGCGGCGCCGGCCAATGGACGTGGAGCTCGATTTGCAAGACCCGGAACAATACGACCTGCACGCCAAGCTTAAGGAAACCGATACGCCGGAAGGCGTGACGCTGAGCAACGAGCTGCAAGACATTGTTGAGCGGGCGATCGCGGGATTGCCGGAGGACCTGCGCACCGCGATAGTTTTGCGTGAGCTGGAAGGCATGAGTTACGAGGAAATAGCACAGACGATGGAATGCCCGGTCGGTACAGTGCGATCGAGAATTTTCAGGGCACGAGATGCAATCGGCAAGAAAGTCGGGTCACTGATTCGCTGACGGGGCGAAGGCCTGAAACTGATATGCTATAGGGGCTGCGCGCCCTGACAAGGTGAAGTATGAACGAAGCAATACGAATGCAACTGTCTGCTTTTGTCGATGGCGAACTGCCGTCGAACGAAGCGGAATTGTTGTTGCGGCGAATGAGCCAGGATGTGAGCTTGCGCCAGGAAGTGGCCGAGTACCTGGCGATTGGCCGCCTGATTCGAGCGGAAGCCGGACTGGCGGGTGCGGATCGCCTGTACCAGCGAGTGGCTGCAGAGCTTGCGGACCGCCCGGTTGACAGTGGCGATGCGGCCGGCAGCCGCCGTACGACGAAAGCATTGCGGCCGCTGGTTGGATTCGCAATCGCGGCCACTGTCGCGCTGGTCGCGATATTCTCGTTGCAGCAAACCGGCAACATTGACGAGCTCGCACCGGGCGATGTCCCGCAGCTGGCGGATGAGCCTGGACCGGTAGTGCCGATTCCGGATGCACAGCAGGAACGGCAACGCGAAATTTTCCACCGCCATGCCGAAACCGCATCGCAACTCGGCGCGAACGGCATGAATTCGCGCGTCGTAACGCTGCGATTCAGCAATGATCTCGATGAAGAAGGCCTTGTCGAAGACCTGGCCGACACCGAAGAAGACAGTCCTGCAACTGATAATTCAGTGCCATCGCCCTGATGGCCGGCACACGGGCAGTGCTGGGACGTGTATTGCTGCTGGCGAGTTTCGCTGTTGCAGCGACCGCGCAGGCAGAGCGCGGCCCGCATGATTGGTTGAATACCATGGGTGCCGCGGTGCAGTCCATCAGCTACGAAGGCACCGTGATCCGGATGCAGGATGGCCGTTCGGAGGCACTGAAAGTCGTACACACCATTGCCGACGGTGTGGTGTTCGAAAAGGTCGTAGCGCAAGAGGGCGCGGCTCTCGAAATCATTCGTCATGGCAATGAAGTGCATCATATTCTGCCGGACCGGCAGTCCGTGCTGGTTGAGGAATGGGACGACCGTTCGACATTGTTTTCAACGCTGCCGAGCAGCGATATCCGTTTTGGCAATGAATACGATGTTGCGATAGTGCGCAATGAGCGCGTCGCCGGCCGTGATGCGATCGTGCTGGCGATACGGCCGCACGACAGCTTTCGATACGGCCACCGTCTCTGGCTGGACCTGGAAACCGGCTTCCCGTTACAAACCCAGTTGCTCAATGAAGGCAGCGTCGTTGAGCAGGTGAAATTTGCTGACATCAGCCTGAATCAGAGTATTGACGAGAGTGCGCTGGCATCGTCCTACAGTACAGAACAGTTTACCTGGTTGACGCAATCGTCAACGCACCAGGGAACTGATATTGAAACACGCTGGACCAGTGACGAATTGCCAGCGGGCTTCACGGCGGTATCGACACACGAAGAGACGCTGGCAGGCAGCGACTCTGTCGTTACTCACATCGTATTCAGCGATGGTTTGGCTCTTGTCTCCGTTTTTATTGGTGCGCTGCGCGGTGATAGCATTGCAGGACCAGCTAAAATGGGTGGGTCAAATGCATTTTGTGTCGCCCGCGATGGCTTTGAAATTACCGCGATAGGTGAAGTTCCGGCCGCAACCGTCAAGCAGTTTGCAACGACGATGCGGCAGCGCTGACCAGTCATTCCAGACGACTGCGCCGACGCGCCATCCTGTAGAATTCCCCTATGCAATATTCAGAAGGCCGAATCGTTTCTTTATCGGAGCATGCGGCGACGCGCAGTGCCGTGCTCGATGTTGAGGCAGTCGCTGCCTGCCCGCGGTGTGCCGAGGGTAAGGGCTGTGGCGCGGGAGTGGTCGCGGGGCCGGGCAAACGCCGCAGGATTAACGCCAGTGTCGCGGATGGCCTCAGGCTGCAGCCGGGTGACCAAGTGAGTTTTGTGCTGGCGCCAGAGAAACTGTTACAGGCGGCCATGGTTGTTTATGGATATCCGTTGCTGGCAGGTGTTCTCGGCGCGCTGGCGGCCTATCTGGCCGGGCTGGGCGACGCTGGCACGGCGGTTGCAGCAATTTTGGGCCTCGGCCTCGGCTTTGCCGTCGCTCGAAAAACGCTGACGCGCCAGCGCTGCCTGCGTGATTTTACGCCGCTGGTCGTCGACAATCTGGGTGCGGGGCTGCAATAACCTTGATTATTCATTTCTACACCCGTCGCGGATGCCATCTTTGCGAAATCATGCTGGAAGAAGTGCTGCCCCTGGTCCGCGGCCGTGCCGAGATACAGACTCGCGACGTCGATTCCGACCCGGAATGGCACCGCAAATACGATATTCGCGTGCCGGTCCTTGAGATTAACGGCGAACTGGTCAGCGAGTACCCGCTGGATGTCGAGGCGCTCAAACGCCGGCTGGCTGAAATTCCGGAAAACAACGCTGAAATCGGTATACTTCGCCGCTGAATCGGGCGAGGCCACGCACCGCAAGCCGGAACAAAAACTCCCTTCATGAAGCACATCCGAAACTTCTCCATCATCGCGCATATCGATCACGGCAAGTCCACGCTTGCCGATCGGTTTATCCACCATTGCGGCGGCCTGTCGGATCGTGAAATGGAGGAGCAGGTGCTCGATTCCATGGATCTGGAGCGCGAACGAGGCATTACCATCAAGGCACAAAGTGTGTCGCTGAACTACAACAGCCAGTCAGGCGATGTCTACCAGTTGAATTTCATCGATACGCCGGGACACGTTGACTTTTCCTACGAGGTGTCGCGCTCGCTGGCCGCTTGCGAGGGGGCATTGCTGGTCGTGGATGCCGCGCAGGGTGTCGAGGCACAGAGCGTCGCCAATTGCATCACAGCGATCGACCAGGGCCTGGAGGTCCTGCCGGTGCTGAACAAGATCGACTTGCCGGCCGCCGATCCGGAAAAAGTGGTCGCTGAAATTGAAGATATTATCGGCATCGATGCACAGGATGCGATTCAGGTCAGCGCCAAGACCGGCCTGGGCGTGCCGGAATTACTGGAACAACTGGTCGAGGTGATTCCGCCGCCTGAAGGCGATCCCGACGGTGAATTGCAGGCACTCATTATCGACTCGTGGTTCGACAACTATGTCGGTGTGGTGTCGCTGGTTCGGGTTATGAATGGCAGCCTGTCCAAGCGCAGCAAGATTACGGTTATGTCGACGGGTACCAGCCACAACGCTGACCGAGTCGGCGTGTTCACGCCGAAGATGGAAGATCGCGAGGTTCTGAACACCGGCGAAGTCGGATTTGTCATTGCTGGCATCAAGGATATTTACGGTGCGCCGGTCGGTGACACGCTGACTGCAACTCACAAGCCTTGTAAAGAAGCGTTGCCGGGATTCAAACAGGTGCAGCCGCGCGTTTTTGCGGGCCTGTTTCCGATCAGCTCGGACGACTATGAAAGCTTTCGCGAAGCGCTGCAGAAGTTGCGGCTGAATGATGCCGCTTTGCATTTCGAGCCCGAATCTTCGGCAGCACTGGGATTCGGGTTTCGTTGTGGATTTCTCGGCATGCTGCACATGGAAATTGTGCAGGAACGAATTGAGCGAGAGTACGACATCGATCTGATTACGACGGCGCCGACGGTAATTTTCGAGGTGCTGACGAACGGCGGCGAGATTCTGCACGTTGACAATCCGTCAAAACTGCCGGCGCCGAATGACATAGCCGAGCTACGTGAGCCGATTATTGCGGCGAATGTGCTGGTGCCGGAAAAATACGTCGGCGCAGTGATCAAGCTGTGCATCGAGAAACGTGGCGTGCAACAACAAATGCGGTATCTCGGTGGCCAGGTGTCGCTGGTATACGAAATCCCGCTGGCGGAAGTGGTACTCGATTTCTTCGATCGATTGAAGTCGGTCAGCCGCGGATTCGCGTCGTTCGACTATCATTTTCTGCGCTTCCAGGAGGCGCAGCTGGTGCGACTGGATATCCTGATCAATAAGGACCGCGTTGATGAGTTGTCAATCATCGTGCATAAAGAGAACGTCAAAGCTCGGGGTCGTGATTTGGTCGATAGAATGCGTGAGTTGATTCCTCGTCAAATGTTCGACGTAGCGATCCAGGCTGCCATTGGCAGCCAGATAATTGCTCGCAGCAATGTGAAAGCGCTGCGCAAAAACGTGACGGCGAAGTGCTATGGTGGCGACGTTTCACGTAAGCGCAAATTGCTCGAAAAGCAGAAGGCTGGCAAAAAACGCATGAAGCAAGTGGGATCGGTTGAAATTCCGCAGGAAGCGTTTCTTGCCGTATTACGTGTTGAAAAGTGAGAACCGGATTTGAGTATTAATCTTGCATTGATTCTGACAATTCTGACGGTGCTTGCCAGCGTCGTTGTTGCGATGGATAAAATGGTCTGGAAGACCGCGGAGCAGGACAGCCGCAAGGCGCCGACGGCGCTTACCACATTGGTCGAGTATTCGCGTTCATTTTTGCCAGTGTTGTTGTTTGTGCTAATCATTCGCTCATTTATTTTCGAACCATTTCGTATTCCATCCGGTTCGATGAAGCCAACACTCGTCGTAGGCGATTTTATTTTCGTCAAAAAATACAGCTACGGTTTGCGTCTGCCGGTGACTGAGACCAAGATTATTGAAACCGGGGAGCCGCAGCGTGGCGATGTTGTGGTTTTCCGGCTGCCGGCGGATCCACGGGTGAATTACATCAAACGCGTCATTGGATTGCCGGGCGATGAGGTACGACTGGAGCGCCAGCGATTGACGATCAACGGTGTTATGGCCGACCTCAAGGTCAACGGCGAAACGTTTGATGGTGCGCCGGTGTATGTTGAAAATCTGGATGGCCGAATTCACGAAACGCTGATCCATAACCCAGGACGCTCGAAACAGGATGGCGTGTACATTGTTCCGGAGGGGGAGTATTTCGTGATGGGGGACAATCGCGATCGCAGCAAGGACAGCCGTTATATCGGTCCGATCCCGGAAAAATTCCTGGTCGGCGAAGCTGTTCGTATCTGGATGAACTTCAGGCCATGGGACGCGCCCGACTGGGGGCGAATCGGCAGGAAAATTGAATAATGTGGTGTCAGTCACTGATTTGACAGCTAAAATCAGGCTAGTCTGGAACGTGATATTTTGACAAATGCGGTATTTTCGGAGATCGGTATGACCCTCAGACCACTACAGCGGTTGCAGGCAGCGCATCGCCAGGCTGGCATGACAACGCTTGGATTGATAATCCTTGTCGCATTTATTGGGCTGTTTGCCTTTGCGGGCATCCGTCTGACCCCCGTATACCTCAATTACATGAAAGTGGCTGGCGTCATAAGCGGAATTGGCGAGGAGTTCGACGGCACTAACGCGAATTCGGCACAGATCCGCAAGTCCCTGGTGCGTCGTTTCGATATTGAAGCGGTTAGCGAAATCAATGCCAAGGAAGTGAAAGTGAAGAAAGTCGAAGGCGGTTACGAGGTCGCAGCGACCTATGGTCACAAAACGCCTTTTATCGCCAACGTGTTTTTCCTGGTGGAATTCGACAAGCGGGTTCTGGTGCGCCGTTGACCGGCATTAACAGGTAGTATTCGGCCGGGTGGGCGATCCCCGGCCATGAAGAGCGAAACCATTGAAGAACGCCATACGATGGCTTGAGAAAGTCTTTGCGTACCGTTTTCAGGATGTCGAGCTGTTGCAGCAGGCCCTGAGCCATCGAAGTGCTACGCATCGCAACAATGAGCGCCTGGAGTTTCTCGGCGACGCTGTACTCGACTTCGCGATTTCCGAGCATCTTTACAAACTGTGTCCGGATGCGTCGGAAGGCGATTTGAGTAAGCTTCGTTCAACGCTGGTCAAGGACGAATCCCTAGCTGCGCTGGCGACCGGTCTTGGCTTCGGTGAGCATTTGATTCTTGGCAGCGGTGAAATGAAGACCGGCGGGCATCGGCGAGAGTCCATACTGGCTGACGCATTTGAAGCGGTGATTGCTGCGATTTTTCTGGATGGTGGCATCACTGCCTGCAGCCAGGCCATCGAGTGTGCCTTTGCCGAGCGACTACAGAATCTGCCGGATCTGAAAGATCTGCGTGATTCCAAAACGCGTTTGCAGGAGTGGCTGCAGGCACGCAAGCTTACACTGCCGGAATATGCCCTGGAGTCCGTCAGCGGCGCGGATCACCAGCAGCGCTTCACGGTCACATGCACCGTTGCTGAGAAAAAGCTTACCAGCAAAGGTGAAGCGAGATCGAGACGCAAGGCGGAACAAAAGGCAGCAGCAAGGATGATCGGGTTACTTGATGAGAGCCAGCAGCAATGACTACCGATGACTACCGCTGCGGTATGGTTGCGGTAATCGGGCGGCCGAATGTCGGCAAGTCCACGCTGATCAACGCTGTCGTCGGTCGCAAGATCAGTATCGTGACGGCGAAACCGCAGACCACCCGGCATCGAATCCTGGCGGTGCACACCACTGCGCAGCACCAGATTATTTTTGTGGATACACCGGGACTGCATCGCAAGTCCGGCAAGGCGATGAATCGCCTGATGAACAGGACGGCGGCAAATGCGCTTGCGGATGCCGACCTGGTTTTGTTCGTTACGGACGCAACACGCTGGACCGAGGAAGACGACGATGTACTCGGCCGGCTCGCAACTGTCGATGTGCCGGTCATCGCATTGCTTAACAAAATTGACAAGATCCGTCCCAGGGAAAAATTACTGGAGTGTATTGCGACCCTGTCTGCACGTGCAGATTTTGCCGAGATCGTGCCGGTATCCGCGCTGAAGAACGATAACCTTGAACGATTGTTGCAGGTCATCCCCGGCTTTTTGCCAGAGTCGCCGCCGCTGTTCCCGGAGCATATGCACAGTGACCGCAGCGAAGAATTCCATATCGCCGAGATCATTCGTGAAAAGCTGACGCTAATGTTGCACCAGGAGATGCCGTATGGCCTGACGGTTCAGGTCGAGCGAATGCAGCGCGATGAGAAAGGTGTCGCTATCAACGCGATAATCTGGGTTGAGCGCGACAGCCAGAAGGGTATCGCGGTCGGCAAGAATGGCAGCGTCCTGAAAAAAGTCGGGCGGCAGGCTCGCCTGGAAATTGCGCAGCAACTCGACACAAGCGTGCACCTGGAATTGTGGGTCAAAGTGAAGAATAACTGGGCCGATAATGACAAGGACTTGCGCACGCTGGGCTTCGAGGCGCCCTGATCCGTGCACAGGCTATGAGCTCACAGCGACGCGTGCAGCAACAACCCGGTTTTATCCTGCATCATCGACCGTTTCGCGATAGCAGCCAGATTCTGGATATCGTAACCCGTGATCACGGCAAGGTCGCCGTCG
>TARA_R110002096_G_scaffold170131_6_pt1 | contig 20372 bp, 16 predicted proteins | sample TARA_R110002096 | Tara Oceans TARA_R110002096 (sample SAMEA4397295) | marine metagenome | biome: Polar Biome; feature: [DCM] deep chlorophyll maximum layer (ENVO:01000326); material: water (ENVO:00002006), including particulate matter (ENVO:01000060) such as... | depth 35 m
TTAGTGTAGGCGTTTCTTTTGCCAGCACTGCCGAATTTGGCATTTTCATAGCCATCGCAATTGCCGTCCATAATATCCCTGAAGGTTTAGCTATTAGTTTGGTTATGGTACCGAAAGGAACTTCACCGATTAAAGCTGTGTGGTGGAGTATTTTTTCAAGTCTTCCCCAACCGCTTATGGCCGTTCCTGCTTTTCTTTTTGTGGAATCGTTTAAAGAATATCTCCCTTTTGGTTTGGGCTTAGCTGCTGGCGCCATGATCTGGATGGTTTTTGCTGAACTTATTCCTGAAGCATTAGAAAAATGTGAGCCTCATAAAATTGGTTTATGGGTAACTGTAGCAATTATTGGGATGAGTTTATTCCAAGTGATAATTAATTAGCATAACACTCTATCGGAAGTAGTTTATATTTTTTTTGCAACCCAGCATCGTTCAAATATTTATCTTCCTAGGCTTATTAATTTTTAATTATACTTTATCGTACTAATTGATGCACAAAATCCTCGGCGCAATCTTTTTTTCATTGGCATTATTACCCACTTTAAATGCTCAAGTAAATAACCATACTATTTCTGTATATCTTGACTGTAGAGGGTGCAGCGAATCTTTTATTCAGTCTGAAATCAGCTTTGTTAACTTTGTACGCGATCAAGCACTGGCTGAAGTTCATCTTTTAATTACTAATCAAAGAACTGGCGGAGGTGGGCGACAATACACGCTGGAATTTATAGGGCAAAATGAAATTTCTGGGATTAATTCCACTCTTAGCCTTAATTCTCCAGAATCTGATACCGAAGAAGAACGAAGAAATAAGCTAACACGCTATATTAAACTTGGATTTGTGTCCTATCTCTCTGATTCTGAAATGTTATCTAATCTTGACCTTGTTTATAAGAGGCCAACAGGAAAACCTATTACAACTCCCGAATACGACCCTTGGAATAATTGGATTATCGAATTTGGCGGAGATACTCGATTTAGCGGTGAAGAGACAAAATACTCTTTAGATTTAAATGGATACACAAAAGCTCGAAGAATTACTGAGAATTGGAAAACTTCGTTCGAATACTATCAGCATTATAAAATTCGAAGTTATACAACCTCTGAATTTCAAGAAATAACCCCTGGCGATTCTGCTGACGTTCAAGTAACCAACCGTTATACCATCAAAAAAAGTAATTTCTTTGGTTTGATTGGCAAAAGCCTAACGGATCATTGGTCGATTGGGGTATATAGCCGTTTGCATACCTCCACACAAGACAACTTCGATTTATCGATAGGTGCTACACCAGCCATTGAGTTTAGTTTATTCCCTTACGATGAGTTTACTCGTCGTGAAGTTACCTTTAGACTTGGGCTGTTAACCTCTTATAACGACTACGCTGAAGAAACGATATTTAACGAAACCTCAGAAGTTCTTTTTAAAAACGAGCTGGAAATAAATGCTGAATTTACCCAGCCTTGGGGCGGTATTGAAGGAGGTATTGATGTAAATGCCTACTTACACGATTTGTCCAAAAATAGGTTCGAGTTTAATGCTCGCCTCGATATGCGCGTTTTTAGAGGATTTACCGTGTTTATGTCGGGCCGTTATTCTGTAATTAACGATCAACTTTCACTTCCACTTGGTGATGCATCAAGTGAAGAAGTTCTTCTAAACCTTAGATCTCAATCTACTTCTTATAATTACGGCGGATCCGTCGGTTTTTCTATAACATTTGGTTCTATTTACAATAATGCGATAAATCCTCGCCTTTAAAATGAACTAAAGCATATAGCTTCTTTGTTATCAATTCAAATTATTAACCTATACCCTATTCATGAAAATATTTTTAAAATTAATTCCAACATTGTTGTTTGTTCTCGGGCTAACAGCTACTAGTATTATTGCTCAAAACATCCCTAATTCTGCCGATAAAGTAACACCTCTTCTTATTGGCGCTACTATTCCAGATGTTTCTTTAAAAACCACTGCTGGCGAAACAGTAAAACTTCGTAAGCTAGCAAGTGAACGTCCTACCGTTCTTGTTTTTTACCGTGGTGGATGGTGCCCATATTGCTCGCGCCACATGATGGATCTTCAAAAAATTGAAAAAGACTTGGTAGCACTTGGTTATCAGGTGTTGGCAGTAAGCCCTGATCGACCAGAAGAATTAAGTAAAAGTGTGGATAAAGGAAGTCTCGAGTATCAATTACTTTCTGATAGCCCAATGGCTGTAACCAAAGCTTTTGGTATTGCTTACAAATTAGATGATAAGACAGTAGCTAGATATAAAGAGAATGGCATTGACCTTGAAGTAAGTTCTGGCTACAAACACCATTTGTTACCAGCTCCTGCTGTTTTTATTCTAAATCAGGAAGGAAAAATACGATTTAGCTATGTAAATCCAGATTACAAAGAGCGCATCGACGGCGATGTACTATTAACTGCCGCAAAAGCGTATAAATAATTTAAAAAGCCATTTCTTCAAAGAGGAAATGGCTTTTTTTATAATATCCTTTTCTATTAGCGGACAGTTCTCATTAAAAAAGTCTGTTATACAATTAAATCACTATTCGGCTGTAGATAATATTCTCCTTATCTTTAGGGATGACGACGACTGAACCCACTTCCACAAAAACCGATTTAAAATCTTTAACTAAAGCCGAATTGTTTGAGTTCTGCAAAGAACTTGGCTTACCGCGCTATAGAACCGACCAGATATTTCAATGGCTGTATGAGAAAGGTGCATCTTCTTTTGAAGAGATGACCAACCTTTCGAAAGACCTCAGAGCAAAGCTGGCAGAAATTGCTATCATAAACCGAATTGAGCTTTCACAGCAACAGCGATCTTCTGATGGTACTATCAAGTTTCTTTTTACATTACACGACGAAGGAAAAGATTTTAAAATTGAAGCGGTTCTCATTCCAGATTTTTTCCCCGATGGTGTAGCTAAACGCCTTACTGTTTGTGTTTCATCTCAGGTAGGATGTGTATTTGGTTGTGCTTTTTGCGCTACTGGGAAAATGGGTTTTTTTAGAAACCTAAGTCATGGCGAGATTGTTGACCAAGCGCAGTATATCAACCAAGTAGCTCTCGCAGAGTACGACAAGAAAATTACTAATATTGTATATATGGGAATGGGTGAACCGCTCCATAATTACAAGTCTGTGGTAGAATCTGCTTCTATCATCTGCGACCCGTTAGGAATTGATTTATCGCCCAAGCGTATTACGATTTCCACTGTTGGATTGACCAAACAGATAAAGAAGTTAGCCGACGAAAGTCAGCCTTTTAATCTCGCTATTTCACTGCATGCTGCTTCGGATGAGAAAAGAGATAAGATTATGCCCATCAATAACTCGATGAACCTTGAAGAGTTAGAAGAATCAGTAAAATATTATCACGCAAAAACAGAGCGTCGCTTAACCTACGAGTATCTATTATTTGATGAGTTTAATGACACCAATCAAGATGCACGAAATCTTGCTAAAATTGTAAAGTGGGCGCCGAGTAAAATCAACATCATTATGTATAATAATGTTGCGGGTGTGGAACTGCATCGTGCCCGTGAAGAGCGTTTGGATAACTTCCTCAAAGAGCTAATCCGTAATGACGTAAGAGCAACAGTGCGCCGGAGTCGTGGCGATGACATCGATGCTGGTTGCGGTCAGCTTGCCATCCGCGAAGGCGACCCTCGTGGCAAAACCATTGCCAAAGTTTAGGGAATAAAAAAGGCGTCAGAAAAAGTGTTTAAACCTTTTTCTAACGCCCTTCTAAATAAACTAATTTAGTTAATGAACTTTATTTAATGAGCTTCATTACCCTATTAAATCTAGGAATACCTTTATCGTGTGAATACCAAACGATAACCGCATTTCCGATGATATGATCTTCAGGAACAAAGCCCCAAAAACGGCTATCTTCACTATTATCTCTGTTGTCTCCCATCCCGAAATAATAGTTCGATTTGATTACATATTTATTCGTTTCAACACCGTTGATGAATATTTTCCCATCTTTTTGCTCAAGAGTATTGTGCTCATATCTCTCGATAAGATCCTTATAGACATACCAATTCTCGTTTGTCAATTCAATTTCTTGTCCTTCAAATGGAATCACAACCTTTGGGAGATGGTCCTGGTTTGAGAAAGCTTTAGAGAAAGAACCACCGCTCTGAACATATCCTTGTGAAACTTGTCCTTTTGGTACCATATAAAGCCATAGAGAATCAACTTCTTGCCATTTCTGTAATTCTTCAGCAGCAATTTCAGACAGATTAACTCGATAAGTATCCTCACCCATGTAATCCATGTAGGTATCACCATAAACGGGACCTGCACCTGCTGCTTGCAATTTAGCTTCGCTGAGGCGCACTCTGTTTTTCATTCGTAACAAGTAATGTCGTTGTAAACCTTCATGACGCTCTTCTCGCTGCCCATTGATGTATACAATTTTGTCTCGTAGTTCTAGAGTATCACCGGCAACAGCAACGGCACGTTTTATATAATTTGTTTTCTGAGAAGTTGGTTTTACTTCAAATGGTACATTGAAAACGATAACGTCGTTTCTTTCAATATCTCTAAAACCAGGAATTCTACCTGAAGGTAGTTTTATACCTGGAAGGCACCAATCAGTAAACGGAACACAAAGTCCCATCGGGGTTCTAGGTCCATACGTAATGTTTGAAACAATCAAGAAATCACCAACCATCAAACTTTTTTCCATTGATGGAGTTGGGATTTTATACGAACCGAATAATAACGCTCTCAAAATTGCTGCCGCAAAGAAAGCGAAAACTAGGGCATCTACCCATTCCCGAATCCAAGACTTAGCTTTTTTATCGTCCTCTGGATTGCTTTTTCTGCGTTTCCAAACTGATTTTTGTTGCTCTTCTTCTGGTGATTTATTCTCTTCCACGTACGTTAATTAATTAAAATTTTATGTGTGATGGTTGCTTCACTTCTTCTTTAGCATATTTACCATTGGCAAAACTTACTTTATACCACTGATTTCTTTCTGGCGAGAAAAAGTAATCGACATATTCCTCTGGTTCGGTCTCGGTTACGATTCTTGTGAGCGTTCGTTTCACTTGTGGCATTAAGTCTATATATCTACTCGCTCCCACATAAACCAATCCATCTTCAAACGGTCCATCTAGGTCTAACACCATCATTGGTACCTCCTCATCAATAATAAACCAGTATTCAAACTGAATGGCTTTACCAGCTCGGTACTCTCCACTTTCAACAATTTCTTCAATAGTTTGTGTTGGATTGCCAAAAGCACCTTGTAGATGAGCTCTGATTTCGATGGCCGGCATGCGATCTAAACTATTATAGTTAAAACCTTGCCCCGTCCATTTTATCTCGTCAAACGTACTCTTGAATTTTGCTCTTTCAGCAGCCTCTACCTTTACGATACTAGGTTCTTCAAACTGTGCAAAAGTTGTTGTTGAAAGCATCACTAAAATTATTAAAAATAGAAAAAATTGCTTTTTCTGTACGTTTATCATATTTACCTATCGTCTTCATCCATGGATAGAACTGCGAGAAATGCCTCTTGTGGGATTTCTACTGAGCCTACCTGTTTCATTCGTTTTTTACCTTCTTTCTGCTTTTCAAGAAGCTTACGCTTTCTGGAAATATCACCACCATAACACTTTGCTGTTACATCCTTTCGGAGTGCACGCACTGAATCTCTAGCAATAATTTTACTTCCGATGGCTGCTTGAACAGCCACTTCAAACTGTTGACGTGGAATAAGTTCTTTTAACTTAGCACATACTTTACGTCCTTGAAAATACGCTTTATCACGGTGAGTGATACACGACAAGGCATCAACAGGTTCCGCATTAAGCAGAATATCTAAACGTACCAAACTACCTTTTCGGTATTCAATAAATTCATAATCTAGCGAAGCATAACCGCGAGTTCCAGATTTTAGCTTATCATAGAAATCAAAAACTACCTCTGCCATTGGTAATTCATACACAATTTCTACTCTATTATTCTGCATAAACGTTTGGTTCAAATACACTCCACGTCGCTCCTGGCAAAGCTTCATGATTGGACCGATATAATCTGCAGGCGTTATGATACTAGCTTTAATGTACGGCTCAAAAATGGTGTCTATATTTCCAACATCAGGCATCTGACTTGGATTATCAACCTTTACTGTAGAACCATCATTAAGTCTTACTTCATACTTCACGTTTGGTACAGTAGTGATAATATCGATGTTGAACTCTCGATCTAATCGCTCTTGCACAATTTCCATGTGAAGTAGCCCAAGAAATCCTGCACGGAAACCAAAGCCCAATGCTTTAGAGGTTTCTGGCTCATAGTTCAACGAAGCATCGTTTAGTTGAAGTTTCTCTAATGCTGCACGCAGATCTTCAAAATCTTCTGATTGAATAGGGAATATCCCACTAAAAACCATAGACTGAGCTTCTTTATAGCCTGGAATTGGTACAGTTGCACCATTTTTAACGGTTGTAATTGTATCGCCAACACGTACATCCTGTAAAGATTTAACGCTCCCAATTACATACCCAACTTCACCAGCTTTTAGATCTTTTGTTGGCTCGTTCTCCATTCTTAAGTATCCAACATCTTCTGCATTATATTGCATACCGTTAGACATGAACTTGAATGCTTCGCCTTTCCTAAGAACACCTTCAATCACTCTTACATAAGCAACCGAACCTCTATAGGTATTGAAAACCGAATCAAAAATAAGAGCGCGAAGTGGTTTTTCAATCTCGCGTTTTGGCCCTGGAATACGATCAATAATTGCTTCCAAAAGCTCTGGAACTCCAACACCAGTTTTACCAGACACGTGTAATATTTCATCAATATCGCAGCCTAGTAAATCTACTACTTGTTGGCCAATCCCCTCTGGATCTGCGCCGGGTAAATCAATTTTGTTAAGCACAGGGATAATTTCTAAACCTTGCTCAATGGCTTGGTACAAGTTTGATATTGTTTGAGCTTCGATACCTTGAGCTGCATCAACTACTAAGATGGCACCTTCACACGCTTTAAGTGCGCGCGAAACTTCGTATGCAAAGTCAACGTGGCCTGGAGTATCAATTAAATTGAAATTATATATTTCACCATTTGGGCGTTTATAATCAATTTTAATAGCATGGCTTTTTATAGTGATGCCACGCTCACGCTCCAAGTCCATATCATCTAGGACTTGCGCCTGCATTTCACGTTCACTAATAGTGCCCGTCATCTGTAATAATCTATCCGCAAGGGTAGATTTTCCGTGATCAATATGGGCGATTATGCAAAAATTGCGAATATTATTCATGTAGTATGTATCTGTACGTCTCGTCTTAAGTCTGCAAAGATACAAATAAGGTGGGAGCTACTAAAAATATTGTTTTAGATTCGAAAATGAATTACGCTATTCTTTTATCCACAACTCTCTTATACATTCCCAATAAGGGTTTGAGGTGTCTAAAAGCTGCGTTTTCTCGTAGAATGGTAATTTTTTTAATTCAATCTCTCTTGTAACGGCTTGTTCTACATTTTCAATTTCCTCTACATACACTAGCTTTTTAAGCGCAAAATTCCCCTTAAAGCAGCTTAAACGCATTTCTCGGTGTTTTCTAAGCATCCTGTCTAAATCGGTAGTTAGTCCTACATAGAGCATTCTAGATTTATTGCTCAATATGTAGATGTAGTATTTATCGTTGCTCATAGTCCTTCTTTTTTTTAGTACGACCGGTTCGTGAGCAACTCCTTACACAAAAAGTGTAATTAATTTTAATACCCAATTTCTTTTGTTTATATATGAAATTGAGAGCGACTTCATAGGCATAAAAAAAGCGAGTCGATGCTCGCTTTCTTTGTGCTAGAATCTAATACTACTTTTCTGGGCTTAGTAGTTCAACATGAAATCTAAAACTCTCAGATTCCATAGCCATCGTGCTATAAATATCTTTTAGAAGCTCGAACACTACTTCCGTATCGCCAATAACTGTTGTAGATAGATACCCAACTTCAATGCGGACGTCGTATTGGGCTAAATGTTCTAATATCTCCTGAACTTTTTCACGAGGTTCATGCGTAGCAAAAGGTATATACGTTAATTGGGCAATGGTTTTCATAAATGCGAGTTAATTCGGTGTGATAATTTCGCTAAAATATAACCATCCCTGAGATGTAGACCAATCACACAATTTGGAAGTTTAAATTCATTCTTCGAGGTAAGCTTCCACTAAATTTACTTTTTTTGAAATTGTACTTTTCTCATCCATAACGAATCCCTATCTTTTCACTCGTGAAATGCACAACATTACATACTACCCATCTCCATCATGATGTTCATCATCCCCATCACGGGCATCATCATTGTGCGCACTAGTCTTACATTTTTCTCTTTTATAAACTTACTCACAACCATTTTACTTATTGACTCATGACCCGTTCGAAAGATTCTTCGACCTCATTACGCATTGCTATTCAAAAAAGCGGCCGTTTAACTGAAAAAACTGTTGATTTACTCCACGGAATTGGCATCGAATTTGATAACTACAAGCGAAACCTTATGGTTAAAACTCGCAATTTTGATGTTGAGTTACTCCTTCTTCGCGATGATGATATTCCTGAATATGTACAAGATGGCGTTTGTGATTTAGGCTTTGTTGGCGCCAATGAGGTTTTCGAAAAAGATGCCGATGTAACTATTTTACGAGGTCTTAATTACGGAAAGTGTCGACTTTCTTTGGCTGCTCCAAAAAACGGTACTATTAAAACCGCTGAAGATTTTGAAGGCAAAACCATAGCAACCAGCTATCCAAACATCACAAAATCGTTTTTCAATGAGAAAAATATTTCTGTAGATATCGTTGAAATTTCTGGTGCTGTAGAAATCACTCCTCAACTCGAAGTTGCTGATGCCATTTCTGATTTAGTTTCAACAGGTGGTACACTTCGAGCTAACGGCTTACAGGAATTATTTTCCATTCTTGAATCCGAGACAAAGCTGATTCAAACCAATCAAGAGCTTTCTCCTGGCAAACAAGATTTAATAGAAAAATTTCTTCTGAGAATTGATGGCTACCAACAAGCAAAGCAGAGTCGTTATATTATGATGAATGCGCCCACTTCTGCAGTAGATAAAATTCGAGAAATAATTCCTTCTATGAAAAGCCCAACGGTTATGCCTTTGGCTGAGTCTGATATGGTCGCGATTCATACCGTTATCCCAATCACTAAATTCTGGCCAGTTATGGAAGAACTCAAATCAGCTGGCGCGTCAGATATTGTAATGCTACCTATTGAAAGCATGATCCTTTAAGCCATGAAAACTTATCTTTTCTCTGAACTTTCTTACGCCGATATCCAGAATTTGGTTAAACGACCAAAAATGGATTTCACTGCAATTTTCGGAACGGTTCAGCCAATTATCAAAGCGGTTGAGGAGAATGGAGATGATGCCATTCGTACATACACTAAACAATTTGATGGGGTTGAATTAACGGATGTTAGCCTCTCACCTTCAAATATCGAAGTTAATCTGGCTGCCAAAGTAAAAGCAGCAATCGATACGGCGTTTAGTAACATTGTTCAATTTCATGAGGCGCAAAGAACAGAGAGATTAGATGTTGAAACCATGCCTGGCGTAAAATGCTCTCGTGTGAGCAGACCAATAGAACGTGTTGGGATTTATGTACCGGGCGGAACAGCTGTTCTACCTTCTACGGCAATGATGCTCGCCATCCCTGCAATGTTAGCGGGTTGCACAACTATTGTATTAGCAACGCCTCCAAGAAAAGATGGAAGCATTGCTCCTGAAATTATTTATATCGCTCAGAAAACCGGCGTTCAGAAAATACTTCTAGCTGGTGGCGCACAAGCTGTAGCTTCGATGGCTTTTGGTACAGAATCGATTCCAAAAGTGGATAAAATCCTTGGGCCAGGAAACCAATTTGTTACGGCTGCTAAGATGATTCTGCAAAATTCGGAAGCTCAGATAAGTATAGATATGCCAGCGGGTCCATCAGAAGTGCTAATTATAGCAGATGGACAAGCAAACCCTGCTTTTGTTGCGGCTGATTTACTTTCACAGGCGGAACACGGAAAAGATAGCCAAGTAGTGCTGGTTGCCACATCAGAGTTTGATATCTCCGAGCTAAATAAAGAGCTCGATCAACAACTAAGTGAGCTTTCCAGAAAAGAGATTACCGCACAAGCATTAACAAAAAGCTTCGCTGTAATTGTAGATTCTCTTGAAGAAGCCGCTTCATTTTCAAACGATTATGCGCCGGAACACTTAATTATCAATATTGCCAATGCCGAGCAGTTTGTAGATCGAATTATTAATGCGGGCTCTATTTTCTTGGGCAACTGGACTCCTGAAAGTGTGGGTGATTATGCATCGGGTACTAATCATACCTTGCCAACTTATGGTTATGCGAAAATGTACAGTGGGGTGAATTTATCTTCCTACCAAAAATCTATAACCATACAAACACTCAGTGAAAACGGACTTCGAAATATAGGTCCAACTGTTGAGACTCTCGCCGAGGTTGAAGGCTTAGATGCTCATAAAAATGCTGTTAGCATTCGATTAAAAGAATTAACATAGATTTTATCTTCACCTCAATGACTAAGAAACTCGATATAGAAAAACTAGTTCGCGATAACATTCGGGACTTAAAACCTTATCGCTCGGCAAGAGACGATTTCGATTCTGGCATTTTGCTGGACGCCAACGAAAACGGACTTGGTGCTCCGTTCCAAAACGATTTAGAATTGCATCGCTATCCTATGCCTCACCAAGACGCTTTACGAGATAAGATTGCAGCATTTCGCTCAATTAACAGAAATCAAGTTTTTGTGGGCGTTGGAAGTGATGAAGCAATAGATTTACTGTTTCGAATATTTTGTACACCAGGGAAAGATCGGGTAATCACTAATCCGCCAACGTATGGCATGTATAAAGTTTCTGCCACCATTAATGATGTTGCGGTAGATGAAGTGTTGCTCACTGAAGATTTTCAGTTGAGACCAAATGCCATTCTAGAAGCCGTCACGCCATCTACAAAACTCATTTTTGTATGTTCGCCGAATAACCCAACAGCAAATAGCATCAACAATCTCGATATCATTTCTGTACTTCAAAATTTTGATGGAATTGTAGTTGTGGATGAAGCTTATATCGACTTTAGCGACCAACAGAGTTTCGCGAGTATCCTTGCTGATTATCCAAACCTTGTAGTGCTACAAACTTTGTCTAAGTCGTTTGGTTTAGCAGGAATTCGATTGGGAGTAGCTCTAGCTTCACCTGATGTGATTGATTATATGATGAAGGTTAAAGCTCCATATAATGTTAATAAACTCACATCAAAAGCTGCGTTACAAGCATTCGACAATATTGAGAAGATGAATGAGAATGTTCAAACTCTCATTGGTGAGCGAGACCTCATGACTAAGAAATTGGAGGCCATACCAGAAGTACTAAAAGTATTTCCTAGCGATGCTAATTTCTTACTCTTTAGAATAAATAATGCTTACGCTGTTTACCAAAAGTTAGCAGAAGAAGGTGTAGTTATTCGTTATCGTGGTAACGAGCCTTTTTGTGAAGAATGCCTCCGTTTAACCATTGGAACACCTGAAGAAAACAACGTATTTCTAACAGCTTTAAGTAAAGTACTCACTACTTAAATCCTGTTTTAAGAAACAACCATTTTTGCCCTTTAATTTATATTTCCATGATTATTGAACTTGATATCAACGCCCTAAACGACAAAGATTCAAACTTCCTATTTAGGCAAGGAAGTATAGCTGCATTGCAAAAAATTCAGGATGCTGGGCATGATTTTTTTATTTCGGGCGGCACTCTAAGTTCAGAACAATTGAACATTCTTTCTCAAGAAACGTTGTTACCGATTTCATCAAGTACAGATTTAGATTATAAAATTGAAGCTGCACAAGACGAGCTCAACCTGGTGAAAGATGGAGACATTGTTTTCTCATCAGCATCTTTAAAAGAGATTGCCGTATTTCTGTCGAAAAATGCACGAAAAGCCTCACTCAAAAGAACCACCAACGAAACGGACATTGCCATTTCGATTAACTTAGATGGTACTGGAAAATCGAATATTGATACCGGGCTTAAGTTTTTCGATCATATGTTAGATCAAATTGCACGTCACGGTTTGGTAGATTTAGACCTTAGCTGCAAAGGAGATCTAGAAGTTGATGAGCATCACACCATCGAGGATGTAGCAATTGCGCTTGGCGAAACCATTACCACGGCATTGGGCGACAAAAAAGGCATTGACCGATACGGCTTTGTTCTTGCAATGGATGAAGCACAAGCAACCGTAGCCATCGACCTTTCTGGGCGTCCATATTTGGTTTACGATGTCCCGTTAACTCGAGAGTACGTTGGTGACTTCCCTACCGAAATGTTAGAGCATTTTTTCTACAGCCTTGCCATAAACTTAAAAGCAACGTTACACATTAGCTGTACTGGAAGTAACGATCATCATAAAATTGAAGCCTCTTTTAAAGGTTTTGCACGAACACTAAAAGCAGCTGTAGAACAAAACGACCGCATCAAAAACCAAATTCCCAGCTCTAAAGGCAAGCTATAACCATGATTGCAATTATAAAATATAGAGCTGGAAATACCGCGTCTGTAGCTAATGCGCTTAATCGCCTTGGGGTCGATTTCTACTTCGCTGAAACTCCTGCTGAACTCGATAAAGCAACAGGTGTTATTTTCCCAGGTGTTGGCCATGCAAATTCAGCAATGGAATCTTTGAAAGAACAAGGTGTAGACGAATGGTTAAAACAAACTAAAAAACCTGTGTTGGGAATTTGTGTTGGGATGCAGCTTTTGTTTGAATCATCTACCGAAGGTGATACAAAAGGAATTGGCGTAATTCCTGGTGTGCTTCAAAAGTTCGAATCATCGACCCAAAAAGTTCCACACATGGGTTGGAATACACTCACTGATATTGTTGAACATCCTCTCACCAAAGGCCTTGACACAAACACTCACCTTTACTTTGTTCATAGTTATTACGCTCCTGTAAACGAATATTCCGTTGCTAAATGTTCTTATGCTCAGGATTTCATCGCTATTGTAGCCAAAGACAACTTTATGGGCGTTCAATTTCACCCAGAAAAATCTGGCGAAGTTGGTGCACATATTTTGCAAAATTTTATTGATGCTGTTTACGAACCTAATGGTACAAAAGGCTTATAGATACTTTGAGTTTGTATTGATTTTTAGAAACTCTCAAGAAAGTACACTCTTCAAGGATTTTATTATTTAAGTAATACCAAATCTCTTACTTCTGAGGTAATTCATACATTAAAAGACACTGTTTTAAAGAATCTTGTTCCTGAACCCAATTCTCTTTTCATTCGTACAAATTGACCGTATTCAAACTTGAAGCTCATTGATAAAGTCAGTAGCATTGAGGCACTTTTAAATTCCAAAAATAGTCATGCAAGTTATCCCCGCCGTTGACCTTTTGAATGGTCAAGCTGTTCGCCTTCTCAAAGGTTCATATGAAAAAGTAACCGTATATCACCAAAACCCATTAGCGCTAGCTAGCGAATTTAAGCAAGCCGGTTTTAAGCATATTCACATTGTTGATTTAAACGGAGCCAAAGAAGGTAGGTTTATAAACCTCTCTCATATTCAGGGTATTATAAAAGAATTAAATATTTCAGTTCAATCTGGTGGTGGGATACGAACCTACAAAGATGTCCGCGCTTTGATACAAGTTGGCATTTCGAAAATTATTTGCAGCTCAATGGCTGTAAAGAATGAAAAAGACTGGTTAAAAGCACTTTCAGAACATCCCGACGAAATGATTTTGGGTATGGATTTAAAAGATGGCAAAATAGCATATGCTGGCTGGTTAGAAACCGCTGATGAAAGCATCGACTCTTTTCTTTCTAGAATGATTGAGCACGGACTTAAAGAAGTGCTTTGTACAGATATTTCTAAAGATGGCACCTTATCTGGCCCAAATCTTGAATTGTATATTGGACTTAAGAAACGTTTTCCTGAAATCCGATTAATAGCCTCTGGCGGCGTTTCGTGCAAACAAGATCTTATTGAGTTAGATGAAGCAGGAATTGATGCGGTTGTGGTTGGTAAAGCATTCTACGAGAATCGCATTACCTTAGAAGAGATGATGGAGATTCATCAAGAAATTTAATTTTATTCAGCATAAAAAAAGCCTGACCGATTAACATCAGTCAGGCTTTTTTATTTTAATTCAAGTAAATGCGTGTTCCAAATGTAATCGACTCTAGATAGCTAGCATCATCGTTAACCGGAATGTTTCCTTCCAACATTAAGTCAATACCATTCTCTAAGTGAATATCGAAACCAATTGGAATGAGTACAGAATGAATAGTTTCGTTTGCAAACAACGGCTGATAATTCACTCCAGAATAAATACTCACGGGCTCGAAGTCGGTACTTAGGTTCAAACCTAGCTTTAAACCCAAGTCTCCATAACTATATACCCCAGCAAGTACTGCTACATCAACATCACTATCTGAGTTTCTATTAATGTCTGTTTCTAGATGTCCACCGAAATACGTTTCATTATCAAAAACACCCAGTTTTAAGTGACCAGTAAGGCCATTTTGAATACCATATGCTCCGCGCACTATAAACATCATATCGTTTTGGTTAGTGAGAAATACTGGCTGTAAGCCAATGGCCCCCGTTCCTTTTGCTAGCGTTTTAGCGTTAGAAAAAAATCCGTCTTGTGCATGTACAGTTACAGCAGTAACTAGTGTAAAACAAATAATTGTAGTTAATTGTATGATACGTTTCATCATCTTTTTTTAGTTAGTTTTCAATACCATGAACTGAATCTTGGAGAAAAGGTTTCTTTTTCTAATTAATTGCATTTCTGTATTCATTCAATAATTAAGAAGTCGTACCTTTAAGAATGCTTACAAAACGAATCATCCCTTGCCTTGATATTAAAAATGGACGAACTGTAAAAGGAGTCAACTTTGAAGGACTCCGTGATGCAGGCGATCCCGTTGAGTTAGCGCAACGTTATTCATTAGAAGGTGCTGATGAACTCGTTTTCTTGGACATTACCGCAACTTTAGAAAAGCGAAAAACCCTTATTGAGCTCGTTCAAAGAATTTCAGAGCAAATCAATATTCCATTTACCGTTGGTGGCGGTATTAAATCTGTTGATGAAATTGAAGCACTACTAAAAGCAGGTGCTGATAAAGTTTCCTTAAACAGTAGCATTGTCAATAATCCAGATCTCATAAACCAAGCCTCCCTTGCATTTGGTGCCCAAGCTATTGTTGCAGCCGTTGATGCTAAGCAAGTTTCTGAAGACAAATGGAACGTATTTGTGAAAGGTGGAACGGAAGATACAGGGCTCGATGCTATCACTTGGATGCAAGAGGTGGAACAACGAGGTGCTGGAGAAATTCTACTTACCAGTATGGATAAAGACGGCACCAAATCGGGATTTGATATCAATCTGCTTTCTAAAGTGAACGCGCTTGTTAACATCCCTGTTATTGCAAGCGGTGGAGCTGGCACTATTCAGCATTGCATTGACGCTGTGAAATTAGCCAACGTCGATGCCGTTTTAGCAGCTAGTATTTTCCACTTCAAAGAAATTGAAATTGACGACCTTAAAGCAGAAATGAGACACACCGGCATACCCGTTCGGTTAAATCCCCCCTCTTAGCTTCCTTTTTCCATTTTTTTACCATTTTATTTATTTAGTCATTTTTTAAAATATGACTAAATAAATAAACCATACAAAAACATTACGAAAGCGCTTTTCCAAATTCAGTTTTCGAGATTGTCATCTAAGCTTTTTTAGAAAAACGCTTATATAACCCAATATTACCTAATTTAATTAACCAGCATACTTATTAGCGTATTTCAATAAGTTGACAAAGGCACGAAAAGTTGCTTTTTTGTTGGTTCAAAAGACTCTGTAAACAGTTAGTGAGATAAGCAATGAACCGAAAAAAATTAAGATACACCCCTGAAGAAAGTTCGGCTTGTGGCGTAGGATTTATAACTAGCCGTAATCGTGAATATAGCCACCACCATTTGCAGGAAGGAATTCATGCATTAAAGTGTGTTGAGCATCGTGGCGCATGTGCTGCAGATGGCATTACTGGGGATGGTGCAGGTATTATGACCGACATCCCTTTTGATATGCTCGGTTTCGAAAAAGACACCGTAGCAGTGGCTACTCTTTTCTTATCACAGAATACTGTCAAGAAAAATACTTCCCTAAAGGTTTTTGAAGAAACATTCGCATTCTTAGGCTTGGAAGTAATCGATTATAGAGACGTTCCAATCAATATTGATGCTCTTGGACCAGACGCTAAAGAAACTGTTCCTATTATCAAGCAAGCTATAATTCAGCGACCAGATAGATGCAAAACCAATCTATCTTTCGACAAGCGTCTTTATGCTGCAAAACAACTTACTAAGACAAAGCTTTCAGAACGTTCATTAGAAGACGGCTTATTCTTTACGTCTTTATCTGCGCAGACCATTGTATACAAAGCATTGTCTCAGGCAAATGCATTAGATCAGTTTTATCTAGATTTGCAAAATCCGGCGTATACCACTCGTTTCTGTTTATTCCACCGCCGATTTAGCACAAATACTCGTACATCTTGGGACAAAGTTCAGCCCTTCCGTTTAATTGGGCACAACGGTGAGATCAATACTATTGCAGGAAACCGTTCTTGGGCAAAATCGCGTGAAAAAATGTTGGGCGTTGAGCGCAACGAAATTCTAACTCGTGAAGGAATCAGTGATTCTGGAAGTTTGAATGAAATGGTTGAAGCTCTTCGCTACCGTAGCAGTATCCCAAATGTAGAAGATATTTTAGCAATCATGATGCCGCCCGCATCAGAAAGCAACGACTTTTATAAATTCTGGAGCCGAGCGATGGAACCATGGGATGGCCCAGCTTTTATTTCCTACGCTAACGGCTATACTATTGGTGCTCGTTTAGATAGAAACGGTTTCCGTCCGTGCCGCTGGGTTCGAACTAAAGATCATTTTTACCTCTCTTCAGAAGCTGGCACTTTTCATATTGATGAAAGTGAAGTTGAAGGAAAAGGCACGCTTTATGCCGGAAGAGGAGTTACTGTAGACCTTTATAGTGGTGACGTTCTATTTAGAGACCCGAGCCATTCAAAAGAAAATCACGATGCTAGTTTCGATGCTCGTGTTCGTCCAATTCCTGAGCATATTGAAGATATAAGCGAGCGTTTTGGAGATAAAATGCCACTTTTCTCGTATACCGACGAAGAACTCTCGAAAGTGATTTACCCAATGGCTGAAACTGGTAAGGAAGCTATCGGGTCTATGGGAGATACTGCGCGTTTAGCAGTACTATCAACTGAACCGCGTTCTTTTTTCGATTTTTTCTTTCAAAATTTCTCTCAAGTAACCAATCCTCCTTTAGATTATATTCGCGAAAAGGTAGTAACTGATTTAACCGTATTTCTTGGGAAGAAGCCGAATATTCTAGAACCAAAAGAACTTATTCCAGCTGCTCCTGCTTTTGAGCTAAAAAGCCCATTTTTGAGTTTAACTCAGATGAAATATCTTCGCTCTTTAATAGACCAAAGAGCACCGAGCGATCGTGTTGTGCCCTACGAAATAGCAACTACTTTCAAGCGAACTCATGGCGTTGTTGGTTTTAAAGCCCGCGTTAAAGCCATTGGAGAAGAAGCGATTCAGGCAGTAAAAAGAGGCCACACAATTATCATTCTTAGCGATAGAACTATTAGCTTCGATTATCCTGCTATTCCATCGCTATTAATTCTACGTAGAGTTGTAAATGCGCTTAACGACGAAGGCCTCAAGTTAAACGCTTCAGTAATTATTGATTCTGGCGAAGTAAAAAGCACCCATCACGCATCCGCGCTGATTGGCTTTGGCGCACAAGCCGTTTGTCCTTATTTGGCACTCGATATTGCTAGAAATAGTGAAGCAAGACCTCTTAAGAATCTTGACGCCGATACGAAAGAACGAAATCTACTGTATGCTTTCGATACAGGCTTGCTGAAAATTATGGCGAAATCTGGAATTTCTGTTGTTCGCAGTTACCAGAGCGCGAAACTCTACTCAGCGTTAGGGTTGGGACCAAAAGTTATTGAAGAATATTTCCCAGGCATTCAAAGCCCAATTGGTGGCCTCGAAATTGACCAGATAGCAGAGAAGGTGCTAGAACGCACCCAATTACTGCTTGATGCAGACCTAAGCTCTCTAAAGCCAATTAAGAGCTATCAGTACAAAGAGCACACCCGTGGAACCATGGGCGAAAAACATTCCATGACGAACACCCGCTCTAAAATCATTCATGACCTTGTAAGAGACAAAGACCTAGACCTCACCGACATGAGTTTGTTCGATGAGTTTCTAAAGCAAGGCATGGACGACGAACCAGTAACACTTCGCCATCTTTTCAATCCTAAGAAAGCTGAAGAGACATTACCGCTTGAAAAAGTAAACCCAGTTTCGCATATACTCAAAACTTTCGGATCAGGAGCGATGTCGTTTGGTGCAATTAGCGCCGAGTCGCAACGTGATATCTTCCTAGCTATGAAAGAAATTGGTGGACGATGCAACAGTGGTGAAGGTGGCGAAAATCCATTCTATTTCACAGAAGGTGTTTCTGCTTCCGTAAAGCAAATTGCTTCTGGACGTTTTGGCGTAACAGCTGAGTATCTTGTTGCTGGAGAAGAAATCCAGATTAAAGTATGCCAAGGTGCAAAACCTGGAGAAGGTGGCCAATTAATGGGCTTAAAAGTAAATGAAGACATTGCCAAAGCTCGTTATGCTACGCCAGGCTTCGATTTAATTTCACCACCGCCATTACACGATATTTATAGTATCGAAGATTTAAAGCAATTAATCAACGATCTGAAACAACTGCATCCAAATGGAAAAGTTAGTGTGAAGTTAGTTGCTGGCGCGAACATCGGAACCATTGCCGTTGGTGTAGCCAAAGCTGGAGCCGACACTATCCAAGTTTCAGGTGGCGAAGGTGGAACAGGTGCAGCATCATTAAGTTCTATGAAGCATGCTGGGTTACCTTGGGAAATTGGTTTGCTAGAAGTTCATCAATCTCTTGTTGAAAACAGCTTACGTGATCACGTTATTCTAAGAACCGATGGCGGACTTTCTTCTGGTAAAGATATTGTACTAGCTGCAATCTTAGGAGCTGAAGAATTCGATTTCGGTAAACTTCTTCTTATAGCCGAAGGTTGTGTAATGGCTCGTATTTGTGAGAAAAATACTTGCCCTACTGGTATCGCTACTCACGATCCTAAATTCAAAGCAAAATACAAAGGCCACAAAGATCATGTGGTAGATACACTTAAGTATTTAGCTGAAGATGTACGTCGCGTTTTAGCAAGTATGGGAGAAACTAACTTGCAAGATATTATTGGGAAGTCTGAATTACTTTCCATTAACGGCCAACACCTAGATTTAATCAACGAACTGAATCTAGATTTAAGTTTCTTTATGGATGCACCTGCTTACCATAAAGCTCAAAATCTTCCAGGTCTTTCGGAGCCAATTAGCCCGCTTAATACTCAAATAGTTAACGACCTTGAAGCAGACATTGCCAAAGACGTTGATATTGAAGGAGAGTATGAAATTATTAACACCGATCGCTCTGCACTTGCTACATTGTTCGGTAAATTAGCCGACAACGTGAGTAAAGTTCGTCTTGCTGGAATTAAAGGTGAGCAAACAGATGCCAAAGCTTATTCCAAAATTATCAACCTTACTTTTAGAGGAAGTGCTGGGCAAAGCTTTGGAGTTTTCCAAACCGAAGGCGTGAACTTACGCTTGATTGGTGAAGCGAACGATTCAGTATGTAAATCAATGTCGGGCGGAAAAACAGTAATTGTTCCTTCACCAAAAGCGACTTATAAGCCAGAAGAAAACGCCATTATTGGTAATTGCGCACTATATGGAGCAACCAATGGTAAGTTTTATGTATACGGCCAAGCAGGCGATCGCTTTGCTGTTCGTAATAGTGGTGCAACAGCGGTTGTTGAAGGAACAGGCCTCCATGCCTGTGAATACATGACCAACGGAACGGTTGTAGTTCTAGGAGAGACCTCGAACAATATCGGAGCTGGAATGACTGGCGGCGAACTCTTCTTGTTCGAAGATCCAGGCACAAAAGTAAACAAAGATTATATTAGCAAAGTAGGAATGTCGGAACACGATTTCACAAAACTACACGCTATTCTTCTTGATTACGAGAAAGAAACTGGTTCTAATAAAGCCAAATACATTCTTTCAGATTGGGAACAGGCTAAAGATCAATTCCACAAATATATGCCCATTTCTATGATTACAA
>TARA_R110002096_G_scaffold87831_5_pt1 | contig 20362 bp, 15 predicted proteins | sample TARA_R110002096 | Tara Oceans TARA_R110002096 (sample SAMEA4397295) | marine metagenome | biome: Polar Biome; feature: [DCM] deep chlorophyll maximum layer (ENVO:01000326); material: water (ENVO:00002006), including particulate matter (ENVO:01000060) such as... | depth 35 m
GAAGGATGACTGTGCTTAAAGTCAAGCATCGAGTCCTTTTTTTAAGTCGAACGGTTCACACCTTTTACCCACTGCAAAAGCCTGACGAAGAAGCTTGTGAGCAATGGCGAATAGAACAAGATAATTCGTACAAGCGAGACGCTTGCACGAGGTTGAGGAGTAGAAAACTAATCCTGAAGATCCTTCAGAGGTATCTTCAGGATGACTGTGGACGTTGTTTGATTTAATACAACTGTGAACGAGTTGTGAGGTATTCATTGTCTAAAAAGAAGCAGAATTAGCGCCTGAGTTTATAGCCATTCCGTAAGATCCCGAAATAAATTCGGGATGACCGAGAAAGTTTTCAGGTCTATATCCGTCATCGAATTATCTAACATCTACAAGGATGACGGACGTTGTTTGATTTAATAAAACTGTCAACGAGTTATCTAACACATTCAAGAATGTCCAACTAATTTTTGGCACGAAGCTCTATTATTTACTGTTATAGTTTTTAATATATTAATTGAGTGTTAGCTGTAGTTTATAATCTATAAGCGCATTGTTGAAATATCATCATCTACAAATTTAGGCATTTATGCGAATGGGCTTTAGGGCATTACAAGCCATTATTATTATTGGAATTTTTACGGGAATTACTCAGTATCCTATCGATGAGACTACTTCATCGAGTTGGTACAAAAATGCATCCCCTACTAATTACCAACTTATAGATTCTTTAGTACAAAACACTTCTCTACGTGATAAAATCGGTCAACTTTTTATTGTATCTGCTTATGGCGAGTTCTACAATCAAGATGACCGACGATATAAGGAGTTGGTTGATATGGTGGAAAAGCAACATATTGGTGGCATTATTTTTATGAGTGGCGATGTGTACGGGCAGGCCATTCTTACAAACAAACTTCAGAAATTAAGCTCTATTCCACTTTGGATTACACAGGATATGGAATACGGCGCCGCCATGCGTGTTGATGGTAGCACGAGATTTACTCCAGCAATGGGAGTTGCTTCAACTGGTAATAAACAGAATGCTTTTTTGATGGGGCAAGTTACCGCTCGTGAAGCCAAGGCTCTAGGGGTTCACCAAGTGTTCGCCCCAGTTTTAGATATTAACAACAATATTGCTAATCCAGTTATTAATATTCGTTCTTTCTCAGATGATCCAACCTTAGTTGGTGAGTATGGAGCCGCTTTTATTGAAGGTGTGCAAAGCGAAGGTGTAGTTGCAACAGCAAAGCATTTCCCTGGCCATGGCGATACCAAAGTAGATTCGCATTTAGGACTTCCAGTGTTAGATCACGATTATGCCCGCCTCGACTCTGTTGAACTTGTCCCCTTTCGTTACGCTATTGAAAGTGGTGTAACAAGTATTATGAGTGCTCATATTGCCTTCCCAAACATTGGACTAGATCCAGACTTACCTAGCACACTCGATCCAACCATATTGAGCGACATCCTAACCGATTCACTCCATTTTGATGGTTTAGTTATTACTGATGGAATGGATATGAGGGGAATTACTTCGAAGTACTCTCCAGGGAGGGCTGTAGTAAAAGCATTGCTAGCTGGAGCGGATATCATGCTGATGAGCCCCGATACCTATACTGCTATTAATGAAGTTGAAGCAGCTGTAAGTAAAGGTGAGATTACTCAGGAACGTATTAATGAGTCTTTTCGAAAAGTTCTATTATGGAAGCAAGAATTTGGATTATTTAATCGTGATAACCAATCTGATATCAACGCCTTGGACAGCATCGTTAATAAAAAATCAAACCAAGCTGTTGCAACAAAAATAGCGCATGAATCGGTTACTATCCTTAAGGATAAAAAAGAAATAGTTCCGATAAACCCTAACGACTATAAGCGCATTTTGATGGTTTCTGTTTCTGAGAGTTCTTCTGGTGAAACAGGGGCATCTTTTGCTTCATCTTTGAGAGATTTCCACCCCCATGTTTCTTTTTATGCCTATGACAAAAGAACTAGTGCTGCTGATATTCAGAAAATTATTAAAAGCTCTCAGACAGCCGATTTAGTAATTATTGGTGCATTTATAGGATTCAACTCAAGTAGATCTATTCAATTCAATAGGACTCAACATTCTTTTCTTCGGAAATTATTAAAGAGTAAAAAGCCATCAGTACTTATTGCTTTTGGCAATCCCTACCTACTTAGCGAGCTTCCTGAGACTGATGTTCACGCTATTGGTTGGTACAACACCGAAGACCAAACTCATGCCGTTGCTCATGCGCTATTTGGTGCGCAAGATATTACTGGTAAACTAACAATCACTATTCCTGGAATGTACACGATTGGAGATGGTCTTTCTTACAAACAGGAAATAATGGGATATGGCGATCCTGAGGAAGTTGGACTCAGTTCTACGGAGTTATATAAGATTGAAGATATCCTACAAGAAGCTATTCGAGATTCCGTTTTCCCAGGTGCAGTAGCTGCCGTTATTAAAGACGGAAAGATGGTTTTTAATAAAGCGGTTGGATATTGGACTTATGATAAACTCAAAAAAACTCGCAATACAGACGTGTTCGATTTAGCTTCTATAACTAAGGTGATGTCTACCACTACCGCGGCTATGAAATTAATAACTGACGGCAAACTTAGTTTGGATGACGAAGTTTGGCGATATATCCCTGAGTATAAGACACCAGAAAAAGAACATATTCTAATAAAAGATCTTTTACTCCATCAATCGGGGCTTCCTCCCTTCCGTGTATATGTAGATTCGCTTAAAACTAGACCTGAAATCATCAATGCTGTAAAAAACGAACCTCTTACTTATGAAACTGGAACTGAGTATGTGTACAGCGATTTAGGAATGATTTTGATGGCTGAAATTGTGGAAACCATCACCAAGCAACAAATTGACGCTTTTATGAGGCGTGAATTTTATTACCCAATGGAAATGAGTTCCACCTATTTTAATCCAAAAAAAGTAAGCCGTTGGTATTCAGATCGCGTTCACCCAACAGAATTTGATGATATTTTTGAACGCGGACTTGTTCAGGGGAATGTACATGATGAACGCGCATATTTTATGGATGGCGTTGCTGGGCATGCAGGTTTATTTTCAACAACTTCAGACATGGGAAAATTCGCCACAATGTTGTTAAATGATGGACGCTATGGCAGCACACAATATATTGCTCCAGAAATAGTGCAACAGTTTACGAGTCAACAATCAGATATCAGTGGAAGAGGCTTTGGCTTTGATCGAAAAAGCCCAACTGGTTTTACTACAGCTGGCCAACTTTCGAGTAACGATACTTTTGGTCACCTTGGCTTTACAGGTACTAGTATGTGGATTGACCGAGAAAAAAATATGGCTGTTATATTACTTACCAATAGAGTTTATCCCAAACGAACATTTGGTAAAAAAATTAGCCAAATTAGAGCCGCTGTAGCAGATGCAGCTTTTTCAGCAATTAAATAACATTCTATGAAATGGGACGCCCTTTATAATCGAGCTTATACTCCTTACTCAAAACAACCGAGAGCCTGTATTGTATTAGGCAAAAGCGGACTCTATTATGCTGGAGTACGTGTAGAAAACGTTTCATTCCCAATTACAGTCCCTGCAACACAAGCTGCCGTTTGTCATTGTTTATCTGAGGGAGACACCCCTGTTAAACTAATTGCCAAAGATCGAAATCTTGAACAGCTAGATTTTTGGTTAAAAGAATTTGACATAGAGTTGATTGTAACGGATGATATCTCGGTAATTACATGTTCTTCAAAAGTTTTAGAAATCTCTGAAAAAGAAACCCTCCCTATGCTAAAACAGCTTCTTGCTAGTGCTGTTACCCCAAATTCCGATTTTCCTGTTTCGGCATTATTATTTGCAGATAATAAAGCTATCACTGGAGTAAATATCGAAGTGAGTGATTGGACTAAAGGATTATGTGGCGAACGAGTGGCTATTTGCAAAGCGCTGGCAATGGGGATTAACTCATTTACCAAAATGGCGGTCCATACTCTTAAGGGAGAAGTGAGTAGTCCATGTGGTGCATGCCGGCAAGTACTGGTTCAACATCTACCTCAACAACCTATAGATATGTACCACGCAGACGGAACTCTATCTCGCCATCAAGTTCCAGACTTGCTCCCTTTTAGCTTTAGTTCTAGCTCCTTGGATGCAAAGTAATCGCTCAGTTTTGACCGTTTTTTAAAATCATTTTGCCAAAATCGAGTCGTTTTATCTCTGGGAAATTATTAGAAAACTCGTTTTTTTGTAAAAATCAGTCGTAAAACTTCAAAAAAGTGCTTTTTTATTCAAATAATGTGAAAAAAAGCACTTTTTAATTTGATTTGATAGCGTTGATTGAATAGCTTCAACGCAGATTCCAATTAGGAAGATACATTTAACAAAAATAAACGGAGTTGTATAATGAGTAGAGTAACAGAACTACAAGGCTTAGTTAACCAAGTTTCTGAAGAAATGGAAAAATTTTACGATAAGGGAAACAAAGCTGCGGGTACTCGTGCACGTAAAGGGCTTCAAGATCTCAAAAAACTTGCTCAAGACATTCGTCTTGAAATTCAAAACAAAAAAAACGAAGACTAATAACTTCGCTTTTTTTATTTTTTTAAAAGCTCCGCTTTCTAGTTGGAGCTTTTTTTTTGATTTCCACTAGCCTATTTATACAGAATGCGACACTTTTTTTTATTTCTTCTGCTACTTACTATATCTCTAATAGCATGTCAATCTAGCCCTAAAACTATCGAGGAATTAAACACGGCTATTAATAATCGCCTTGAACCGCTTGAAGGAGACTTCGCCATTGCGTATAAAAGTTTATCCAACTCAACAACCGAGCTTTTGATAAACCCAGATGAACGTTTTCATGCGGCTAGCACGATGAAGACACCCGTTTTAATAGAAGTGTATAAGCAAGCAAATGAAGGATTGTTTTCAGTCAACGATTCTATTCTAATCAAAAACGAATTTAAAAGTATTGTAGATGGCTCAACCTTTACCATGGAGTTGAGCGAAGAAGGTGAAAAGGATCTCTTTACTAATGTAAATAAAGCTACAAGTATCTCCCATTTGGCTTATGAGATGATTACTCGGAGTAGTAATTTTGCCACTAACTTGCTCATTGATCTCGTTGATGCCAAAAAAGTAACGGCCACCATGAGAGCTCTTGGTGCAGATAGTATTGAAGTATTACGTGGTGTTGAAGATTTAAAGGCATATGAACAAGGCTTAAGTAATACTACCACTGCAAGAGACTTACTTACCATTTACGAACAATTGGGTACAGATACTCTTATAAGTCCTCAGGCGAATAAAGAGATGTTGGAAATATTGAAGGAACAACAATACAACGACATGATTCCTTTAAAGCTTCCAATAGGAACGGTAGTAGCACACAAAACAGGCTGGATAACAGGCGTTCATCACGATTCTGGAATTGTTTATACTCCTAGTGGTGGCCGATTCGTCTTGGTATTTCTCTCAAAAAATGCACCCGATAGACCTGCTGTGCTAGACGCTTCTGCCGATATTGCTAAACTCATTTATGACTTTGAAATTCGTGACAAATGAAACACTTACTCTACACTTTAACTCTTTTAGTTAGCGTTGGCTTTTTAAGCTCATGCAATACAAATCAAAAGCAGATGGAAAACACACCGATTGACTGGGATTCAGAATTTACCACTCAAGGTCTGCATAAAATTGACACTGATAGCACAAAAATCATCGTAGAGCTTAGGTATGCTACTACTGATAACTTTATGGGCAAAAATGTATACGGGAATCTAAGAACTGGTTATTTACAGCCAGAGGCACTTAGCAAGCTCTTGAATGCTCAACATATGCTTAATGAAGAAGCGCCCGAACTTCGGTTATTAATTTACGATGTAGCTCGCCCAAGAAGAATACAACAAGTTCTATGGGATAGCTCAGATTTGCCTCTAGAAGAGCGCTCTCAATATATAGCTAACCCAGTATCAGGTTCCATTCATAATTACGGTTGTGCTGTAGATCTTACGATAGCAAAAGCTGATGGAACTCCCTTAGATATGGGCACTGGTTACGATGATTTTTCAACTCTTGCACACACTGACAATGAGGAAGAACTAGTTGCACAAGGTTTACTAACTTCCCAACAAAGAGAAAACCGACTTCTATTACGTTCTGTAATGACAAAAGCCGGCTTCCTAACTTTAGATAGTGAATGGTGGCATTTTGATGCTTTTTCTAGAAGCGAAACTAAAACGCGGTTTAGTATTGTTGAGTAAGCTATTGTAGTGGTCAGTTATTTCGTTAACAGAAATTATCTAAGGTTACCGTAATAAAATGGGAGATTATGCTGTACCTGTTTCAGTTTCTTTGTGTGGATACAGATGTTTGTAAATCCCTTTCCAATCAACAATGACACTCAACGTTTTCTACTTACAATTCAACTACTAAATCAGTCAACTTCTGATTCACAATAGCCGTGGGTATTAAGTTGAATAGAATTGTTAAAAAGGTACTAGCTAAGATTGGAAACGTTGTTCGTTGTCCAAAAAGAAGTTGAATTAACGCCTGAGTTTAAAGCCATTTCGCAAGATCCCGAAATAAATTCGGGATGACCGAGATTTTTTTCTGGTCTCAAACCGTCAACGAATTATCTAATATCTACTACTAAGCTACGATTTGGCTTTATACTTTTTTGGAATGGGGTTGTAATCTGTTTCGTGTGCCCAATAGATGGAGACAACCCACCAGCGCGATCCATCATTAAACAATTGAATGCTGTTAATTCCTTCGTTAAACGGCTCCGCGTCGTGTTTACTTCTTTTTGAAGCGTAAGTACTAAACACATGCACAACGTGGCCATAATCTTGAGTATCACGATTGGTTTCGTATTCGTAAAATCCATTTTCCACAAAATTCTTGTCAGCTTGTTTAATAAACTGTTCTGGCGTAATAACGGTATACACAAGTTTGCCATCTGAATTTTTGGACGTAGGAATTAACTGTGCCTCTGGTATTACTAGATATCTGAAAAGATCCCAATTTCTAGGTTCCCCTTTTTCGCCAGATATTGTAGAGTAAAGCGCCTTTATTATAGAGTCTACAGATTTTACTTCTTCCTCGTATTGTGCAAAAAGCGCTGAGCTTATAAAGGCACTAAAAAGTAATGTTGCGATAATTTTTTTCATAGAAATGGTATTTAAAGTTTTTCAATACAGTTTGTTGGACGTCGAGTGTCAACGATATAGATTATTTTCCATCCGTCATCCCCTTTTTTTAGTTGGAGTGAATTTACCCCGCAATGTGAAAAATCATCTCCTCGATAAAAAGAGTACGGAACCCAAGCCTGCGCTAAAGCTCCATCAATCTTCACATCGATAGTTGAGATTCTTTCATCCCATACTATATCATGAGGAGTTCCAACAGCTTTTAAAAAATTTTGGAGGGAGCCAAGAATTAGTTGCTCCTTCCCATCTTTTCCTTTTGCCACAGTCTGCATAATAGCCTTTGGATAAAAAACACTGCTCACTTTTGAACTATCACCAGCTCTCATTCCTTCAAACAAGGTATGAATTTGGTTCTTGATAGCGGCTTCGTTAGATGTTTGTGCACTGCTTATTGAGGTTGCGACCAATAGTGTTAGCAAACAGAGAATAGAAATTATAGCTAATCTTGTCATAGAAATAGTTTATTCACATTTCTAGAATAACGTGAATAAATTCGTAAATACAAATTCAACCAACTGCTTACTACTTTTTGAAATAGAACATACCGCTGTTTGGGTAATCTGAATCACTCTGCCAAACTGGGCGCCACCAAAGTACCGACGGTTTCGTATTCTCTGGTCTATCATGATCCATAATCCCAATATTAACTCGAAGTTTTTCTAAAACAGAGTTGTCGGCTAACAGTTGAGAAATTGGAAATGCCAATTCTAATGATTGTCCGTTTTGATGTTCTTTTATCACATAATTAATACCCGATACAGACTTGTTTACTAGAATGCCAGCTTTGGCAATCTCTAGCTGTATAAAACTAGAATCTGTACCATCAGAAGTTAAGTGCACATAGAACTTATCCTGTAAAACCTTAACATCGGTTGGAGAAGCAATGGTCTTCTGATCTTTGAACTGAACGCCGACATAGATGTTCTTATCGTCGCTGGTTAAAGCAAACTTGAACGCCCCATCGTCTTTCCCCTTCCAGTCCCAATCCTCATAAAAGTATTGAGGTAGCTCAACATCTATCCAGTCAGTGTTTTCCCAATCAGAAAAATCACCGTCAATGGTTATAGGTTTCTCTGCTTTAGTAAAGCGGTGTTTCCAATCAACCTTTATCTTTTTAGAAGTTGGTAGTGCTATATCATTTCTTGTTTTCCGAACAAAGCCTGCATCCAGAGTAATAGAAAGAGGTTGATTATTGAGTTCAGCAATCGAAAACAGCTCTTTCTTACTAGAAACTTGAATCATGATTTCTTTTTCAGATTGCGGAGAAATAAGTTCGCTTATTGATTTCGGCTGAAATTGCATGTCTTCTTGATCTGCAAGTACTCCTTGTATTAAAAATTCTCTATCAGAAGTATTCTTCAAAGTTAAGGTGAGTGGAAATTTCGACACTAACTCTGTTTCAGTAATAACAGGTTTAATCTCTAACCAGTTACCCTGTCTAAGTTTTTGGATGTCAGCGTAATCTTCTTCGGGTACAATGTCTTTTTCATAAATCCCTGAAAGTTCTAAGTGTGCAGTTACTGGACCTTTCTCTTTCATGGTAACCCAAGTTATATGATCAAATTCACCCACATCAGGATTTCTCATATCACTTCCACCACCTGTTGTCGCAAGGGTGAAGTGTTCCATTCCATTATGCATTTTAAATTGGTAGAAATGATGGTGACCTGAAAAAACCGTGTAATTTCTTGAACCTAGAGCTTTTTCAACTTCGCTATAACCTTGAGTATCACCATAAGACCAGAGTGGGCGATGCATGAATATGAGTGTCCAGCTTACATCGTTATTCTCGGCTAGTACCTTTTGGAAGTATTGAATTTGATCTTTGCTAATTCCTCCGTTTTTAATCTCATCAGTATTAAGAGCTAAAAAGAGTACGTCTTTATATTTGAAGTGATAGTAATCTCTACCGTGGCGAGCTTGCCAAACATTGGTGAGTAGCTCATTACTTGTATCGTGGTTACCCGCTACATAATAAAATGGCATTTCGAGGTTATTAATCATCCCATCAAATTCATCCCATTGTGCATTCCACACTTCAGGATCTTCGGTGTAGCCATCTATTAAGTCACCTACAGAAAGCACAAACTCGGGTTGGAGTATATTTAGTTTGCCAATTGCTTCTTTAAATACACCCCCTCTCATTCCTCCAGTTCTGTCCGAAACAATTGCAAAGCGAAATGTTTGTTCGGAATTGTTAAATGGCTTACTTGAAACAGGAACTGTTTCTTTATTCTGCGTCCATCCATTTGAGGTAGATAACAAACAGATAAGAAGCAAAAGAGATACAGCTTTGTAAACGTTCATTGGGTTAACAATACCGGTTAGTTAATGGTGGGTTTTAGAGTCTAGAATGTTTTCAATTTTGATTTGTTCATCCATATGAAGCTCCACATTGTCTAGAGTTGAAATATTATCTAGAAGTTGAGAAACGCTACTTACACCAATTAACGCTGAAGTAACTACTTCTTTACGTAATACCCACGCCAAAGCTAGTTGGGCTAAACTTTGTCCACGACTAACCGCTACTTCATTTAACGCTAGTATTTTAGAACGTACACTTTCGTCTAAATCAGTCTCTTTTAAAAAGCCATCGGGGTCAGCAATTCTAGAATTCTTTGGGATGCCACCGAGGTACTTATTTGTTAGAAGACCTTGAGCTAGTGGCGAAAATGGAATACAGCCTAAGCCCTCTTGTTCTAACACCGGGAAAAGATCTTTTTCCACACCACGAACAAACATGTTGTACTTAGGCTGATGGATAATGAACGGTGTATTTAACTCACGCAGAATTTCTGCAGCACGTTTAGTTTGCTCACCAGAGTAGTTTGAAACTCCGACATATAAAGCTTTTCCTGAACGAACGATTTGATCTAAAGCCAACATCGACTCTTCGATTGGTGTGTTTGAATCTGGGCGATGATGATAGAAAATATCTACATACTCTAACTGCATTCTTTTCAGGCTTTGATCGAGACTTGAAATTAAATATTTGCGAGAACCACCGTCATTGTATGGACCATCCCACATTTTATATCCCGCTTTTGTTGATATAATTAGTTCATCTCTGTGGGATTGAAAATCACTTTTCAAAATCTTACCGAAATTTTCTTCAGCTGAACCTGGAGGTGGCCCGTAATTATTAGCCAAATCGAAATGCGTTATTCCGTTATCAAAAGCTGCATGTAGAATTTCTTTCGAAATATCAAGATCTGCTTTCCCTCCAAAGTTATGCCATAAACCAAGTGACAAACGTGAAAGAAAAAGTCCGCTTATCCCCGCTCTTTCATAAGGGATTTTATCATATCTAGAAGTAGCCATAGTATCATTCCTTTATTGAGTACATATCTGGTAGTTCGTCTTCAAATATAATAAAGCTATCCTGCTTGAACTTCACAAAATCTTCTGCACTTTTCTGCCCTAAATATGGTGCATAGTAATGATCTTTATTCCCTTCACTTTTGGTAGCATTGCGCCATACTTGAACATAAGTTATGCGTCTTGTTGCTTCATTAGCCTTTAAACTTTTGAGCATCGTTTCTGTCCACCACACACTATCAGGTAAAGCTTCAAGCCCCGTTTCAGTTAACGCTGCTACCTTCCCTTTTTCTTGAGCGAGTTCAGCGGTCATGGTTAGGCTTTGAACAAAATGTACTTTCTTTAGAGAATCCGAAGTTAGGTTCGCTTTATGTCCCACATCCCAATAATTATCTAAGCCGATAATATCCACGTAATCATCTCCAGGATATCCATACATATAGTCTTCCTTGAAGGTCTCGATGTTGGTTCTACTTCTATCGGGAGAAAAAGCCCAAATCAAATTGTGAACTTGTTTCTGATCTCTTAGATATTCAACCGTAAACTGCCATAGTTTGATGTATTCCTCTTCGGTAGCAAGACCTTTTCCCCACCAAAACCAATCGCCATTATGCTCATGAAATGGTCTGAAAATAACAGGCATTGGAGCGAGTTCCTTAAAGTAATCGGCAACTTTATCTAAGGTTTTTTTGTAGGCTTCATGCTGTTCGCCACCTGGAATAATGGCGTACACTGCACGCGTGGTATCGTAAAATGATTTATTGGTGACAGGGTTAACCATATGCCAAGCGTAAGTGAGCACACCTCCCCGTTCTAAACCTTCTTTAGCATATCTTAAAGTTGATTCTCTAGCTTTTTCACCTTGTTCTGGGTCTTTCCAATTCCATAAAAAATCAGCTACATCCCAGCCATAAACTGCGGGGAAAGAGCCCGTCACATCTTTGACATCTGAACGGTTTGGTTCGTTTCTCCAAGTGTAGCCATACGCCAACGTTGCTTGGTGGCCAAACATGGAATGCTTGCCTTCTAAGTTTTTTAAGTTTTGATAGAGCGCCTTGGTTTGGGTGGTTGCGTTCTTGTCTATTAATCTTAATTCTGATTGTAATGTTGACTCTGTTTTTTCTGAATTACAACCAAATAATAAAAAAAACGGAATAAATAAAACGAATAAATACTTATTAAAAAATGGCTTGTTCATTTTATTCCTACATTAAATTAAGGTTTGCAGCTGTTCTTTATAAAGGCTCGGCACTTTATCCAAAAACTTAAAAACTGTTTACCTCTAAGCCTTCAGCAAAGTTTATAATAGGAGTTAAACACCAATATCTTTCAATATCCCATTCTAGTTCCAGGATGATTCATATGTCCACTATTTGTAATTGTTATCACATTCTAAAGTGTTTTTAGCTTTCACCTTCCTTATCTATAACGTAATAATAAGTTTATATATAAATTTATTATTGAGAAATCTCATATTGAAACAATCAAAATTTATACGTCCCATTAATTAGTAAATTTGATTTAATAAATCAAGTTTATTATCTATTTGTATATAAAAATAATCGTTTAAATTCTGTAACAACCCATCCATTAAATACTGTTACAATTAAGACTGTGTAATTAAGAGCTTTGAAAAAATGAACTAATGTCTTTCGATTCAAAAAAGTGTTTGTACATATTTGTAACAATTCAATTAACCCTCTCTTGCGGCATATTTGGAAGCGATGAATCTGATTTTCCGTTTAAAGCTACGGTGGTGTCTGCGGTGGAAGTTGTTTTTGAACTTTCCGCAAAACAAGGCGATGAAATAACAATCGAACAAAACAACAATGAACTCACTACTTTTAGGTTGAGTGGCTCTGATACGTTAGTAAGCGCAACAAATCTGCAGCCTTCCACCTCTTATAGGTTTAAAGCTACCAACCAAAGCACTGGCGCAACAAGTAAAGTAGTTGAAGCAACTACCTTAGATACCACCTCCAGTAATTTTACCTGGCAAACATTTAGCTTTGGCGAGCATTCTTCCAGCGTGCTGTATGGCGTTTCTATTATTGATGAAAACAACATTTGGACAGTGGGTGAAATTTATATGAATGATTCTACCGGGCAGACAGATGATGACCGTTACAACGCAGTTCATTGGAACGGGAATGAATGGACTTTGGAAAGAGTATCCGTTCAATTTAGAGATAGAATAATTACTCCGATGCTCAATGATATATTTGCTTTTTCATCTACTGATATTTGGCTTTCGTCTGGGGTTCCTATTCATGGAAATGGGGTTAACTGGACTCAATATCATCTTTTTGACATGGGAATTTTGAATAATTCTGATGGTGGAATAGAAAGCATATGGGGTAAAAATAGTGAGAGCATGTATTTTGGAGGGGCTCTTGGTTCATTTGCTCATTACGATGGAGAGAACTGGCAAAAGATAGAGACGAATACAGCATTGGATTTTTATGATACCTACGGGAATCCCGAGCAAGGCGTGGTCGCAGTGGCTGCCAAACAATCTGAAAGTTCGGATAAGGCTATTCTGAGGATAAAGGACAAACTAGTAACCGAACCCCTGCCTACCGCTCCCATTCCGTTTAGCATTAGTGGTATTTGGTTTGATTCATCCGGTGTAACCTATGTGGTTGGGAGTAGAATTTCCATCAAGCCTAATATTGATGCAATAGCTCCTTGGAAGATCGTGTCAAAAGAAACTATTGATCATCCTTATTTATTTAGTATTGCCGCAAATGGGCTAAATGATATTGTCACCGCCGGAGGATTTGGAGAGCTATTTCATTTTAATGGTGCGCAGTGGACTTTGTATAATCAAAATATTACAGGCAACCTGTATGATGTAGATATAGAACAAGATATTGTCGTGGCTGTAGGCTATGACGGACGAAGCGCTTTTATAACCATAGGAAAGAGAGAATAAAGCCAATGAAGGAAGACCAAACCAATGACAGATAACTAAACTTTTAATCCTTATTTGGAGAAGAAAATGGAACCTAACATGGAATGCTTGCCTTCTAAACCTTTCAAATAAGAAAAAACAAAAAAGCCGACTATAAATAATCTATTTTGATTCAACATTATTATCCTCATTGCTTTGGAAATGTGTACATATCTGGCAATTCATCTTCGAACATAAATAGCTCTAGATTACGAAATACTTTCATATCAGGAGCACTTTTGTGATTAGGTGGGGATGCATAAAAGTGATCACCTTTACCAGATCTCTCTTGATTCGCATTTCGCCAAGTAAGCACCCACGCAATTCTTTTGGTATAATTATTCGCATTTATGCTAGCTCCCAGCACTTCAGTCCACCATTTCTCGTTAGGGATACCTTCATACCCTGATTCTGTTAGCGCAGCAATTTTATTTAACGAATCTGCGACTTGAACTAGTTCAGTTAAGCTTTTTATAAAGGCTTCTTTCTGCTCTGCTTTTGGTGTTTGATTGGCAGGATGTCCTAAATCCCAATAATTATCTAACCCGATAATATCTACGTAATCGTCGCCTGGATAACCGTAAAAATAATCTTGTTTAAAATTATTGATATCCATTCGGCTACGATCTGGTGAAAAAGCCCAAATTAAATTATGAACTCCTTTTTCATCTCTCAAATATTCCACAGTAAATCGCCACAACTCAATATATTCTGCCTCTGTAATATTTCCTTTACCCCACCAAAACCAATCGCCATTATGCTCATGAAAAGGTCTGAATATTATTGGAATTGCTTCGCCATTATCACCTTTTAACTCTTGAGCAAATGCTGCGAAAGAATCTAACCATTCTCTAAAAAGCTCGTGATTTGTCTGACCAGGCAAAATATTCGTTGGTTCACTTAGATCTTCCCATGATCCTTTTCCTGTTTCAGGATGATTCATATGCCAACTAATAGTTATAACGCCACCTCTGCTATAACCGTCTTTAATCCAGCCTTTCATTTGCTCAAAGTTTACACCATCAAGGTTTGCTTCAGCACTGTCTTTCTCAAGATCTCCAATATCCCACCCATAAACGGAGGGATAAGAACCTGTACTCTCTTTAACATCAGAACGGCCTTCTTCAGCCCACCAAGAATGCCCATAGGCTAGATCATCTTGATGACCATACAGCACGTAATCTTTAGATGTATTTTTAAGATTATTATAAAGGGCTATTGTTTCAGAAGTAGCATTTTGATCTATCAAGGTTGAAGTAAATTTCTCTTCTCCAGAGCTACAGCTAATAAAAAATAGAACTGGGATTAAAAATAGAGAGCTAATAGATTTCATAACATAGACTTTAGTTGTTCAATGTGTACATATTCGGTAAATCATCTTCAAAAAACATAATCTCAGCATCTTTAAACTTTTTCATATCGGGAGCACTGCTATGACTTGGATATGAGCTATAAAAATGCTCTCTATTTTCTCTTTGCTGATTAGCGTTTCGCCAAGTTAGCACGTAAGAAATTTCAGAAGCTTTGGGGTTTAAAGTCATCGCTTTTAATAACGATTCTGTAAACCATTTTTCTGATGGTATTTTTTCTTGTCCTGTTTCGGTAAGTGCTGCAATTTTATTTCTAGCATCGGCTTCAGTCACAATCTTTGCCAAAGCATTACTTAGAACTTCCACATCATTTTTACCATCCATAAAGCTACCATATTCATCATAACCTAGAATATCCACATAGTCATCGCCAGGATATTTTTCCATGTATTTATCACTTCTATCTTTAGAGCCACCATCAGGAGAATATGCATACAAAAGATTGTGGAGTTGCTTTTCATCCTTCAGATAATCAACAGTAAATCTCCAAAGAGTTACGTATTCTTCAACTGTTGTTTGCTTTTCGCCCCACCAAAACCAATCTGCAGTATGTTCATGATATGGTCTGAAAATAATTGGAATAGCCTCTCCATTTTCATCCTTTAAATCAGTTATGAAATCAGCAAAAATATCTAGCCAAGAAACAAATTTCTCATGTTGGCTACCACCTGGAATAATATCATACACTGCTGGTGTCATATCCCAAGTGTTACCATCAGTAACTGGGTGATTCATGTGCCAACTTATGGTATTTATTCCACCTCTTGAGTACGCTTCTTTAATCCATCCCTTTATACTTTCGAAGTTTACGCTATCTAGGCTAGCCTCAACTCCTTGACGAATATCTCCTAACTCCCAGCCATACACTGCAGGATAGGAACCTGTAACTTCCTTTACATCTGAGCGCCCTGGCTCCGCCCACCAATCATGACCATACGCCAAATCATCTTGATGCCCATAAAGGATATTGGTTTTGGCTAATTTCTTAAGATTAGAGTAGAGAGCTTTAGTTTCGGCTGTTGCATTTTTATCGATGGGTAAGTCCTTATCCTCAATAACGTTTTTCTGGGCGCAAGCCATCCCCACACCAATAATAATGAGCAGTGATAAAATTGTTGTTTTAACCATGATAGATTGGACTATTTTATTTTTGTTAAGATTATTCTTTTTAGGTCGATACTTGAATTTCCAGGAATGAGATTAGCTCTTAATTTTAGCTGTTGATTTCCTTTCTCTAGTTGAAGTAAGCCGAGAGGTACCCGTCCCCACTTCTGTTCATAAACCTCTCCTCTTTCAACTCTGTCTGGGCTAGGAATTTGAACGGCTATATATGAGCTACTAAATGTATATTTGATTTCATCTTCATCACTTGAAGCTGTAATCGCAGTGCCTACATTTTCTTCCTCCAAAGAGTACAGAGCTTCAACTATATAATTTCCTTCTTCAATTACGTCTAAATCCCACCAGATTTTATCTGAAGTAGAAGTCCAGTTTGCAAGCCAATCGTTTGACCATCCAGACTTCCCTTTGAAAGCTATATTTCCTGAAAAATAGCTTTCTGTAGCTGGTAGACTTGTTGAGGGAGACGCATTATAACCAACTGGAATTGGCATTCTTCCTTTAAACTCTTTAGTGATTTCAATGAACCAATCGTCGTAAGCTTGGCTCATTTCTGCCACAATATCAGTATTTTGTTCAGCAATATTTGTTAGCTGCGAGGAATCGTTTTCCATATCGTAGAGCTCCCAATCATCATTATAATTCACTAGCCGATAGCTTTTATCTCTAACAGACGATGGATATTGTTCAAGCGAATCCCACCTAGATTGATGCGTAAATAAATACCTATTTGGCCAATCTGATTGTTCCTCAAAAAGTAGTGGTGCAAAGCTTTTCCCGTCTAGGGGATTTATTTCTTCATACTGAATACCTGCCAATTCAACCAATGTGGGGAGCACATCGATATGGGCAGTTAGTTCTTTGATGGAAGTACCTGATTTGATTTTTCCCGGCCATCTTATGAAAAAAGGAACTCTTACCCCACCTTCATCTACTTTGGCCTTCCAGCCCTTCATATTTCCGTTAAAGCGATCGCCACCATTTGGGCCGTTGTCTGTGAGAAAGATTACGATGGTTTCTTCAGCAATATTTAATTCATCAAGCTTATCTAGAATTCGCCCTAGATTCTCGTCTACATTTTCGACCATCCCATATACCGTGGCATTTTTATCGCTGAGACCTCTTTCTTTATACTTTTGAAAGTATGTTTCAGGAACCTGAAACGGACTGTGAGGCGCATTGTAGGGAACATATGCGAGAAAAGGTTGTTCTTTGTTTCGCTCAATAAAAGCGAGCGCTGAATCGGTTAGGACATCAGTTATAAAACCTTCCGTTTTTACAGGCTTTCCATTGTATTCTAGCTCGCTATCAAAATAGTTATTAAAGTGCCCCATTTTAAATCCAAAGAAAGTATCGAAACCTTGCCCAATTGGATCCATTGGATAATGAGAACCGTTATGCCATTTTCCGAACAACCCCGTTTCGTAACCCGCTTTTTTAAAAACTTCGGCAAAAGTCTCTTCATCGGCCCTCATGTTTTCAAGCCCATAAGTAACCCATTGTGTTCCCGTTCTTAGGTGATCTCTACCTGTAAGTAAACTAGCTCTGGTTGGGGCGCAAACGGGGCTCACAAAAAAGCGATCGAACCGAGCTCCTTCATCAGCCAATTTATCCATAATGGGAGTATCAATCTGAGGATTTCCATGACTTTTAATATCTCCCCAGCCCTGATCATCTGTCATTACGATAATAATATTCGGGAATTTTTGGTTCTCCTGAACTTTACTACAAGCAATAAATCCCCATATGAGGATGGGAATAAGCTTAAGATATGTAGTTTGTTTTTTCATATTACGATACAAATTGAGCTTATCACTTTGCCTTATTTTATGAGTGAAATTCGATGATTAATCCATTTTTCACCATCAAAAAGCTGAACGATATACACGCCTGACGACAAGTTTTCTCCATTGAACGGAAGCTTATGTTCACCTCTGCCTAAGTTCATGGTGCGAGTTGTGCCAATTTGCCGACCGATACTGTCCATAACTTTCATTTTAACGGTTGAAGCATGGCGCAATTCTAAAAGAATGGTCGTTTCGGGATTAAAAGGATTTGGATAGTTACTTATCGTAGTAGTGGGTAAATCGATACTTTCAATTTCTGAAGAAGTAACCACCCACCAATCTGGCAAATCTTCTCTATTTAAAACAAGTGAATGGCTAACTACATCAGATATCTCCTCGTTTGGGATGGTGCGAATAAAATCGCCACTCCAAAGAGAGAACCAGAGCCACCAAGTACCATGAGTTTCGTTGAATTTGGGAAGTGGTAATGTTCCCGATTCGGTTAGAGCAATCATTTTATGCCCATTAAACTGCTCAAATGTCTGCTCCCATTGTGTACTCATAGACGCACCTTTTTCCGTGTAGATATCATGACCAATGATATCCACCCAATCATCGCCAGGATACCAATCGCTATCGCCCGTGGTGTACACCCAAATTAAGTTATGTAACTGATGATAATCTCTTAACCGAACAACCAACAGCCTCCAAAGTTTTATATAAGAATCGCCATCTTGAGCTCCCCACCAAAACCATCCGCCAGAGGCTTCGTGTAAAGGTCTCCACAAAACGGGAATATCAGCATCTTCAAACTTCTGGAGCTGAACTGCAATAGCGTCAATATCCCTAAGCATGAGTTTATATCTAGCAGAATTTGTATCTGCTAATGCCTCTGCAAAGTTGAATGTGGTAGCATAGGTATAAAAACCACTCCACCACTCCTTGCCTGGCGTGTTTATTAAATCAGTAGGTGCATTCCAATGCCAACTTGAGCCAATGATGCCATTTCCATCGTCTTTTTGAGCCCATGAAATACTTTTTTCGACTAGAGATTTTGTATTAGAACCATGTTCAATTCTAGATGGGGAATAATCAATCAAATCAATATTAGCGATGGCAGGTTCAAGCCGTGTCACTCTTTCGATGTAGTCTACATCTTCTAGTGTTTGCTGACCAGAAAGTGTTTTCTTGCCGTAAATGCTCTTTAAGTAATTAAAAAGGTTTTCTGTCTTTTGTGAAGCTAAAGAATCGATTAAATCATCTTCAGGATATTCTAAAGCAGGGACTTCTGTTTTTGACAGGCGAATGTAATCAAGTTCATACCAGCCCCAACCCTTATGAATTTCGAACGTATTTTCTCCAGCTTTTAGCAACACTTTACCAATTGGAAGATTTTTAAATGTATCGCTCTCGGGTAAAGTACCAGTGAAAGTTTCGTCGTTTACTTTCAGCTCAAATCCTTTTTGACCATTTGGAGTTCTATAACCTAAATAAAGTGCGTAAAGCGATTCCTCTTCTATTGAAACTGTAAATGTAGCTCTGCTGTCTTCACTAGTTATATCGGTTAAATATCCAGTACCTGAATAACCTTGAGCAGCATTGCCTACTAGGATACTTTGTAATTCAGCTTGTTCGAGCTCATACCAAATTTCTTGAGCTTGCGCCTCCATTAGAAAAACCGAGCTCATCATGAGCAATATAAACACACTCAAAACGAATGTGTTTATAGGCTTTGGAAACTGAACTTGAAGGTGCAATAGCATGACACATCTCAATGCTTATTTAACTTTTCCGAGTGTTTTTTTATAATAGCTAAAGTTGAAGAGTCATTTGCAAATACAGAGTTAAGACCTTGAGGTTCTTGGGGTGGATCGCCTGTAAAAGGATCTCCAACTCTCCATTTTGCATCTTCGTGTTGTTTAGCTCCTAAGCCACCCCAACTCCAGAAATTTGAGCCTACAAAAGCTTCGTTATTTTCAACCATTTCAAAAACCATTGCGTAATATTTATTTCGGTACTCTACCGATGAGCTAGGCTCTGTGCTTTCATAATCACGACCTAGACCAAACTCTTCCATCACAATAGGCTTTTGTAATTCTTCGGCTACACTTAGATGAGAGGTAATATACTCTGTCGCATTTTTGATGGTATTCGGGAAGGTTCCTTCCATATCGTCTGCTTTAAACCATCCCCAATTCTTTGCCCACATGTGGAAAGTTAGATAATCAATATTCGGACTTTTATGTGTTTCTACGAATACTTCCATAGAATCTAAGCTACCTGTTTTACCTTCGCTACCTGTAGAAACAAGGTGGTTAGAATCTAATGACTTTATATAGCCAGCAGTTTTGTCAACCCAATCTACATATACAGGAATATCAGGAATACTACGCGCTCCACGGCCAGGACGCGGTTCGTTTGCCAACTGCCAAGCCATTATAGCTGGATCGTTAGCATAAATTGTATTTGTAACCGTATTTGTTCGGTTCACAAGAAAATGGATATACTTTCGGAAGGCTTCTTGGGCTTTTTCGTTTTTGTAGAATTGTGCTACCTGATACATGTAGGCTTCCCAATCACCATCGGCTGGATCCACTATTGGG
>TARA_R110002096_G_scaffold212205_1_pt1 | contig 20348 bp, 17 predicted proteins | sample TARA_R110002096 | Tara Oceans TARA_R110002096 (sample SAMEA4397295) | marine metagenome | biome: Polar Biome; feature: [DCM] deep chlorophyll maximum layer (ENVO:01000326); material: water (ENVO:00002006), including particulate matter (ENVO:01000060) such as... | depth 35 m
TATAAGGAGAATGAACTTGCATCATTTCTTTAAATTTATATAGGGGTATTTCTGTTTTATTTTCAAATGTATCTTGGTTATGCTGAGACACAAGTTCTGGGTTAAGCTCCCCAAGCTTTCTCATTGTAACAGACGATTGATGAAAAACATGAACATCTTTTAGGGTTATATAACGAAGCTCTTTATTAAAACTCTTTAACAAAAACGGGAACATGTCATCCCTACCATACCCACTGTAAAAGTCCATATCCCAATCGCCAGAGTAACCTCCGACCTTCAAATAGTCCTCTCGTTTTACACAAATTGGATGATTATATCCCACTATATGGTGACTTCTATCATACTTCCCGTCAGCTGCTCTTTTTTGGAAAGAACTTGTAGAAACTTCATCTAAAATGTTTTTTAATTCAATATCCACTGATACACAATCATTGTTAGATGCGAAATTTTCAACTAAACCCAAAGAAACAGAACAGGGATAATATTTCTCTATAGCTTTTATTAATTTATCGGAAAAACCTTTTTGAAAAACCATATCGTCATTCGTATTTAAAAAATATTCACAATTTTGTACAAAAGGCAATAAGTAATCAATAGCTAAAACTCCGCGATTTTCAGGCAGACAAACAAAGGGTATTTTTTTTGAGCGTAAATACTCTATGGATTGATTGTCGGCTTCATTTAAAACAACAGCAATGCCATCTTTATTTAGATCAAGGTCATATAAAATTGAATCTATACAAGCTTTTAGTAATTCTGGGTTGTCCCAAGAACACATGCCAATTAACAGTCTTTTCTTATGCATATCTTAAATAATATTTTTTGAATTTAAATTGTTTTTACTTTTGGAATTGGAACATTGTTAATTCTATGAAACTCTTTGTCGAATTCTAATGATTTTTTTTCTTCATTCCATTTATAGCTACAATGCCCGAAATGTTTTTGCTGGTAGGCGACTTTTCTTTTCCCTATCGCATCGTTAAGCCAAGTATAATGCCTAACACATGCGACCTCTTCTGGAATAGCGGTGAGTTCTTCTATGTCATTGTATTGTATGACTTGATTATTATAGGAATAATAAATATCATTATCCCAATAAAAATTTTCTAGACGAATAAAATCCTCTAGTTTTGGAATAAATATTTTAGTTTTGAATATACGAGGAGGTTGAAACGGCTTTTCCAAATAATGTTCTTTGTCGAAAACAAAGTTTCTTAAGCTTATTTTAAATAAGTTTTGGTCCGAAGACTCCACGTATTTCTCTATGTTTTTAATTTGCTCTTCTGTATAAAATTCATCAGAATCAACCATCCAAATATAGTCTACATTGTATTCTTTTAAATTATATAAGGCTAGACTTCTAGCTTCTGCCTCTGATATGAATCTAGGATGATCCACCAAGTGTTTCAATCTACCTTGACTTACAAGGTCTTTTAAAATGCCTGTAGTATTATCTTCAAGTTTATCTATATCGCGATACTCTTCAAAAGGGACCGAAACAGCAGAAACAAAATAATTATCCTTGTTTAAAAATGGCTCAATAGATTGAAGAACATATTCTTCTGTATTAAATCCACAATAAATTATACCATACTTTTTCATAAAGTGGGCCAAAGAGGAGTTGGTAAATTATGTTCCTGAGAAGTTTTTTCAAAAGACAGGGAATCTGTAAGGACATCTATAGCATCCACTTGTTTTTTTTGACTTAATGTTTTTCTTTCTGACCAAATTTCTCTCCAGAAATTTTTATTAAGATTTGCTCTTCTTTTAAAGTCTAAAGTCCCAAGGTGAATCACTTTAGGGCCAGTTTTTGTAAAATTTATTTTCCCAATACAGGGGATTAACGCTCCTTGATTATCGATTAATTCACATGTATCACTTTTTTCGGGATCAAAACATCCATCTTCTTTTATTGCAAAATTGACAGTCCCTCTGAAGGCGTTTTTCTGTGTGTGAATATACCACTTGTGTCCAATGTCAGTAAAATGTTCTAAATCTCCATATAGATTAATTGTCGGGATCATTATACTACAGGGGAAATCATGTAGAGATAATTCTTCTGCCATCGACATGTAATCTTCTTTCGAGCCAGAAATCCTTTCATCTAAGTCTACTTGAAATGCAACCTTGTTTGTGCAATTCTGTAAACTAAGGTTTTTCAATTTACCATCCCAAAAAATATCATTCTTTATATCTATGTCTTTGGAGACAATCTTGATTTTTTTAATCCCAAACAACTTTGAAGACTCGACCTTCTGTTTTAGTTTTTTATAATCTTTATTGATTGTGGCTATTATTACCTCATCCGCATAATACAACCAATTTAGTAGAGCCTCTTCAATATCTATATCAAAGTCATCTAAATTAAAAGCTGTTGTATAAAAAGAAATCATGTAAAAAGAGGTTTAAATAGGGAGAAATCAAGACTGTCCACAAGACCCTCTCTCTGATCTAATATTTTGTATCTATACCAATCATTTAAAAATTTATCAAAATTAATGCATTCTTTTATTTCGTCATTTAACCTATATCTAAAACACTCTTCAACTGAAGTTAAGCAAAAGGGATTTAATCCTTGTCCACGAATAAGTTCAATTAATTTAGAACGATTCTGATATCTTTTGTTTACCATCTCCTCATCGTTCTCAAATCCTAATAATAAATGGTTCGTATTATGGAAAAAATAATATTTAAAATTATGATTAATAAAATATAGTGGGTCTTGCCTTTTTTCTGCTCTAACATTTTTCTGGTAACTTTTTTCCCAAAAAGATTGCTTAGAAAGTTCTAGAGACTTTGTAACTCCAACCACCCCTTCGTGAGGATTATTTACAAATGCTGTTTGCTCGTTAACTTTAAATAAAAGTCTTTTATTATATAAGTATACTCCATCTACTCCTGAGTAATCCAGATATGAACAAATACTCTTTAATCTGCCTGTAAAGTCTGGAGAAAGTCTTTCTAAGGTATCTATTGTGAGAAACCAATCTCCAACTTGCATACGACTCTGAAACAAGGAATGATTCCTACTGAAATCCAATCTGTTGCACCATTTTGTATAAATAATCTCGCCTTGACCCTTCACGCTTTCTAGATAATCAGCTCCATCATCTTTGGGGTAATGGAAGGTCCAAATAAGCCCATCAAAATCATCTTTTATCGGGTCAATCAATTCTTGGAGATCTTGTTTGTGGCCCCCTGTTGTTATGCCTATTAGCCAAAGTTTATTCATCCTATGTGTTTTGAGTAGGCCTTACTAGGATTAAAGAAAGAAAACGGAGTATTACTGTTGCTCATTTTCTTTAAGATCTCCCCAGACACCAACTCGCAATGATAAGATCCAAGTTTATCCAAATACTTCTGAGCTGTCTTCCAAGCTAAAAATATCTCAGAGGTTCTGCTTACATTAGGTTGGAATGTAAATGTTGGACCATATTGAGTATAGTTAATTGCTTGAGTAAAAATATTTTCATTCTCCACTAAATAATCAGAGTTGTCGTCTTGAAACTCATCTGCCCTATTAAGCCTAACACAAAGCTGATCGGGATTATTATCTAAAAATTCTATAGATTTTTTAAATACATCTTCTAGGGAGATTTTGTTTACTTGAAGAAGCTCATCATCTTCTAACCAGAAAGAATATTTCTGTTTTCTAATATCTAGATCAGAGTATGCTTTGTAGATATCTTTAAAATATCCAGCAGAATGCACTTGGTGATTTTCTGCATGATAGACTATGTTTTCTTTCGTCTCGATAACTCTAATGTCAACAGAATTACAAAATTCTTTTATTTCATCTGCTATGATCTCTTCTCCATCTCTTGTCTTTAAATGCAAAATTTTATTAGCAAATAAATTAGAATCTATCTTGTCATAAAGATTGACAATACTATCTTTATAAGTATGCCTCCCACCATGACCCATGGTAGTGCAGAAAACTATTAGATTTAAGGGTAATTTAGACATGAATCTTTCAACTCATATATTATAAGGGGGAAAAAGATGAAATCAATTATTTCTATCTATTTTTTTGCATAGGATAACCACATCAATAATGCCCATGCCCGCAAATACAGGCTGAAAATTATGCTTCGCAAGATTTGCATTCCATCAAAGACCTCGATAACTCTTGACTTGGGTTAGAACTCCTTTGATAATACAAGCCTTTCAGCCCATTCTCCCAAGCATAAATCATAAGCTGATTAACTTCTTTTAATGGAGTTTTTGGAGCTATCATTAGATTAAGCGATTGCCCTTGGTCCAAATATTTTTGTCTTTGAGCCGCTTGAATCACTATCTCCTTTTGAGATATTTCTCCAAATGTCTTAAACACCTCTTTATCATCATCAGACATAAAATTCAAATGCTGGACAGAACCCCCTGCCACAAGAATACTCAACCAAATCTCATCACTATCCTTACCGTATTCTGATAAGACCTCCTTCAAATAAGGATTTCTGTAAGTGAATTTGCCTTTCGCGAGGTTTTTCACAAAATAATTTGAGTTCAAGGGTTCAATTGAGGGAGAGACTTGCCCAAGAATAAATGAACTACTAGTAGTGGGAGCTATTGCTAGAGTCGTAGTATTTCTACGATTATAGTCTTTAGCGTATAAAGGACCGCCTAAAATACCAAATAATTCTTCTGTAGCTTTGTCACTTCGTTTTCTAATCTCTTTAAAAATAGAACTATTAGCTAACTTTGCTTCCATACTCTCGAAACCAATCTTTTTGCTTTGCAGGTAGGAGTGCCAACCAAGAACTCCCATGCCTAAAGCTCGATGCCGTTTGGCAAAGTTATGAGAAGGTTTCATAAAAGGAATATCCTCAGTCTTTTGGATATACTCTTCCATTACCGCATCAAGAAACATTGTCATGGTTTCAACTGCATCAGTCTTAATTATCTCATCCCACCGAACTAGGTTCAAGGAAGACAGGCAGCAAACAAAAGACTCATCTTCTGTAGAGGGCAGACTAATCTCGTTGCAAAGATTAGAAGCATATATCTCCATCCCATTATCTTTGTAGCAATCTGGAGCTTGGTTATTAGCAGCGTCCTTGAAAAATAAATATGGATACCCTGTTTCAAATCTTTTTTTAATGAGTGAAGCCCAGATCTGACGCTTATCAGGATCTCCAGCAATCATTGATTTCATCCAATCGTCTCCAACTGTAACTCCAAAGGACATTTCTTGAATGGCATTCCCCTCACTTCTGATACGAAGGAATTCCTTAATATCAGAATGTTCAATAGGTAAGTAAGCGGCAAAGGAACCTCGACGAACATTGCCTTGGGAAACAACAGCTGCCACTTTATCAAATAGTTCCATAAAATGGACTGCTCCAGACGACTCTCCACCAGAATTAATTTTTTCTCCACGACCCCTAAGATCTCCAAAGTAAGCTGAAGTTCCAGAACCATGTTTAGTCTGCATCCCAACTTCGCCTTGTTTAGCTAGAATTCCGTCCATTCTGTCTGGCACATAAACCCCATTGCAAGAAATTGGCAACCCGCTCTTCCTTCCAAAGTTAGACCAAACAGGAGAAGCAAGGGAATAAAAACCCTGCTTCATATAAGCAGCAAACTTATCAGAAAATCCCTCAATGCCCAAGTATCCTTGGGCAGCGTCAGATATAGATTTAATTCTTTCTTCTGGAGTCTCCTCTTTCAAATATCCCCTCTCAAGAAAAACTCTTGAATCCTCATTTAGCCAATAATAATCTTCCATTTAAAAAAGTTCGTCTGCGTTGAAAACCTGTGAGTTTTTAGAATATTCCACGGGCCTAGAATGAAAGAAGTCCGTAGCGTTATTGCCGTGCAACTCCTCTTCGAACCACATAGTATCCTTTAATAAATTTTTATCAACTTCAAAAGGTTGCTTGAAGCCGATTTGTTGCATGGAATCATTAATTCTATTTTTAATGAACTCTTTAAGGACGATTGAATTTAAACCTTCTTGATTGATTCCATTAATCATCCAGTCTACAATCTGGCTTTCTGCATCAAAAGCTTGTCCAGCTTCGTGCAAAATTCTCTCCTCTAATTCTTCGTCAAAAAGTTCAGGATGTTCTTCCCTAATAGTATTGATGAGTTTCATCCCGACAAGGCCATGCAAATTTTCTTCATTGCGAGTGTATTTGACCTGTTGATCAGTATCCTTTAGGACATTTTTATTACGAGAAAACCAATTTATGACGTAAAATTGGGAAAATAACGACACGTTCTCTACAAAAAGGGTGAATAGGATTAAAGCGTAAACATATTGCTTTTTGCTATTCTTGTAAAACTTATGGGTATATTTACGCAAATAATTTACTCTACCCTCAATAAAGTCCAGCTTCAGATTTTCTTCAAACACCTCCTCTAAACCAAGGACTTCTAGAAGTCTCTCGTAAGCGTTGTTATGAATGACTTCAACATTCGCCATGACAAATCCCAAGTCGCTTAATGATGGGTGAGGTAGATTGTCACCCAATTTACTCCAAAACTTCTTAACAGCTACTTCGATTTGACCAATTGCCGAAAGAGTACGAACAATGATTTCTTTCTCTTGATCACTTAGGATTACGTTGAAATCTTGGATATCAGAAGTAAAACTAAATTCCTTGTCAGTCCAAAATCCGTTATGCATTGCCTCAATAAATTCTCCTGCCCATGGATAATGGTCAGGCTTTCTGGAAACTTGTTCTTCAAAGATCATACTAAATATTTTACACAGAATACGAGTCTCCAGAAGTGTGTCAATCTTCTTTTTAAGAAAAAGAGCCCCGCTCATTAAATTAATATAACGAAAGGGATACGTGACCCAATATTATTTTAATACGTATCCAATACGAGCCTTTTGAATACGAGCGTCCCCAATACGATATTCTCTATTATATTCTTTTGTTTTTCGCCGTCAACAATAAAATATTTTTTTATTTTTCTTGATTTTCTCTTTTTCTCACGTATAGTAAGTAAAAGTGATAAAGAGTTTAACAGATTCCGATTTAACCCTGCTGATTAGGGAGGACAATGATGAAAATGCTTTGAATGAGTTGATTTCTAGACATTCAGGAATTTATGTGGACATGCTCTACAAATTCGGGTCCAGTTGCCTGAGCAAAACTCAAGTATTTGATATTATGGGGGAAAAAGACTACGTAATCTATAAGGCAGCTCTAGAATACGATGAGACTAGAGCAAAGTTTTCTACCCATCTAGCAAATAAGACAAAATACATGTGTCTTACTCAAAAAACCAAGAATAAAAATAACAAGGTCACAGCTAATTTCGATGAAGTGCAATTTTGCCAAAAGGATAAAGCTTATACCCCAGATAAATCTTGCCGATTAAATGACTGCTTTAGTAGGATTATTAATTTAATTGAGAAGCATAAAGACAAACGTCTGAAAATTATTTTCCATGAGAGATATTTTTGCGGATCGAAGGGTAAATTGAAGCCTTGGAAAGACATAGCTAGGATGATGGATCTATCTGCTCAAGGCTGCATTAATATTCATGACAGAGCTGTAAAAGAATTAAGTCAAAAAATAGATAATGAAAAAATTAAATTTTGAAGGGCCGATAAACTCTCTTAGTTTGGGAAATGTTGCAATTAATTTCCTAAGAGAGCTAAAAGAAAGAGACATTGATATCTCATTATTCCCCATGGGGGACAAAGGGGACTTTTCTGCTTACGACAAAATACCCAAAGAATTTCAACAATGGGTGAGCAATTCAGCGTCAGTAAGACTTAAGAATCTAGACAAAGATACCCCGACTTTAAAAGTTTGGCACATTAATGGTTCAGAAAAATCTCTCCCTAATCAATTCTTATACACTTTTTACGAACTAGACTCACCAACGGAAGAAGAAGTAAATATCGTTAATCTCCAAAAACATGTATTTTTCTCATCATCAGAAGCAGCAGAAGCCTTTAAACAAAAAGGTTGTAGTAATATTAGCCATGTCCCTCTTGGTTTTGATACGGATTTCCACGAAACGGAAAAAGAATATTTAAAGGACACTATCCATTTTGGTCTTGTGGGCAAGTTTGAACGAAGGAAAAACACGCAAGCCATCATACAACTATGGACCCAAAAGTTTGGCAATAACCCCAAATACCAACTTTCTTGCTTAGTTAAAAACCCGTTCCTCAATGAAGAGCAAATGAATCAGGCAATTTCTAATTCACTGAGTGGTCAGTCTTGGTCGAACGTTAATTTCTTACCACATCTAAAAACAAATTCAGAGGTTAATGATTTTATGAACTCAATTGACATAGACCTTTCTGGTCTTTCCAATGGTGAAGGCTGGAATCTACCATCCTTTAACGCTACAGCCCTTGGCAAATGGTCTTTGGTCAGCAATTGCTCTGCTCATAAAGATTGGGCAACAAAAGAAAACTGTATTTTAGTAGAGCCAGTCGGGAAGCAACCTTGTTATGATAATTTCTTCTTTAAAGAGGGTATGCCATTTAATCAGGGAGAATACTTCAAATTGAACGCAGACAATATTGAAAAAGGTTTTGAGGAAGCTTTAGAAAAAGTGGGACAAAAGAACACAGAAGGGGCGAAATTGCGTGACAATTTTACCTACTCAAAATCTATCGATACCATTTTATCCCGTATTTACCAAGAAAAGTAGAAATCACGTAATGCCAATTTACATATACAAGCATCCCACAAAAGACGAGTATGAGGAGGTCGTCCAAAGAATGAATGACCCCCATACGTTTTCTAAAGATGGAAAAGACTGGAAGAGAGTATATCTTAGTCCACATGCATCTATATCAAGTAACGACGATCCATTTAATTCCAACTCTTTTATAGAAAAGACTGGTAAAATGAAAGGCACAGTTGGAGATATGATGAGTTACTCCGAGGAACTAAGCGCGAAAAGAGCAGACAAACACGGAGGACAAGATCCAGTTCTCAAGCAACATTTTAAAGACTACGAGAAAGATGTGGGTAAAAAACACATTTCTGACAAGCCCAAATCAGTTGAAAATAAATCAATGAAAATTGATTTCGATTAAGTTATCGTTCCAGAAATGTGAATCCCTCCCCAAGCTCCAAGCCCTTTATAAACATAAAGGGTAGATCCAAGGATAGCTAAAGCTCCAGTTGCTGGAGCAGCAGCGCTTCCTGCTACACTGGTAGCGCCCAACCATTTGGGGATCTGAAATCCTGTCTCATATACTTGTGTTCCAGTGATAGTCCTTTCTCCATTTAATAATTCTTCATTCACTATAGTGGAACCACTAAGGATTGCGTCACTTAAAACGTCCAGTGTGCCTTTGAAAATCCCACTGTCTTCTACGATAAGACTATTATCTATATTCACATCGCCACCATTAAAAAAATATCCCGAAGCAAACTGAGCATGAAAAGAATGCTGGGTTGTTACTGTTAGGGAAGTTGATGACAAGTCATCTTTTAAAACAGTGTTTCCTGTCGCGGTTGGGCTAAAAGTAATTCCATGACCCGCCAAGCATACATTTTCTTGGCTCCCCGCATTAAATGTGATTGCATTTGCTCTAAAAACAGCATTATTAATTCCGCTTATACTACTATTATTGGATGAAATAGCAAAATTATCATAGTCATTTGCCCCGCCCCCAATGTCAGTATTACTCCCTAAAAACAAAAAATTTCCTTTGTCAGGATCAAAAATATTATTTTCAGTAGAAGCTAATTGGGCGACCCTTCTCCCATTGTTGCTTAAATCCCCTGTAAAAGAAAAGTCTCCTGTCAAATTTCTAGAAAGGTTCATTTGAACCCCAGTATTACTTTGAACAATATTTAGGTCTCCAGAATCGCTAAAGAAAGTATGCAATTGGATTTGTTCTGGTTGAATTTTGTTAAATGCCATGATACAATAGATTATCTTCTATAAATTACACAAATTCAATGAAATTTACTCTTTATAAGCCAAACTCCAAAAATGCAGGGTCAGCATTCAGTTTTGACATCGCCAAAGACAAAAAAGGAAATGCCGTCATGTATGTCTCCATGATTCAACAACATAGCTGGAACGACCAAACTAAAAACGGTTCTTTCAAAGAGAATGCTAAGAATCCAGAGAAGTCTGGTACTATCAAGCTAACCCCCTCAGAAGCTGGAGAAGTCCTATCCTCGTTAAAAACAAGAATTCCTTTCGTAGCATTTCACAGAAGTGAAAAAGATACTACTATTATCAAATTCACCCCTTGGGATAAGAAAAGAAAGATTATGAATAAAAATGGGGAAGAGTGGATTGAGACACCTGCTTTCGGATTTTCTGTCACCCGAAATTCGTCTCAAATATTCAAACTACCACTTGAAGCTGGAGAAACTCAAGTTCTAGCAGAACTTATGAAAAAATACATTTCAGATTCTTTCATTGTAGCTGATTCATATAAAGAATCTTATCAAAGTCAAAAACCAAGACAAGAAACTCCCAAAAAAGAAGTTCCAAAACAAGAAGAAGTTGAAGACGAAGACTATGGAGTCCCATTTTAAAAAACTCAGGGTTCTAGTCCACTCTAATCACAGTAGGCTTGTAACGGGGTTTGGTAAAAATGCTAAGAATATTCTTTTAGCATTACATGCCGACCCGCAAATTGAAGTTATTGAAGCTGGGAATGGAGCTAAATTTGGAGCCGACTTATTGACTCCTTGGGAATCTTATGGGACTAGCCCTACCAATCCGCTTGTCCTGCAAAGCATTCAAGGCAATGGACAGAAAGAAAGAATGGCTCAGTATGGATATTATACTATCGACGAGATTATCGATAAATGCAAGCCAGATGTTTATCTTGGAATCGAAGACATTTGGGCATTTACAGAATATCATAAGAAACCTTGGTGGAATAAAATAAATAAAGTTCTTTGGACAACATTAGATAGTTTGCCCATTTTAGACCAAGCTTTGCAAATGGAACCTCGCTGCGATAAAATGTTAGTATGGGCCTCTTTCGCGGAAGATGAGATGAAAAAGTTAGGCCATGAAAATGTAGAAACACTTCATGGAGCTGTTGATTATAGTCATTTTGAACCTTTAGCTCATAGGAGTGAAATTAGGAAAAGGTTTGGTTTAGATTCTAATTATGTAATTGGTTTTGTATTTAAGAATCAATTAAGGAAATCTGTTCCAAATTTACTAAAAGGATTCAAGATTTTCAAAGAAGAAAACCCTCAAACAAAGCCTAAACTGCTTCTTCATACAGATTGGGGAGAGACAAATCACGGATGGGATATCCCCAAATATCTAAAAGAATTAGATATTCACCAAGATGATGTGCTCTCAACATATGTGTGCCACGCCTGTGGACATTATCATGTGGCTCCATACCAAGGTGAGGATAAAAACTGCCCTCAATGCAATAAGGAAAAAGCGTTCAAAACAAAAAGTAGTGCTAAGGGGATTGACGAGAACCAATTAAATGAACTTTATAATTGCATGGACGTTTATTGCCACCCTTTCACTAGTGGGGGCCAAGAATTGCCAATCCAAGAAGCTAAGGCTGCAGGACTAGTGACTTTAGTTACAGACTATTCTTGTGGTACAGATTCTTGTTACGAACACCAAGGAGGCATTCCCTTAAAATGGAATGAATATAGAGAGCCAAGCACTCAGTTTATTAAAGCTTCCACATGTCCAGTAGATATTGCAGCGAAGTTAAAAACAGTCTATGAGATGACCGAAGCTGATACAATGGTTCTAGCTAAAAAAGGTTCGGAATATGTAAAGAGGGAATTCTCAGTGCAAACAATTGTAGATAAATTGAAAAAAGTATTTTTTGACTTAAAGAAACCTGAAACCGAAGAAGAAAAGAAACCCAAAGCCGAAGAAGAAAAAAAAGAAAACGGTAAGCCAATTAATTTTGAAGACGTTTTAGATAAAAATTCTGAAGATAGAATTCTAATAGTAATGCCCGAATCTGCTGGCGATGTTTTTATGACAACATCTTTGTTGCCGTCCATTAAGAAAAATTATCCAGATAAAGATTTATATTTTGCTACTAAAAAAGAATATCTATCCATCTTAGACGGCAATAAATATATTTATAAAACCTTAGAATATTCTCCTCAAATGGATAATCTCCCCTTAATGGAAGGCAGATTAAATCACAAAGGATTTTTTGAGATTTGTTTTTTGCCAAATGTAGGGACACAAAAGCATTTAGATTACCTGCATCAAGGAGATGCTGATAAAATAATGTTTAATATACATTCAGAGCACTATAATAAACAGTATGCATCTAATTGAAAGATATGCTCTGTCCACGGGTCTTGAAATAGATAACCCTGATATCTCGCTCTTGTTTTACCCAACAGCGTGTGACAATTACGTTTGCTTCCATGCTTCTTCGAAAGACCAATTAAGAGATTATGACTATTGGGACGAAGTGAAAGGATTGATTGACCCACATTTCGAAAAACTAAATTTAAAAACACTGCAAATAGGCCTAGAAAAAGACCCAGACCTAAACTGCGATATTGATTTAAGAGGAAAGACAAACATAAGACAAATGGCTTATATAGTTAAAAATTCTTTTCTTTTTTTAGGCGTAGACTCTTTCCCAGCTCATTTGGCTGGGTTTTATAATAGAAAAATGGTTTCTATTTACTCTAACTCTTTTGCAGCTTGCGTAAGACCATATTGGGGCAACCAATCAAATCAAAAAATCATAGAGACAGAAAGACCAAATGGAGAAAAACCTTCTTTTTCTTTTAGCGAAAATCCTAAAACAGTCAATAGGATAAAGCCAGAAATAATAGCCAATTCCGCTCTAGAGCTTTTGGGACAGGAGCCAATAAATTATGAAACTATTTATATTGGAAGTCACTATAAAAGCAATTTCTTCGAGGTTATTCCAATTAAAAAAACCACTATAAAAGCTGAGAATATAGATGTAAGAATGGACTATGCTCATAATGAGGATGTGTTATCTGAAATCTTAAAAAGAAACATCGTGGAAGTCACTCTCTCAGCGCCCATTAGTGAGAACATAATTAAGTCAAAAAGAATTAAAAAAATTATTTATAAAGCAGAGTCTTTTGATAAAGATTTTTGCAAACTTATAAAAAAAGAAGGAATACCACATATTTTAGTATGCACTTCCTCAGAAAATCTTTCTAAAGAAAGGGTTGAAAATTTTGATATTTTAATCAGCTATCTTGATATCAAAGAGTCAATAAAAAATAATAAAAAGAAGATTAATATTGACGATTTTAATAAAATTAAAATTAAAAGCAACAAAAAGATTGTTTGTGGGGATAAACTTTACGAGAGTTACTTCGACTTGAACGAAAGAAAGAATTTAGATCACTTTTATATTGACTTAGAGTTCCTTAACGTCTATATTGATTCCGATGAGCGAGAATAAAATTTACGGCCCAGATATTTACAAACGCAATGAGCATGGGCTACTTGCAGATACCAATTATGATTTTAATGAAGATGGCTCTGTAAACTGGAGGTCTATGATCAAAGACGACTTCCTTTATCCGAATAAGGGATGGTTTGAAGCAAGAAAAAAGCCTGTCCCCAATTCAGTTGCGGGGCTGAAAGATAATCAACTTTTGATCATGCTGGGCGGCATTAAAGAGCTAGCTAAACTAAGAGGATTTAAATCCGTGGCATTTGATACGGAAAATGTAGCAAGCGGGTATGTCAAAGCAACTTGTAGAATAGTCTGGAGCGAAAACTATGAAAGCAACAAAGCAGACACAGTCTACGAAGACGTAGCGAATGCTTCTCTAGATAATACTGACGCTTTTTGTGCTAAATTTTTAGAGACTATCGCTTGCAATAGGGCCTTTGTCCGTTGTGTCCGCAATTTCTTAAACATCCATATTGTGGGAGCAGATGAGATTGATAAGTCAAAAGGGGCTGACAACTCCAATACAGTAGAATACGATGCATCTAGCGATGCTGTAATGTTCCCATTAACGCCTTCAGGATCGCTCCAGAAGGCTTTGGGCGAGAATCGCGGGATAAACTCCTTTGAGGAGTTTAAAGCGCTTCTAAGAGCCTTTTGGGCGAACGAGTCTTACCGCCCTACCGTTTCTGGAGAGATCCCTGACGAAGATAAAGAAAAAGAAATGTCGAAGGAAATCAAAAGTTGGAAATCTTATGACGACATTCCAGCCAAAGAGTGCAGAAAATTGATCGCAATTTGCAAAAACTCATAGACCCAAAGAGTTTCTCTGTCTGGCATTTAAGGATTTTGGAAGCATTGACTTTGGAGTTAAGGCTTCCATTCCTTCTGTTATCATAAAGCTTTGCTCTGGCGGTATGAGTTTAATTGTAGATTCGCTTACAGTTGTAGTAATCCCATTATTTCCAACGGAAATAGATACGGAATTCATCGTGGGGGAAAACTCTGGAATATGCAATCCGTAAAAAGTTCTAGTAGAACTCTGAGGTTTGTCGAATCCGCCGATATATTTCCCTCTAATTTGTTGCAGAACTTTCATTTCGGCTGTAGAGCCAGAAACGCTGGATAAACTTAATTTATTAAGAATACTGTAATTAGGACTCTCAATAGAATTGTATTTTAAATCATACCTATCGAAGAGATCAGCTATTTTCTGATCTGATTCAGAGGCCTCTGCAATCTGGTCATCTTCTTGCTCTTCTCCCTCTTCATTGGTTTTGTTGACTCTTGTTTTGCTTCTTGTATAAGTTAATCTTACAGTCTTCTTTACAGTAACAGCGTTTAAAAAATTTTCCGTTGACTGTTTTATCAAATTCACTATGCCTTTGACTAAAGTTCTTTCTTTAATGTCTTTTGGCCCCTTCGTGGGACTGCCGATATACAATTTACTTTTATAATCCAGAGGGTCATATATTTCATAATATTTTTTCAACATAGAAAAATCAACTTTTTGGTCTACGCCTTCTCTCTCTAGTTTGGGCAACGCCCTGAGTCCAATAAAAAAATTATCATGTATAAGTTTTACTGGGCTGCCAATTGTGTTTTTCCCTCGTTCTTCTTCAGTTTGAGCCAAGAGGGCTAAGTCTTTAACAGTCACATCATCTTTAATACTTAAGTTGCGAACGGCGGTAGCAACTGAAGATAGCTCTTTAATTTCTTCGATTTTATCGTCTCCTTTTAGTGGGCCAACAATAACAATATTATTACTATTTGAAAACTCCATTCGTTCTGCTTTGTAATCAGAGTAACCATTTGAGACGTAGACTCCTCCAGCAATTGCGAAATAGGTCTTTAAAAAACTATACAATTCAGTTGTATGAGGCTTAGGCATTTTTTTTATTGAGACCTCATCTCCTGATTCATCTTTAAACTGCAAGGATAAATATTTAAATTTATTTGTGATCCTATTCATGCCTTTAAGCTTTGTTCTTTCAGCAGCTTCTTTTGCTAATATCGTTATACCCTTCTTCTCTGTAAATATGTCACCTTCCAACTGCCCTCGGAAATCCACAAGCGGAATATTACCTACAGCAGCCTTTATTATGGGAGAGAACGGGTATAATGTTGTTAGATTAAATTCTTCTTTCCCAATCTTTTCTATAAGAGACGTTTTAGCTATAGCAGTGCAGAAATAAGCGAATTTATCAAAAGATTCAATATCTTCTTCTTGTTCCATCAAACTAAAGAAGGCTGCTAAAACAGGAAGGGGAGCTTTGTCTGTAAGACCGTAGCTTTCAAACCTACATCTTTTGAAGAATATAGGCCTAGGCCTATCATCGTCTTTTGGATTAGCTTTGTTTCTTTCTGTTGTACCTGTATAGGCATTGACAATCTTATTAAATACAGTGCTTTCCGTAAAAGAAGCGCTTAAGACATTGGTATCAGTAGTATTCACATGGCTATCGATTGGTAACCGACTTGCGACTTCAGAGTTTAAGAACGTGACAGCCCCATTTTTAGGATTAATATACCAGAAATACCCTAAACTTCCCGCTATACTACTTATCACGCTAGATAAAGTTCCACTTGTTTCAAATAAAAGTTTTTCACTTGTACTTAATCCTTCTACTGGAATTCCAGCTGCGTTTAAAGCTGACTTGAATTCAGATAGAGTGTATCCAAATTTTAAATCATATTGAGATAAATCAGGAGAAGCTTTGTAGTTAGCACTTACAAAGTCTGTATTCAAAGATAGTTCTTCTTTTAATTGTTTATTTTGATAGACTAAACTTATTTTTACGCCTGCAAAGTTTGCCGCAGATTCTACGTTGTAAATTTTACCAAGATAGATTACAGAGCCGTCTCTTACTGGCCCTTGGGTCCTAAAAGGATTTAAAGGTGATCCTTTTACCTCTGTGAAATACGGTACAGATCCTTCAAATTCCCTTCCTCCTTCAGGACCACAATTAATTCCTCTTACTAAAATCACACAAGAATCTAACATCAAAGATGTTCTGTCTACATATCTTCTTGTTACTACTTTTTTAGTAGCGTCTGCAGATGTTGTTTTTGAAGTACAGATAAAATTGCCTAACATTTTAGTAATTCTAGGATTAGAAAAGTTATTGGTCTCTCCTAACTCCCCTACAACGATTCCTAAATTCTTGCCATCTTCTACAGATTTTGGGTTCACGAAAGAAGTTACAGACGCTGTGTGACCTCCTCCAGCGTTTGTAAAATTAAAATCTACTTTTGTTATGCCTTCTTTCATAAAATAATATTTTCTACTGATGTTTGAACCATGAACTCTTTCCCTTCAATAGACCCACTAATTAAAGCATTGACTCCTGATTTTATTATAGTTACACCTGTATAAAGCTCTAGATAGTTAGATTGGAACTCTGATACTCCATTAATGTAATAATTTGTCCTTTTCTCAATAAACCCAGAACCAAAAACATCAGGATTTTCTCCTGTTATAGAGTCTGACCTAAATCTTTTCTTGTAGGCGCTATATTTAAATCCAGTTAGATTAGCGGTAGTCACTACTCCTCCCACATTAGCTGCCTCTGATCCAGCACCTCCAAAAAGAGGTATGAAATTAGCCTCCGTCCCGATAGAAACTCCGACACCGACACCAGAATAAACTTTTTGACCATTTAAAAAATAATCATAATCAGTAAAAACAGAAGTTCCAAAAGCAGCAACTATAGAAGTTTTTAAAGATTGGCCATAATCTCCTGTTGCTGCGATAATCCCTGAGCCAGACACAAAGTTATAGTGAATATCAGAAGAAGAGTTTACTGGAGTAGTATCGTCAAAAAACAATCTTGCTCTTTGGAATGGGTCAATTTCTGTGGTTTTTATGAAAAAATCTCCTGTATTTATTTGATATGAAATCTCGTTGATGGCTTGCCCTGTAATTGGGACTTCTTGCAATAGAGTTTGCCCATTTAAAGACAGCTGGAACCTTCTATCTTCAATAGATATTTGACTATCGTAATAAAAAATACCTTGAGTTCCTGCCGCCTCTTGGTTCAACAAAGAATAATTATCAGTATGCAAATCTATAGAAGAGCATCCAGAAATAGTTGAGTCGCCAGTAAATATAACAGAATCGTAAATCATATTCTTTCTCCTAAATAGTAAATGTAGTTTTTCCCTAAATCTTCCGAACTAACGTCCATTCTAATCCCTGAATTATCCAATTCTGGGATTGTTATAACTGTTTCATAGCGGGGAGTCTGGACAACACCGCTAATTTCGTCTAGTGTCCCTGCTTGCATTCTAGATCCAAAAAGTTGAACTGAAATTTCAGCTGCCCCTGAGATTCCTCTATGCTCTATATATTGGCCAATAGCGCCTTCTACATCCTGCAACCCCAAAGTATCAAATGCAGAAGTGTCTCCAGTTGGCAGGTATTGATATCCAGAATCTGGATGTAAAAAACCAATCTCTTCTTTCACAAAGTTTGTGGTGTCTCCGACATCACAGGATCTATAAACAAAATATCTATCCCCCTCTTCAATATTTGCAGTCGTTTGATAAATAAAATTCCCTGTAAGCATGTCCCTACCTGTAGACAAGTTGACGCTTCCAGTATCTTTATAATCGTAACCTGTAATCCCAGTTTTATAAACAACAGTTTGGTCGTAACCTGTAATTCTTGAGTCTGTGGTCGCGGGGACTACCTCGTTAAAATAATTTCCTATCATTCCGCTTCCTAAGCTAAATATAGTAGAAGGAGAAATATAACCAGATAATAAAGCAAAAGAATTTAAACTTATATCTGAAGTTTCAAAAAAGCCATTATTGCCTCTGAAATACTGATCAGATCCCCCTATATAAAAACCCGAATTATTAGCTATGAAGGAAGTATCCAGAGTAAAGTCATCTTTTTCTATTTGTTGATTTAAGAAATCATACCTACACATAGTTAATTGATTAAACCCAAGTGAGAAACTGACAATATTTCTTTTGCTTAATTCTAACTCACTAGATGTATAGATAAAATCTCCGTCTCTTCCAAATCCTTGGTAAAATAATTTTCCTCTATCTGTTACTCCAAAGTTAAAACCTCTTGCCCCCGTTATGATTTCATCATTAATGGTGCTTGATCCTTTTTCAAGAGATCCAAATAAAACGCAATCACTTGCTTCTCCATTAAACTCAAAGTCCAAAATAACTGAACAATTAGAATAAGGAAAAAGATCCGTCCCAGTAATTTGCAAATTTGATTTAGATAAATTTCCTTTATCATTTAGTAAGAATTCTCCTGTAGCAAAAGTAGTCACCGCCTGAACCGTAGAGCCTAAGCCGACAAGAACCCCACTATAGACTTCAGTGTCGATTGCTGGCTCACTATTCTCAATAACAGCGTAGTTTAATGATGGGCCTCTATTATCAATTCCTATATTTCCATTGCTAAGCCCAGAAAAATCATAAAAGACAAACAAGTTTTCATTGTCGCCTAATGTGTCCCTTAAAGAATAATTTAAACCTTTTTCGCTCATACTAATAGTATCTACTTATATTATAAGAAATATTTTTGTCATTTAAACTGCTAGATTCAGAAAATATAAATACACCTGTCATATGCCCACTTACTACATCTTTGAGTTCTTGTAATTGTCCTGTAGAAGCTTCACAAGATGCTGCTGCTGATAATTCTCCTGCGGTGCGATTATTGATTTTTTGTTTAGCAAAGCCTCCAAGACTTGGGACAATCCCGCTTCGTTCTAAAGGCTTTTTGTCTGTTAAAGAAATTTGCAGTCCAGTCAAACTCCCATTAGAAAGATCTGGGCCATTATCGAAGTCGAGAGAATAAGATATGCTGCTTTGATTGGGGTTTTTCGAAATAGACCTACTAAGTGGTTCAGGATTGATGTAATCACCGCTTATATGATAGCCCACTGCATATCCAGTAAACTCTTGTAGAGCTTCAATTGCTAAATTTAAAAATCCTGAGCCAGTGGCTATACCACTATATTGTTCGTCTATTTGTTTGAATCTTAGACCAGTTGCGGGGTCTCCAGTGGGAATAATTTCAAATGGAGAATTGTATTTGAAATCGCCCTGTATGGAAACCCGCACTTTAGAATCGTCTTTACTAGCGTTAACTGTAGACTTCCTTGTATGCAAGACATTCCCTACTTGGTCTAAGTTTTCAGGGTTAGAAAAAACATAAGAGAATGAAATTACATTTGTCCCAGTGTCTATATTATAAGACGCTGTAGAAGGCCCCCTGTCTAAAAATGTATAGACTCCACTTTCATAATCAGAAAGAGACGAGACTACCGAATTAATTGCAATTTCTTGAGCCATAGAGGCTGTAAATAATCCTGTCGAGATTATACCTTTAGAGTTTTCAATGGCATCAAAGTCTCCTTGGATACTAGCATCCACACTAACGCTTAAACCTTCGTCTTTGCCATATGCTATTGAGCAATTAGATTGGAAGACTCCAGATAAACCTGTACTTATATATTCGCTTGTATTGTAACGATAAGTTTCTTGTAATCCGTATGTGTTCTTGCTCTTGTCTATATCTTCAGTTCTAGATATTAAGTATCCTGTAGAGCCTGTTAAAAATAGACTTAAGTCTTGATACCCTGTGACTCTACCTGTTACGAAATGCCTTGCATTTACCAGCGGAGATACGGAATCAACCTTAACTCCTTTCGCAGAAACATTATGAGTAGATTCTACAATCCGACCATCTTGTTCACTAAATGACCAAGTGTCTTTGGGGTCAGATACTCCAAAAAACTCTGAGAAACTATCAGATTCATAACAGCTGAAGGATACAGAGTAAGGCAAGACTGTGGTTAAGTCTGAATCTGAAAAAGATATATTTTCTGGTTTTACTTGTGAAAATGTCTTATCTTCTAGCTCATGCGAAATAGTCAATGTTTGGAATGTAGGCATCATTCCACTAATCATTTGCATTTTCTGCAAATGCAACCCACTTAAATTTTCTCCTGTTAAGTTCCCGACTAAT
>TARA_R110002096_G_scaffold21494_5_pt1 | contig 20340 bp, 10 predicted proteins | sample TARA_R110002096 | Tara Oceans TARA_R110002096 (sample SAMEA4397295) | marine metagenome | biome: Polar Biome; feature: [DCM] deep chlorophyll maximum layer (ENVO:01000326); material: water (ENVO:00002006), including particulate matter (ENVO:01000060) such as... | depth 35 m
CCTCACGGGCAATCGCCGCCCCTTGCTTGTTCAGCTCATAAACCAGTTCCTCCATGCCGTAATCGGCCTGAGACACCCGGGTAGAGTTAAACGTATTGGTTTCCACAAGATCCGCCCCGGCGGCATAATATTGCCGATGAATATCCTTTATGATATCCGGCTGGGTCAGAGTAAGCAGGTCGTTATTACCTTTGACATCCTGTCCCCAGTCGGCAAAGCGCCCGCCGCGATAATCGGCTTCCTGCAGCTTATGGCTCTGGATCATGGTGCCCATGCCGCCGTCGAGCACCAGAATGCGTTCTTTCATCGCCTGTTTCAACAGGTCTGTACGGGGTTGGGTCATGATATTTCTCCTTCTGGTCTGATTCCCAGAAAATGGCAAATGGTTGTGGTCAGTTCCGAGCGGTTGAGGGTATAAAAATGGAATTTCTTGACCCCGCCCTGGTAGAGCCGCATGCATTGTTCCGCCGCGACCGTCGCCGCCACATGGCGTCTGATTTCAGGCCTATCATCCAGACCTTCAAACAGGGTGGCGAGCCAGGCGGGAATGCTGGTACCGCACCGCCCGGAAAAATTCTTCGCCTGGGCGAAATTGGTCACCGGCATGATGCCGGGAATGATCGGCACTGTGATGCCCGCCGCCAGCACCCGGTCCATGAAGCGGAAATACATATCCACATCGAAGAAATACTGGGTGATCGCCTGATCGGCGCCATTGTCAATTTTGCGCTTCAGGTTATCAATATCCGCCGCCGGATTGGCGGAATCCGGATGACTTTCCGGGTAAGCGGCCACGGACAGATGGAAATCGCCGATCTTTTTCAGTCCCGTCACCAGGTCAGCGGCATTTTCGTAACCTTGATCATGGGGCGCATACGCCTGCCCGATGGTTGGCATATCGCCACGCAGAGCGACAATATGGCGCACGCCCATGTCCCAATATTCGCGGGCGATATCATCGATCTCGCCTCTGGTCGCCGCGACACAGGTCAGATGGGCCGCCGGCAGCAGATCGGTTTCCTTGAGAATGCGCGACACGGTGGCATGGGTGCGTTCCCGGGTTGACCCGCCAGCCCCGTAAGTGACCGATACCATGCCCGGGTGAAGGGGTTCCAGTTTACGGATGCTACTCCATAACGCCTGCTCCATCTTCTCTGTTTTCGGCGGAAAAAATTCGAACGAGACATCGATGTCTTTTGCTTCGGCGGCGAAAAGGCTCGGCTTTAGCAGGTCTTCTCTTTGAAAATCAGTCACGATATTTACTCAATAATTTGTTTAAATCTAGTATATCAATTTTTGGTGCCGACCCAGATCGACAGGTCCAGTTCGGTGCCCTCAAGTTCTATCACCGGATGGCTTTCCAGACCGTTCGCCATAAACCAGCCGGCAATTTCCGTATTCTTGAAGCCAAGACGACGATGCGCATGTTCTTCCCTCAGGTATTCCAGTTTATGGGGGGCAAAATCAACCACGATCACCCGCCCTCCGGTCCGCAACAAGCGCGCACTTTCCTTGATCGCAGCGCTTGGATCATCGGCGAAATGCAATACCTGATGGATCAGAACAAGATCCATGGACTCACTGGCCAACGCCAGATCATACATATCCCCCTGACGTACCTGGCAATTATGCAGATTGGCCTTTTCCAGATTCACCCGCGCAACCGCCAACATTTCCCGACTGAGGTCGATCCCCGTGCCCCGGCCGATGCGGTCGGCAAAGACTTCAAGAATACGGCCTGTCCCGGTCCCCACATCAAGAAAATCATTGATCTCCATATCCGCCGTCACTTCCAGCAGGATCTGCTCAACCTTTTCCTCCGCCACATAAAGAGAGCGGATACGATCCCAATTCTCGGCATTTTCCTTAAAATATTGTGTCGCCCGTCCCTGACGTTCCGATTTAACCTCTCGCAAACGTTCCGCATCATGCTGCAGCACCTGTTCGGAGAAAGGTATATATGTGATGATAGCGCGCGCCAGATCCCCTTCCGGCCCACCTTCGGCAAGACGATAGAATATCCACGTGCCCTCCCGATAACGCTCCAGAAGTCCCGCCTCACACAGTAACCGTAAATGTCGCGAGACCCTCGGCTGGCTTTGTCGCAGGATGGTGACCAGTTCAGTTACCGTCAATTCTCCGGTCTGAAACAAGGCCAAAATCCGCAATCGGGTCTCCTCCCCCACTGCTTTCAACGCGTTCAACATTCGATCAAAACCGATTTCCGCCTGTACATCCACCTGAACTCTCCTTTTCCATAAAGAAAGATATAAAGATATATTTATATAAAGTAAAGTGAAGATATTAAACTCTCACCAGAAATTAACGAAATTGTGAAAATTTAACCTCTAAGGTATATTGCAATTGCGCCCCTGCTCCAGTAAAACGTCTGAGGTATAAGATGCAGAAAGATTTTTCATGACACTCATCCCGCGCATTTCGCGCTTTTTGCCCCAGTTATCGGGCATATCGTTTCGCCAGGCCGGGCTTGTTCTCCTGTCTATTATGCTTCTCTTTACAGCAGGTTGCGCCAAAAGGCCCCCCGCTTCAGATCCACAGGCCCTGACCGCCTATCTGGAGGCAAATGACCCCCTGGAGCCCATGAACCGGGCAATATTTTCATTTAACCAGGGTTTTGACCGTATTCTTCTGGCCCCGGCCGCACGACTTTACCGCCAGTTCGGCCCGCCTGATATTCGCGACGGGATTTCTAATTTTGTCAGCAACTGGCGTGAACCGGTTACCTTCGTCAATGATGTGTTACAGGGCGAGGCAAAACGCGCCGGCACTACCCTGACCCGGTTTTTAATCAACAGCACGTTCGGACTACTGGGGATATTAGATACGGCGACCTATTGGGGCATTGAACATCATAGTGAAGATTTTGGCGAAACATTCGCCGTCTGGGGCTTTGGCGAAGGCTTTTATCTGATGCTGCCGATCCTCGGTCCATCCAACGCACGGGACTTCGCCGGCTTTACGGTCGACTTCTTTTATGACCCTGTCAGCCTGTGGCTATCTCACAAAGGCTGGACTTATGTTCGTTATGGCCGTCTGGCGTTACGCGGCCTGATCTACCGGGAGGAAAATCTCGAAACGCTTGATGACCTTGGCAAATCCTCAACAGATTTTTACGCCACCATTCGCAGCGCGTATCGTCAGAACCGCAACTATGAAATTAATAACGGCAAACTCGACACGGGCGCTGATGATGATTTGTTTGATGACAATTTCGACGATGAAAATTTTTAACATCCCCCTTAAATGAATGATAAAAAACCCTGCAGCATGGATATTTTCTGCAGGGTTTTCTTATGTCAGAAGATACCCCCACCCCCGGACATTGCCGGGAGTGGAGCCTTTAAATAATCTTAGAACTTGGCTTTCGCCCCAAAGTAGAAGTAACGACCAACCGGATCATACATACTATTTGTATCCGTACCGGTATCACCGCTCTGGGTTCCTGATGGCAGGAATGGAGCAGCTTTATCAAAGACGTTATTGACACCGCCATATACTTCATATTGGCCATCTTCACCGAAGCTATAACGTGCCTGAAGGTCATGATAGGTAACGGTACCAATATCATTTAGAGAATAATTCCCCCCATCAAGGTCATCTTTAACGCTGCCGATATAGGTCATGTTATAGCCCAATGTCAGATTCGCACCCGTATAAGTCATAGAAAAACGAGCACGATGCTTAACGTCAGGAATTTCACCTAAGAAGTCAGTATAGTCAGCACCTTCAAAAGGAATTTCACCCGCTTTGAGAATGAGAGTGTAATTCAAACCAAAATTCAAATTACCTTCAACCCCAACGGCTTCCATCATATCCAAATCATATGCCGTCGCAACGTCAATACCGCGGTTCCGTTTCGTGGCCAGGTTCAACTGGAACGCATTCACCCGATCAATTTTACCATCAGCCCCACGAATAACATTATTACAGAATGGACTAGAAGCCGGATCAGCTGAACTCAGACATTCATTAATTGAAGTCTGCCGAGCCACAGATTGAATGGCATCGTCAATCTTAATGTCATAATAGTCAACAGAAAGACTGAAGCCTTCCAGGAAAGTAGGCGTGAAGACGACACCAGCGGTTAAGGTATATGCCGTTTCTTCAAAAAGAGCAATGTTACCCCCATTCAGACCATCGATGGTTTGATAGTCAACCTGTGGAACCGTAAAGATACCAGCATTAGAAATCGCTGCTGCCACACCAGGAATAGCCCGGCAGTTTGCCGCCTGAGTTGCATCCGCATTTGGCGCTGCAGAAGCTGTGATATTATCACAAGGGTCCGTCAAGCCAGAGGGGAAGGTTTGTGATTGCCCAGAGAATAATTCACCAATATTCGGAGCACGGGTTGCTTTTGCATAAACCGCCCGGAACCGAACATCATCGTTAAGCGTCCAGTCACCGCCAATTTTCCAACTGCTAACACCACCAACAGTGCTATAGTCAGCGTAACGGAAAGCAGCTTCCAGACCAATATATTTGGCAAATTCAACATCAGAGATAATCGGAACAGAAAGTTCAGCAAAACCTTCCGTTACATCATATTCACCTTTCGTGTTTGGAATTCGGTTACCCGCATTCTGACCTGATTGTGTCAAGGCATCATTCAGGGTTTCACTGGCTTCTCTACGATGTTCGATACCAACCGCGAAACCAACATCACCTCCAGGCAATGTAAAGACATTCCCATTGGAAACGGATGCAGAAAGCACCTGCTGCGTAATTGTTGCCCGGCGGCTTTTCGGTGCGGCAAGATATTGTACTGCAGCCGCAGAAATTGAATTCATACCGAACACATTGACGGGGACACAGCCTTCAGCACGTGCATCCACATCTTTACAACGATATCCGCCTGGATTAGTCGGATCCGCTTCTACATCAAGAGCATCCCGGAAGTTTGGTGTACTAATTTGCCCATCAGAATTCTGAGCATCAATGGTACGACCATATGTATATGAAGCATCATATGACCAATCTTCAGTAATATCGCCCTTTAAACCGAGAACAACCCGGAATGTATTACGATTTGCCTGTGATGTACGATCACCAAATTCCAGCAAACGACGTTTAAAATCCAATGCCGTGATTAATGGGGCATCATTATCCGGGTCTGCATCAGCATTCAAAATTGCCTGAGCGGCATTCTGCGCAGTAATATCATCTAGAATGGCCTGGGGAATGAATGGATTATCCAAAGGCATTCCGTCCACAGCTCCTTGATAAATATTTGAGGAAGCAAAGGCAAACGGTTCAATATTTGAGCGTGTTTCAGTCTGAGCATAGCTGCCTTCGACATAGGCCGTAACATATTCATTAACGTCATAATGAGCTGTTGACGCAAATAACATACGTTTTGTCGGGACGGCAATTCTGCGGAACTCACTTCTGTTAAACCCATTCACCGCAGAAGAGAAACTGTTAATTAGATTACCACTGGGATCATAAGTCCAGGATGCACCAAGGAAGCGTCCTTGAGGAGGATATGAACTATTCGCTGGCTCAAACAAGGTACCTTCACCTGAACGGGAATAGAAAGTATCGTCAATACCACGTTCGCGGGAGAAGAGGCCAAATTCCTTATTATAGGCGAAATGAACTGTCGCGTTACCACGATCATCCGCGAAATTAGCCCCAACGGTCACACCCGTTGTTATTTCATCCATATCACCTTTGCCGGAAATACCATATTGTCCGTCAACGGCAACACCTTCAAAATCATCTTTCAGAATGAAGTTGACAACACCGGCAATCGCTTCAGAACCATAAACCGCAGAAGCTCCTCCGGTAACCACTTCAAACCGCTCAATAAGGGCGGCTGGTATCATGTTCAGGTCAACCTGTGATGTCCCTGACACACCAGCAACGAAGCGACGTCCGTTAACCAAAGTCAATGTCCGGTCATCCCCCAAGTTACGCAGGTTAACGGTGTTAATACCTGCACTTGAAGTTAAAAAGTTTGAGTTCGTCGTATTCAGACCCGCCAAACCAACGGATGGTAATTCCCGTAAAATTTCGGCAACGTTAGCAGCGCCCGTTACTTTAATTGCTTCACTATCAAGAACTGTTACAGGTGTTGAAGTTGAGAGGTTGCCGCGTTTAATACGAGAACCTGTCACGACAACTTCTTCAAAGGAAACTTCATTTTCCGCCGCAGCCTCATTAGCCGCATAGGAAGATTGAATTCCGATGGGTAGAATTGCAGCAACAGCAATTGCCGATACACCGCATTTAAATCGTGATGAAAAATTACTTTTCATGGTATTCCTCCTGTGAGTTGTTTAAGTTTTAGGAGGAGGGCATTTATAATCAGCAGAATCCGACCATTTTTATCAAATGATCAAATTCTGCTGTTAGTTTGTGGACCCCTCCGAAAGCAGAGACTCTTGGAATCCACAATCCCGCTATTAAAAAATTGCATTTTTTTCAATAATTTCAATGATTAACCAAATATTCTAAAACGATATAATTTTTCAAAATAAAATTCGATTTACCCCATATTTTTACAAATAAGTCAAAAGACAAATCTAAGATATAATCATAGAATAATTTCAATCTGATCCTTTAAGATGGATATATTTCCCATTCGTGACACGCAAAACAAAAAAGGCCGGAGAAATTCTCCAGCCTTTTCATCAATTCACTTTGATATAGATTTAGCGTGTCAGTTTTTTATACTGAAGCTTATGGGGCCGATCCGCCGCCGCCCCAAGACGACGATGGCGGTCCTTGTCATAATCTTCATAGTTACCTTCAAACCACACCACCTCTGAATTACCTTCAAATGCCAGTATATGCGTGGCAATACGGTTCAGGAACCAGCGATCATGCGAGATGATAACGGCGCAACCGGCGAAATCCTCAAGCCCCGCTTCCAGGGCACTCAATGTTTCCACATCAAGGTCGTTGGTCGGTTCATCGAGCAGCAGAACGTTGGCCGGCGTGCGCAGCATCTTCGCCAGATGTACCCGGTTGCGCTCCCCGCCGGACAGTTGACCAAGCTTTTTCTGCTGATCCGTGCCCTTGAAATTGAAGTTCCCGACATAGGCCCGGCTCGGCACATCCCGGCCATTGAAATCAAAGACATCCAGACCGTCCGAGATTTCCTGCCAGACGGTTTTGGTATCATCAAGGCCATCACGGCTCTGGTCCACATAGCCCAGCAGCACACTTTCTCCCACTTTCAATGAACCGCCATCGGGCACTTCCTGTCCGGTGATCATCTTGAACAAGGTCGTTTTACCCGCGCCGTTGGGGCCAATGATCCCCACGATGCCGCCCGGCGGCAGTTTGAAGCTCAACCCGTCGACCAGCAACTTGTCGCCAAACGCCTTGGTCAGGTTTTCCGCCTCAATCACGACATTACCGAGACGCGGCCCCACCGGAATCTGGATCTGGGCATCGGCGTTGCGGCCTTCTTGCGCCGCCGCCAGCAGGTCGTCATAAGCGTTGATACGCGCCTTGCTTTTCGCCTGACGGGCTTTCGGTGACTGCCGGATCCAGGCCAGTTCCCGCTTCATGGTTTTCTTGCGGCTGGCTTCGACCTTTTCTTCCTGGGCGATGCGTTTTTCTTTCTGCTCCAGCCAGTCCGAATAATGGCCCTGATAGGGGATTGCATGGCCGCGGTCAATTTCCAGCACCCAGTTCACCACATTATCCAGGAAATAGCGATCATGGGTCACCAGAATGATGGTGCCGACATATTCGCGCAAATGGTTTTCCAGCCAGGCGACAGATTCCGCATCCAGATGGTTGGTTGGCTCGTCAAGCAGGAGGATTTCCGGTTTGGACAACAGCAGGCGACACAATGCCACGCGACGGCGTTCACCCCCGGAGAGGACGGTTACGTCCGAATCCTTCGGAGGACAACGAAGCGCTTCCATGGCAAGCTCCACACGGCTGTCCAGATCCCAGGCGTCGGCGGCATCGATCTGTTCCTGCAACTCGCCCTGTTTGGCGATCAGTTCATTCATTTCATCGTCGCTCATTGGCTCGGCGAATTTCAAACTAATGGCGTTAAATTCATCGACAATCGCCTTCAGGCTACCAAGACCATCCATGACATTTTCAAAGACATTCTTTTCCGGATCCAGATGAGGCTCCTGCTCCAGGTAACCGACCCGCACCCCTTCGGCGGCCCAGGCTTCTCCCTGGAAGTCCTTGTCCTGTCCGGCGATAATCCGCATCAATGTCGATTTACCGGCGCCGTTGACGCCGATGACGGCAATCTTTGCATCCGGCATAAAGGACAGGGTAACATCCTTAAGGGTCGGCTTCGCACCAGGGTAGGTCTTGTTCAGACCTTTCATCACATAACTATATTGATAAGACGCCATGTATTGCTCTTCACTTCTATATATAAGTTGATAATTTGGTCCCTTATTACCTGTTCTGCACAGATTGTGCAACGGGGATATAAGGAATATGAGATGATTCCAGTCCAGTTTTATGGTAACCTGCCCCTAAAAGGGCCGTCAGTGATTTTAATCGCAAAAAAAAAGTCAATTAAACTAAAGACCCTTGAATAAGTTTTTTCCGCCAGTAGACTTATATTTATTTGTTTCATACTATTGAAATGTTGGAAAGAACTTGATTCCCTTATCAGAGGCGAAGCTTTTCAACCAATATATAAAGGATAAGAAAATCTATTTACGGAGGAAAGCCTATCTCTGGCATGGTATGTACTTTTCTTTTTCCTCTGCGTGGCCTGTCTAGGAACACAGATGCGAGAAAGTAATAAGACGATTTTAGAAGAATTATATAGAGACCATAGCAAACGCTTAGTTGGTTATGTCTATAGTTTTTTGCGTTCGGAAAACGAGGCTGAAGAAGTAGCCCAAGAAGCCTTTTTGAAACTTCATAGTGTAGAGAACCCCGAAGTGATTATATCTCACAAAGCGTTTCTCTATCGGATTGCTCATAATCTGGCAATGAAGACATTGCGCCGCCGTAAAATAATAAAATTTGATACCGGCATCAATATGGATGAAATGGAAGTGGAAAGCAACGAGCCACCTGCCGATCAGAAAGTAAGTTCCCAACAGGAATACAAGCTTTTCTGTGACGCTGTTGCAACCCTGCCTCCAAAGTGCCGTGCAGCCTTTACTTTGCGGATCATTCATAAGAAACCCTTCAAAGAAGTGTCACAAGAGTTAAATATATCAATCAGCACCGCCGAAAAACACGTCTTAAAAGGCATGCGCGATTGTCAAAAATACATGGAAAAAGCCAAGAAAAAAAGCATAAATCTCACTAAAGAACCTTCGCTTGAGGGGATAGAAGTCAAGCGCAAGATAGTATAATGAGATATTTTTAGTAATTTTAATCAGTGGGTAGTCTGATGACAAAAAATGGTGATATTTTAGAAGACAACGACCTCATGGACGTTGCAAGAATGTGGTATCTGCGTATAGAAGAATCTGAAGGGGATGAAGAAACTCTCGACAGCTTTGCCATGTGGATTAATCAACAACCGGAACATCTTAATGCATTTGAAGCAATCGCAAGTTTTTGGTCACACATAGATGATTTACCGGAACTTCAGGTATTAAGAAATTCAGGCCCCTCAATTAGTGAAAAAGGCACGAAAAAAGCACCCAAAAGCGCCATTCTCAAATTTGAGCGAGAATCCACTGTAACACCGCCGAAAAGAAGCAGAAATTTATCTTTGTTTTTGGATCTCAACTGGAAGAAAAATATCGCCGCGGCAATACTTATATTGACTTGCGCCATAACTTTGGAATTTTATTACAGTTACAATCCTGAGAACACCTATCAAACGGCAATAGGACAACGTCAAACCATTCACCTTGATGATAGTTCAACAATAGTACTGAACACTGCGTCAAAAGTTAGAGTTTCATATGAAAAATCTGTTCGGAAAATACATCTTTTACAAGGGGAAGCTCACTTTGATGTTGCCAAGGATACTAAACGCCCGTTTATCGTGAAAACATCTCAAGGCAGCATTAGAGCCGTAGGAACATCTTTTAACATATGTGATGCTCAAAACAAGATTGAAGTCATCGTTTTCGAAGGTACTGTAGCAATAAATCATAAGAATGATAACCAGATAGCCTCACCGAACCAAACCAGACAAGTGAACTCCCTAAACAGTAAAGCTATTTTGGTTTCTGACGGCAAGAGAATAGCCGCTTTTGAGAATGGTCTGAGTGTTGTAAGGCCCGCAAATGACCTGGAATTATCCCAAAAAAATGCTTGGCAGAAAGGGAAACTCATTTTCCGTGGACAAAAGCTATCTGAAGTTATTACGGAAATGTCCCGTTATACACATAAAAAAATTATCATTACCGATGAAGAATTACGTAATATGGAAATGGGGGGGGCATTTGATACAGATGACTTTGAAGCTTTTATCCACGCCATAGAGGACGCCTTTCCAGTAAAGATCACACGCTTCACTCCTTATGTTGTCCTCATATCCAAAGTTTAGCTAACAGTATTTTTAAGAGTTTGTTGCTATGCCGCCAATCAAAAGCAAACCGAAAATCATCTTCTTATTTGCATTAGCGGCGCTTACTCTCTTTTTCATTGAAAGAACCTTCGCGGCTAATGCAGCAAGCCCAATCGCTGCAGAATTGTCAAATAAACTCAATCCAGCACAATTTGAATTCCTCATTCCTCAAAGCTCTGTCGCTGACGCTCTCATTCTCTTTGCAGAACAAACCGGCGAAAAAATTGTATTTCGGTTTGATGATGCCAATCAGGTTCCGGCCCGAAAATTGTTCGGCCAGTATAGTCCTATAGAAGCCCTACTTCATATCCTCCATGACACAGGCCTGATTGCTTTCCGTAATCCTGAAGGCACTATTGTAGTTCAAAAAGTTTCCGGAACCGCACCTGCACAAATAAAAACGTTGGAACAAACCAAATTCACCCATTCTTCAGAAGACTATTCAAACCCCTCGCTCATATCCACCGATAACAGAAAACCTCTCTGGGTAAATAGCCCTGAAGAAATTATTATCACAGGATCACGTCTCAAGCGCTTAGAATACGTTTCTCCCAATCTCATTTCTACTATTCACTCAGAGACCATCAAACTAACCAATACAGCAAATATAGAAGAAATTCTGAATAAACTGCCTCAGATAAAACCAGCTCTAACCGGAAATTCAAATAACCCCGGTAATGGTATTGCAACCGTTGACATGAGAGGCTTAGGAGCAACACGGACTTTAGTACTGGTCGATGGCAGACGTTATGTACCCAGCAGTCAAACAGGCGTCACTGACATGAATAGTATACCTACTTTTCTGGTGGATAAGATTGAAGTTGCTACCGGTGGAACCTCTGCCGTTTACGGTTCTGATGCTATAGCCGGAGTCGTCAATTTCAAATTACGCAAGAACATTGAGGGTTTTGAAGGGCTTGCTCGATATCGTATTTCCCACCTCGGAGATGGTGAAAAATACGATATAAACGTTGTTTATGGCCATTCTTTTCCGGAAGAGCGCGGCCATGCCATTTTGCATTTTGGCATAGTGGGCCGCCAAGCTGTAAACCAACAAGACCGAAGCTTTTCCAACTACTCCTTAATAGACAGTTTTATATCACCAGGCAGTACGGATAGTAAATTTGGATTTGGTCAATATCTTTCCCCAAACTCTGGTGGTATCCCTGGCTTGATTAATTATGGAAGCCCCACCATTCCGGAAGGTTACGCTGTCGGTATTTCACCTGCCGGTCCCTATCCCGGATTAGAGAGATTCGGACCTAAAGGAGAATCTTTACCCTTCAATAGAACTCTCAATGGTTACAATTTTGCATCAGACAACTTTTTGCAATTACCTCAACGTCAAATAATCTCCACACTTCGTCTTAACTACCTCCTAACTGAAAAAACAGAGTTTTTTAACCAAGTCATCTTTTCCAAAAATAAAGTCGCGCAAAGACTATCTCCAACTCCTGTAGGTCTAAAAGATGTAGAAGTTCCCGTTGACAATCCATTCCTTCAGGAAAACGCACGAGCTGCGTTAAGAGGAATTGACTGGTATGGGACGGGACTCATTTGGCAAGCACGCGATGCCGCGGGAAATCTCCTTCTAAATAGCTCTGGCCACCCTATTCAAGCCCGACAGGCAACATATAACACCTACAATATGGATGGGACTCTAGCAACCAAAACGCCTCTTTGGAACGCTGATGGAACACCAATAGCACACATTGGCGATGCAACGTCCGAACAAGCGGGCCGGTTGCTTTATCAAGCTGATAACCGCAGTAAAATTCCACTTCTTCTACGCCGAATGTCCGAATTAGGATCCCGAAACATCAAAAACAACAGACGAACAATCAATGCCGTGATAGGCCTAAAAGGACAACTAACACACGCATGGGATTATGTCACACATTACAATTACAGCCATTTCAAGAACATTAATCAGCTAGAAAACGGTATTTTTGAGCAAAAACTTTATAACGCCTTGAATATTATAAAAGATGATAACAACCTTTATGTCTGCCAAAACTCTGACGCACGCGAAGAAGGATGTGCCCCCGCCAATCTATTTGGAGCCAACAATCTTTCACCTGAAGCCATCAGTTATATACAAGCAGACATAACAGAACACACGACTTATACCCGGCAAGACGCCACTGCTTATTTTAACGGAACCTTCGACCATGGACTCCAAGACGGAATTAAAATTCTTATTGGCATGGATTGGCGAAAAGAAAGTAGCCGCTATAAAGGACGAGAAAATTCAAATAAAAGCTCGATAATAGGCTTTAACCGGCAAACTCCTGCTAATGGCCAATATAATGTCTGGAGTATTTTTTCTGAAGGAAAAATACCTTTCGTCGAGGACCGTCCACTTATAAAACTATTAGAACTTTCTGGCGCCTTACGATATTCGCATTACAGCATAACTGGTGGGGTCTGGACATATGCTGCGGGGATTAACTGGCAACCGCTGCCCTCAATCAGGGTCAGAGGGCAATTTCAACATGCTGTACGCGAGCCTAATATTCAGAACATCTATGCCAAGGAATTTCAAAACTTTGTCAGCATAGTAGACCCCTGTGCCACCAATTTAGATTCCAGAGGCAATATTATAGATACTACAGATATCCAAAGCGAGTGCCAAAGGACAGGTGTACCTTCACACTTAGTTGGCCAATTTACGCAATTAACCCCCCAAGTAAATGAGCTTAACAGTGGAAACCTCAATCTAGAAGCCGAGACCTCCAACACATTTACAGCAGGACTTGTCTTTCAACCAACGGCATTTCCTAATCTGCAAATTAGCTTTGACTATTACCGCCTCTCTTTAGACAATATAATTTCCAGTTATGCTTTTGGTGCCTACGGTATAATAAATAGTTGTTACAGAAGCAAAAACTCTATTCCACAAGCCTGTAGAAAAATACACCGCACCCCTGACGGGCATCTGGCATATATAGACGCTCAACTCGTCAATGGTGGAGAAAGAATAACATCCGGTCTTGATGGTCAGTTATATTTTTACAAGGATTTAAACCATGGGTTATTCGGTTACGATGAACAGCTTGAGATTATTCTTCAGGGTTCTTACCTTCTAAGCCACCGATTTCGGGCTTTAAAGGGCGATAAATATATTGAATGCGCCGGGTATTTCTCTAGTCATTGCCAAGATCCGTTCCCACGTTTTCAATTAACTCAATTGACGACATGGAGAAATAACAATATCGAGTTATCACTCAGATGGCGCCATATCGGGCCAACTCTTAACAAGCAAAACACTACCGTGAGCCTCGCCGTACCCAAGCTTAGCGCCAAGAACTACTTTGATATTTATTTACAACACCACATTTCTGACAACAGTACTTTACGAACCGGAGTAAACAATATTTTCAATAGCATGCCAGATTTTGTCGGCAGCGGCCAACAACAAGCCAACACCTTCCCCAATCTCTATGATACACTTGGCACCTATTTTCAATTTGGAATTAATATATACTTCTAAACTATCAATTATTTCATAGTAAAATTACCGCATATTATTTTGCACCACTCCTCTCAATACAAATAATCCTCTAAATATTGAATATGTTTGGGTTTTTACCCCTAAAAATGGTGGCTTTTGATTTCTCATGGGTCTTGTTCAATGAAGGCCGACGAGAATTTATAATAAACTTTGGCACCTCTAGGGAGCAGAAGGAAGCTAACTTCCTCATTAAAAAACCGTCGCCCTTCTGTAATTGTAACCAATTAAGGAGGAATATCTTGAATATTCATACACCAAAAAATCATACCTCATTTCTAAAACTTGGGGTATCCGCTCTGGCTATGTCTGTGGCCATGAGCAATACGACACTTGCCCAGAACGCAGCAGAAGAACCCGTATTTGAAGAAGTAATTGTCACCGGCTCACGCATTGCCCGTGATGAATTCAGTTCTGCAAGTCCCATCTCAACATTTGACGCAACCGAGCTGACCAATGCCGGCGTGACCAGCGTTGACGACTTCCTGAAAGACATCCCGGCCTTCACCGGTTTCCAGCTTGGCTCCACCACCAACAACGGTAACAACGGTGCCAAGATGGTTGACCTGCGCGGCCTCGGCATCAAACGGACCCTGGTCCTGATCAATGGTCGCCGTCAGGTGGGCAGTTTCATCGGCGGCAACAGCGACGTGGGCGCCGTGGACATGAACTCCATTCCCATGGCCCTGGTCAAACGCATAGAAGTACTGAAAGATGGCGCCTCGACCGCTTATGGCTCTGACGCCTTGTCCGGTGTGGTCAATGTGATCCTGCAGGATGACTATGAAGGTTTTGAAGTCTCTGCGGATTATGGTGCGGGCACTGAAAACTGGGATGCGGAAAACTGGTCGGTCTCAGCCCTTGGCGGTGTCTCCAGTGACCGCGGCAACTTCACCGCATCCATGCAATATACCACGCAAAAAGAAATCAAACAGGATTCCCGCTCCTGGGCCGAGTTTGGTCTCTATCCGACCCTTGATGCGGCCACAGATAAATTTGTGCCTCAGCAACTCGGATCATCCAACAGCCGCCGTATTCGCGGCCTTTCCCAAGGTGCCCTTGATGCGATTGTGGCGGCGGGTGGACCAAATACCGGTAACTATATTGTCGACGCCGGTACCGGTGTTGTTCGGGCGTTTGCCGGCACGGACACCTATAACTATTCTGCAGTAAATGCCCTTGTTACCCCCAATGAGCGCTGGCAGTTTGCAACAACCGGGCATTACGACCTCGTGGACGACAGTTCCGTGGGATCTCTCGAAGCCTACATGGAAACAAGTTACACCAAACGTGAATCCCATCAACGTCTTGCCCCTGATGCCTCCTTCGGCGTCACGCCAAACTTCAATGGTCATTGGAATGATCTGGTGCCCAGCAGCAACCCGTTCAACCCATTTGGCGACAATGCCGCCGGACCGGACGGCATATTGGGCAATGCTGATGATTTGAACCCTTGGGGAATTTCCGGTGAAGATGTTCGCATCAACCGTCGTTTTGTGGAAAGTGGCGGACGCCTATTCCGTCAATCAGCCTCGACGTTCCGTATGGTCGCCGGGTTGCGCGGGGACATCAAGGATAACCTGTCATGGGATGCGTCTTACACTTTCGCCGACAATGAAATGTCCAACGAGACGAAATTCTACCACCGTTTCGATCGTTGGGAAATTGCCGTTGATCCGGCTCTTTGCGCCGCGAATACCGCCTGTACCGCAGCGGGCCTCCTAAACCCGTTCGGGGACTATGGGTCTATTTCCGAAGATCAGATGACTTTCCTTGCCGCGGATTCCTTGAAAGATCTGTTCCTGAACCGTATGCACCAATGGCAGTTCAACCTGACCGGCGATACAGAAGGCATGCTGGAACTGCCCGGCGGCCCAATCGGATGGGCGATCGGCTTTGAAAACCGCACAGAATCCGCACAGTTCAAACCCGATGAGTTTATCGGCGGTGGCCTGACAACGGGTGGGGCAAGCTCTCCTCTTGATGGTGAACAATCCGTGAAAGAATATTACGCGGAATTCCTCATGCCCATTCTTGCGGATGCGGCCTTTGCCAAGGACCTGAGTCTGGAAGCATCGATCCGTCATTCCAACTACAGCACGGCCGCTGGCAAGACCACCAACTACCGTGTTGGCTTGAATTATGCGCCCATCGATGACGTGCGGTTCCGGGCCGTGTACTCCACCGGTTTCCGCGCTCCCAATATCGTGGAGGCCCAGGAAGGCGGCACCGTGTCCAACTTCCCGGTTTTCGAGGACCCTTGTGAATTCTATAACCGTCGTACGGACGCCAACGAAAATCTCGCCGCCAATTGTCTGGCGGACGGTTTCGGTCCTGACTTCGAATGGGGTTTCCAATGGCAGGCCCAGGTTGACCAAACCACCAACCCGGACCTGAAGCCGGAAGAATCCCGCTCCATCACTCTGGGCGCGGTATTCACTCCCACGGCTCTGCCCAATCTGTCCGTCAGTGTGGACTACTGGAATATCAAAGTTGATAACTTCATTCAGGTCATCAACTATAATGATATTATCCGGACCTGTTACAATGCGGCCGACCGGTCAACCACACCGGCTTGTCAGGTATTCTCCTCTGGTTTGAATGGTCGTGATGCGGCTGATCAGGGTGGACCAGACATTGCCAACATTCCGCTTAACAACCTCGGAAAGCTTGAAACAGATGGCGTTGATGTTAATGTCAATTATCACCATGACCTCAACAGTGAGGTTGTTACCGGCCTGAATGCCAATATCTCCACCACATGGATGAACAGCCGGAAAGAAACCTTCCCGCTGATCGGAACCCGTGAACGGATTGGCACGGCGGCGGGAGCGGCCATCTTCCCGGAATGGCGCATGACCACAAGTCTCGGTCTGGAAGGTGAAAACTGGTATGTCACCTGGGATACCCGTTACATTGGTAAAACTCTGGATGATTATCGTCCGGCGCAATTGACCGATGATAATGTGGCGGAAGCCGTCTGGTATCATGACCTGACCGCCTCTTATTCCTACAAAGACACAACCCTGACCTTGGGCATCAACAACCTGACGAATGTCGAGCCCCCTCGTTTCCATAGTGCGTTTAACGCCAATACGGAGCCTGGGACCTATGATGTCATCGGACGTCGTGTCTGGGCCAAAGTCACAAAGAAATTCTGATATCAGTGATCAGATATCTATCCAAAAGAAGCGGGGCTCGAAAGGGCCCCGTTTTTTTCTCCTTAGGCCGCAAAAGATAACCTGGACCTCATTTTCACCTTTTTGTTTTTTCTATAGCGGGTTTTAAAAACTGAAGGATCACCTCTTCGAAGGGCGATGATACAGTTAATAATGTAGATTTCCCTCCACCCCCCATAGGGGAGGAGCCTATTTAATTTAAATAGTTCCCCATCGATCTTCTATATTTACACCCAATATAGGAGGAATATCATGAATATTCACACCTCTACTTTCTGTGCGGCACTGTTAAAATATGGTGCTTCCACACTCGCAATTTCCCTCACAATGACCACTGCCTCATGGGGCCAAACCGCAACAGGCCAGGATGACATCACCCTGGAAGAAATTGTCGTAACAGGGTCCCGCATTCAACGGCAGGACCTGACCGCCAACAGTCCCGTGGCGGTTCTTGAATCCGAAACCATCAAGCTGACCGGAACAACCAATATCGAGCAGTTCTTGCGCGATATCCCCCAGGCCGTCCCCGGCGTTGGGGCCCAGGCCAACAATGGCAATGACGGCGGCGCAACCGTTGACCTGCGTAATCTCGGGGAAGAACGCACCCTCGTTCTGGTCGACGGCAAACGTTTCGTGCCCTTTGACAACCAGGGCTTCGTCGACCTGAGCATGATTCCGACCAGCCTGATCAAACGGGTTGAAGTTGTCACCGGGGGCGCCTCCGCCGTTTACGGTTCAGACGCCATTGCCGGGGTCGTCAACTTCATCATGAAGGATGATTTTGAGGGCCTTGAGCTGGACGCGCAATATGGCATCTCCGAGCGCGGCGACGGCGAGCGTAAGGATTTCAGCATCACCGTTGGCGGCAGCTTCGCCGATGACCGCGGCCATGCCGTTCTCAGTATGGGGTACACCGTTGCTGATGAAGTCACTCAAGGGGACCGGGAATTTTCCGAATTTGCCCTGGCCGCGGCAGACTTTTCGCCCGGCGGCAGCTTCACCACACCGGATGGCGTCATAGACGGCACCTTTGCCCTGGTTCCCGATCCTGGCGGAGATCAGGCCGTGTCCTTTGATTCCAACGGCAATATTGTACCCTTTGCCGGTACCTTCAATTTTAACCCGTTCAACCTTCTGGCCACGCCTCAGGAGAAATGGACCGCCACGGCGCTCGCCACCTATCAGGTAACCGATAATATCGAATTCTACAGTCGTGCGTCTTTCGCCAACAACCAGGTTAGAACCATTATTGCGCCAACAGGAACCTTCTTCTTCCCCTTCTCCCTTAACCTCAACAACCCTTTTCTCTCGGCTCAGGCGGTCAATGCCCTAACCGATCAGGACGGGGATGGCATGGTTGATGCGGAGTTTGATACCGACAGCAATAATGTGGTGGATGATGACGCCAATATTGACATCGCTTTCGGGCGACGCCTGCCCGAGGTCGGCACACGGGATTCCATCTATGAGAATACCGCCTATCAGTTCCTTGGGGGGTTTAAGGGCGATATCACGGATACACTAAGTTGGGATATCTTCGCGCAATATGGCCGGACAAAACGCACTCAAAACTTTGTTAATGATGTCAGTTTCTCCAAGGCGCAACAGGGCATGCGCGCCATCACCGACCCGGTTACCGGCGAAATTGTCTGCGAGGACTCGAGCGGCGGCTGCGTACCGGTTAATTTCTTTGGGGCTGGCAATATTTCCGAGGAAGCGGCCCGCTATATCGCTTTCAATCTGGCGGAAGTCAACAATACCGAGCAGACCATCATTGGGGGTTCCTTCACCGGAGATTTACCCTTTGAACTGCCAAGCGCCTCTGCCCCCGCAGCCTTTGCCGCCGGTTTTGAATATCGCAAGGAAGCCAATGAATCGCTCCCTGATGACAATCTGGTCAATGGCAACAGCATCGGCTTTGGTTCCAGTACGCCGGTTGACGCCAACTTCCGGGTCTGGGAATTCTTCGCCGAAACCAAGGTGCCGCTTATTCAGGATAAAACTTTTGCTGAATCTCTGGTACTTGACGCCGCGGTGCGTGTCGCCGATTACAAGAATGATGTGGGTGGCAACAGCAACAGTTTCACCAACTGGACCTATAAAGTTGGCGGCGAATGGGCCCCGATCTCAGATCTGCGGATTCGCGGCCTGTACCAACGGGCTGTTCGCGCCCCCAACCTGCAGGAAATAGGTCTGCCTAAAACCCCGAGCACCGGGGATCTGGATACAGATCCGTGTTCCGGCAGCAATCCGGTCGGCGATATTGGCGGCGTCAATGGTCCCATCTCCGGTCAGATCAATAATTTCCTCGGCGGCAATCCCACCCTGGAGCCGGAAAAATCAAACACCTATACCATCGGGGCCGTGTTTCAGCCTGAATTCGCGCCGGGTTTGGTTGTTTCCCTGGATTACTACAGTATCGAAATCAAAAATGTCATTACCCAATATGCGGAACAAAGTGTGGTTGATGCCTGTTACACCATTGAACAGGATGCCAGCGGCGAGTTCTGTCAACGGATTGCCCGTAATCCTCTGAACGGGTCCCTGAACGGGGGCACGGAAACCGGTGTCGATGTGCGTCTGGTCAATGCCGCCTTTAACAAGACCGAAGGAATCGATCTCAACATCAATTACAGCTTCGATCTTGATAATATGGGGAGCCTTGATCTGTCTTTTGCCGGAACCCATGTGTTCAAGACCCTGAAACAAGACGCTGATTTCCTCGTGGTTGATGACTGCGCCGGTCTGGCGGGTACGGTTTGTCTGCGTCCTGATCCAAAATGGCGCTTCACCCAGACCACCCAATGGACTTATGAGGATCTCACGGTGCTCTTGCGCTGGCAGTTCCTCGACAGCGTCACCAAGGATACCGTCGGGTTCGGGGAAACCAGTCCATCTGACTTCATGCAACCAACCATTCCGTCGGAACATTATTTTGACCTGACGGCGGCCTATACGGTGATGGAACGATATACTCTAAGAGCCGGAATCAACAATCTGTTCGATAACCAGCCTACCGTAGTTGGAAATGATTTCGGCGGTACCACGGAAAACAGCGGTAATATATATCCCGCCACATATGATCCGATTGGCCGTTATTTCTTCTTTGGCGCAACAGCCAGATTTTAGAAGAAATATCACTTAAATCACGGCGGCGG
>TARA_R110002096_G_scaffold223391_1_pt1 | contig 20315 bp, 21 predicted proteins | sample TARA_R110002096 | Tara Oceans TARA_R110002096 (sample SAMEA4397295) | marine metagenome | biome: Polar Biome; feature: [DCM] deep chlorophyll maximum layer (ENVO:01000326); material: water (ENVO:00002006), including particulate matter (ENVO:01000060) such as... | depth 35 m
CTCGAGGTCCTGCGCAGGTTGCGGGGCGAAATGGGATCGAAGACTCCGGTGCTCCTCCTGACGGCGCTCGCCGAGGTCACCGACCGCGTGCAAGGCCTGGACACGGGCGCGGACGACTACTTGCCGAAACCGTTCGACTTCGGCGAATTGGTGTCGCGGTTGCGTGCGCTATGTCGCCGATCGGGCGGCACGCGCGCCCCGGTCGTGCATCTCGGAAGGCTGAGCCTCGACACGTCGGCGTGCGAGGCCTCAGTGGAAGGCCAGCGCGTGTCGCTGACCGCCAGCGAGTTCCGCGTCCTCGAGGCCCTCGTCGTGCGCCGCGGCCAGGTCATCACCAAGGACTGGTTGCTCGATCAGCTGCATGGCGCCGACGGATACGCATCGGGCAACGCCGTCGAGGTCTTCATCAGCGCGCTGCGTCGCAAGTTGCGCGACCGAGGCGTCGACGACCTCATCCAGACCAAGCGCGGCTTGGGGTACTTGATCCCGCCGGACGGTTCGGAAGGTTCCTGACCATGACTCGAACGAGACGTTCCAGGTTTCATCCATGAAGGCTCAATCACTCCGCCGCTTCCTGGTCGTCCGCCTCGTCGTCTTCGTGTTGCCCTTGCTCGCCGTGGGCGTCTGGTTCCACTGGAGAGCGGAGCGAGGCCTGCTCGTGAAGGTCTTCGAAGATCGTCTGATCAGCCGAGCCCATACCTTGGCCACGCTCATGGCTGCGAACGCAGAGGACCCTGGAGCCGTGCTCGCCGAGTACATGCCCGGCTTCCGCAACGCGTCCGACCAAGACTTCTTCCAGGTCTGGTCGCCCGATGGTGAGGTCTTGCACCGATCCCCTTCGCTCGGAACGAGCGAACTGCCTGCGATCTTCGGGACCGAGTCGGAACCGATGTCGTTCGAGGCCCACGGGCCGGGTGGCGTGCGCATTCACGCCATCGGGATTCGATTCCGCGCTCGCCCCTCCGTGGCGAACGGGATCTCCGTGCCCGAGTTCGGCGTGGTCGTCGGTGCTCACAACGACGCGCTCGTCACCTCGTTGCGGGGCGGGCTGATCGAGGTGTTGGCTGCCGCCGGTGTGACGCTCTTGAGTCTCAGCGTCGCCATCTTCATCAGCCTGCGCCAGGGCTTGAACCTGATCGATCGCGTCGTCGGCACCGTGCGTAAGATCAACCCGCGCGACCTCGGCCAAACGCTCTCGCTCGCCGATGTGCCCAGCGAGATCCAGCCGTTCGTCAGTACGCTCAACGACTCGATGGCGCTCGCGAACGAGTTGTACGACCAGGAGCGCAGCTTCAACGCGAACGTCGCTCACGAGTTGCGCACGCCCGTCTCCGAGATCCGCGCCGCGGCGGACGTCGCGCTCCGGTATCCGGATCAAGCCGATCCCACCGAGGCGTTGCAGGACGTCCTGCGCGTGTCGATCCAGATGGGCCAGATGATCGACGCCCTGCTGCGTATCTCTCGCCTACAAGCGCATGAGTTGCAGTTCGAGTACCACCGATTGGATCTGAGTCTGGCGTTGAAGGACCGTTGCACGGCCTTGAGCAACGAATCACCGGACGGTTCGAGGATCGACGCGCACTATGCGGGGGACCTCCACACGACGACTCACGAATCGACCTGGGACATGGTCGTGAACAACCTGCTGAGCAATGCGCTGGAGCATTCGGAACCGGGCACCCGGATCGACGTGGCTATGACCCAGGTCGAAGGGGGCGTGCTCCTCGAGATCGAGAACGCAGCGCCCGGTCTGAGTCGGGACCAGGTCGGCCACCTCACGGAACGACTCTGGCGCGGCAACCCACGTGCTGGTGCCAGGGAGCACTCCGGCCTCGGCTTGGCCATCGTCGCCGCCGCGTGTCATCGCCTGGGCTGGAGCCTGGCGTTCGATCTGCAGGACTCCAGGCTGAAAGTGCGCTTGCGCGTTCCGACTTCGCACGCCCGCGCGGAGGAACCGGTCGGCGGGGCCGTTTCGAAGCCGTCGTGAGGACCAGTGCGATGCGATTCCTCCTGGGCGCGAGCTGCCTGGCCCTCGCCGCCGGATGCTCCGGTCCGGAGCTCCAGCCGGACACGTTTCCCCTGGGGACACAACTCGTCTACGCCCAGGACTTCTGGGACGCGGGCGCGGTGAACGAGTTCTGGATCACCGATCCCGACCATTGGAAGGTCGAGGCCAGTCCTCCGCTCGAGGCCGGCGCGCCGATCCCCACGGGTCCCGCGTCCTGGCTGTCGGTCTTCCACCGCACCGATCGCATTCCGTTCGCCTACCGCCCGCGCGTGCGGTCGCCGCACCGCATGGCGATCGTGAAGAACCTGGTGGTGCGCGACTTCGTGATGGAGGTGCAGGTGCAGAGCACCGGTCGACCGTACCCCGGCCGCGACCTGATCCTGATCTTCGGGTTCCAGGACGCCGAGCGCTTCGCCTACGTCCAGCTCGCCACGCTACCCGACGAACGCACGCACAACGTCTTCGTCGTCGACCATGCCGATGCCCGCCGCGTCGGTGCTGTCGAGTTCGCCGGCATGCCCTGGACCGACGGGACCTGGCACACGTTGCGATTGGAACGCCGCACGTCCGACGGCCTCGTGCGCGTCACGCTGGACGACTTCGAGGATCCGCTGTTCGAGCTGACCGACTTCACGTTCAGCGAAGGTCATGTCGGAATCGGTACGTACGACGACACCGGGATGTTCGCTGGACTGAAGGTCCACGCACCGTCCAACCTGGGTGGGGGTGTGACCTCGGACCCGTTCATCGAGTCTCGTACGGTGCCTGGCACCGTACGAGACTCAGTCCGACGTGATCGTCAGTCCGCCCGACGCGCGCAGTTCGACGCGGTACTTATGACCGACACGCGCTTCGATGAACGGAGCCTCGCCGTGCATCGTGCGGACGCCCTTGGACTCGGCCAGTTCGGGGTCGGAGGCGTACGTCCAGAACTCCTTCCAGAGCTCGTCGAAGAACGGGTCGCCCGGAGCATCGTCGCGATAGGGGTGCGGCCTCGTGCCCGTCGTGTCGAGCTCGGCGCCGTTGGTCGGGGAGATCTCTTCGGTGAACAGGCGGCGGAACAGGCACACGCTGGTGCCGCGCAACGCGTCCCCGGCTTCGACGTACGTGTCGTCGAACTTGATCACCAGCGCTTCCAGATAGATGCGCGAGCCGTCCAGGATGAACTCCTGGCCCGCGCCCATCGGGTTGCCGGCCTCGTCCAGTTCGACGAAGCGCAGCGTCGTGCGCACGACCCCGGGTCGGCCGTCGATCGGCTCCTGGGCCAGGATCTCGATCTGGGCGACGCGGTGGTCGACCTTGAGCAGGGCGATGGCGAGCTCGAGCTCACGCACGCGCGCCTTCTCGGCGGCGAGCAACACGTCGAGTTCCAGGATGCGCTCGTCGCGCTCCCGCACATCGCCCTCGAGCGACGTGATCTGGTGCTGCTTCTCCTCGAGCTCGATCTCGTGGCCCTGGAACTGGTCCTGGATGAACAACGTCCACCAGCCCAGGATGCCCGCGAAGGCGCCCAGGACGAGGACGAGGCTGAAACGCATGATGAGGCTGGTCAAATCCTTCACAACAGGGGGAGACTACGGCTCTCGGACCCAATCTTCACTCCAAGGCCCTCGGATGACGCGAATTCCCCTCCTCCTGACCCTTTCGTTGACCCCTTTGTTGGGATCTCACGTCCCGCCGTTCCAGGACGAGGTCCCCCAGCCGACGGCCGAGGCCTTCGACCTCGAGGCTCTGGCCTGGCTGTCCGGGCACTGGCACCAAGCGGGGGAGTCCCAGGACAACGTCGAGATCTGGACGAACTCCGACGGCGGCCTGTTCCTCGGGATGAACAAGGCCGTGGACAAGAAGCGCGACCGGGCGAGCTTCGAGTACCTGCGGATCGTGCGCCAGGCGGACGGAACGATCGACTACATCGCGCAGCCCGGAGGGAAGGACCCCGTCGCATTTCGGTTGGTCGAGCTGAGCCCAGGCAAGGTGGTCTTCACGAATCCAGACCATGATTTCCCGCAGCGGATCGCCTACTCCCGCGAAAAGGATGTCCTGGCCGCGGCCGTAGGAACGCTCGATCAGCACGACATGCTGGCCTTTCGCTGGACCCTGGTTCGGCCCGAGCCGGTTGCGACACCGACTCCAGGGCCCAAGGGGGACAACGTCCTTCCGTCCGACGTGGACCGAGACCCAAGACCAGCCAAAGGTGGGGGGCACTGAATCCCACCCGCGTCACACGCTGAGTCACTCGCGCAGGCAGGGATCCCACGTTGGGCCTTTCCGCGATCGACGGCCCGATCTGCCCCAGGGATCCCCCCCCCTTATGCATGATGGGCTCTTCGGATCCCGAACTTCCCCTGCGCTCCGCAAATGAACCCCGAGCTCTTGATCGCCCGTCTGTCGGCCTTCGTGCCTGGCCTCGTCGCCTTGTTAGACGGCATGTCCGACCAGGACGCACGGTGGCGTCCGTCCCAAGGTGGATGGTCGATCATCGAAATCCTGAACCACCTCATCGATGAGGAGGTCGAGGACTTCCGTGCTCGGCTCGAACTCGTGATCTCGGATCCTGAGCGTCCCTGGCCGGTCATCGAGCCCGAGGCGGCCGCCGAAGAGCGTGGCTACAACGAGCGTGACCTGAAGGCCTCGATCCAGCGTCTGACGCTCGAGCGCACCAAGACGATCAACTGGCTGAAGAGCTTGATCTCGCCCCCGTGGAGCGCGAAGCACCAGCACCCGACGCTGGGTCCGATCTCGGCCGGCGACCTGCTCGTCTCCCTCTGCGCGCACGATGCGCTGCACCTGCGCCAGCTGGCCACGCGGTTCCACGATCTCGTCCAGCGCGACGCCCCCGGGTTCTCGACCGATTACGCCGGTCCCTGGTAAGTCGCTGCGGTTCCTTGTGGACCGACGTCGCGCCGCTATCCTGCCCGGCGGACCTGGAACCCCATGAGCACCGATCGTGTCGTCATCGTCGAGGCCAACCTCGACCAGTACTTGGCGAGCGCCGTCCCCGCGGACGTGCTGCTCCAGGCCGATGAACCGCTGCGTCCGGGCTCGCGCCTGACCGCACGGGTCGCACGCGGCATCTTCGAGGACCAGGTCCTGTCGCGCGCGCTCGACGTTGCGGCGCGCCGTTTGAAGAAGTCGGGCGACGGCTTCTACACGATCTCGAGCGCCGGCCACGAGAACAACGCGGTCCTCGGCACGCTGCTGCGCACGAACGATCCGGCCCTGCTGCACTATCGCTCCGGCGCGCTGATGATGTCGCGCCAACGTCAGTTGCCCGGCGCCACGCCCTTGTGGGACACGCTGCTGTCGTTCTGCGCGTCGTCCGAGGACCCGGTCAGCGGCGGTCGTCACAAGGTCTGGGGCAGCGCCGAGGCCTGGGTTCCGCCGCAGACCAGCACCATCGCCAGCCACCTGCCCAAGGCCGTCGGTCTGGCGTTCGCGCTGGGTCGTGCGCGCAAGCTCGAGGTCCTGGCCGGCACCGACTTCGCGGATCACCCGCCCGGGGACGCCATCGTGCTGTGCTCGTTCGGCGATGCTTCGGCCAACCATGCCACCGCGTTGACCGCCATCAACGCCGCGCGCTACGCGAAGCGCAAGGACAACCCGACGCCGATCCTGTTCCTCTGCGAGGACAACCAGCGCGGCATCTCGGTCGCCACGCCACGCCGCTGGATCCAGGACAGCTTCTCGAACCTGACCGAACTGAACTTCTTCGAGGCCAAGGGCGACCTGGACGAGGTCTACGACCAGTGCGCGCTCGCCGTGCAGACGTGTCGCGTCACGCACAGCCCCGTGTTCCTGCGCTTGAGCACCGTGCGCCTCTGGGGCCACGCTGGCTCGGACGTCGAGACGTCCTATCGCACGCTGGACGAGATCGCGGCGACCGAAGCCAAGGACCCGATCCTGCGCAACGCGCGGCGCCTGATCGAGACGGGCGCGGCGACACCTGAACAACTGCGCGCTCTGATCGCCGACACGCGCGAACGCGTTGCGGAAGCCGAAGCCCATGCGGCGGCGCGTCCGCGTCTGGTGGCGATCGAGGACATCGTGGAGCCGTTGGCGCCCGACGAGCCCGAACTCTGGCGCGTCATCGCGACCGAGGCGATCTCCGATGACGTGCGACGCGACGTCTTCGGCAGGCGCTTGCCCGAGGAAGAGACTTCGGCCACACGCCGCACCTTGGGCGCGCACATCAACCACGCTCTGCACGACGGGATGATCCAGCACCCCGAGATGCTGCTGTTCGGCGAGGACGTCGGGCGCAAGGGCGGCGTGTACGGCATCACCAAGGACCTGCAGTCCAACTTCGGCCAAGCGCGCTGTTTCGACACCTTGCTGGACGAAACGACGATTCTGGGGATCGCCCAAGGCGCGGCGCACGTCGGTCTGCTGCCGGTGCCCGAGATCCAGTACCTGGCCTACCTGCACAACGCGATCGACCAATTGCGCGGGGAAGCCTGCTCGTTGCAGTTCTTCTCGAACGGACAGTTCGAGAACCCGATGGTCGTGCGCATCGCTGGCCTCGGCTACCAGAAGGGCTTCGGCGGGCACTTCCACAACGACAACTCGCTCGGTGCGCTGCGCGAGATCCCCGGGCTGGCCATCGCGTGCCCCGCGCGCGGTGACGATGCGGCGCGCATGTTGCGCGGTGCGCTGGCGATGGCGTCGACCTCGGGCCGCGTCGTCGTGATGCTCGAACCGATCGCGCTGTACCACACGCGCGACCTGCACGAGGACGGCGACGGCCTGTGGCTCTCGGACTATCCGGTGCCGAACGGCGACACGGATTCCGTGCTGTTGCCCGGTGACGTCGGCGTCCATCACCCCGATCACACCGACCTGTTGATCGTGTCGTACGCGAACGGTCTGTGGATGTCGCTGCGTGCGGCCAAGCAGCTCGAGGACCAGCACGGCTTGAAGTGCCGCGTGATCGACGCCCGCTGGTTGGCCCCGCTGCCGCATGCCGCGATCCGCCAGCACGCCGCCGACTGCGACGCCGTTCTGGTCGTCGACGAATGTCGCGCGACCGGCGCAGGCATCGCGGACGCCGTCGTCGCGAACCTGGCCGAGGACGGCTTCGGCAAGCCGTTGCGCTCCGTGCGCAGCGCCGACACGTACATCCCGCTCGGCGCCGCCGCCAACCTGGCGCTGATCCAAGAGCACGACATCGTGCGCGCCGCGCTGGAGGTGCCGCGATGAGCCGCGTTGCCCTCGTGCTGCCCGGCCGCGGCAGCTACACCGAAGCCGCGATGGGCTCGTTGACGCCCGATCACCCGTACGTGATCGCCGCCGAGGCGTACCGCGCCGAGTTGGGCCTCGAACCGCTCCTGTCGCTGGACCAGGCGGACAAGTTCGCGCCCGCGCGACACCTGCGGCCCGCGCACGTGTCCGTGTTGATCTACGTGGCGACGATGTTGCACGTCGAGCGCGCGTTTCAGGAGCACGACGTCACCTGCGTGCTCGGCAACTCGATGGGTTGGTACACCTCGCTCGCCGCCGCCGGCTCACTCTCGTTCGAAGAGGGCCTGCGATTGGTGCAACGCATGGCGATGTTGCAGGAAGCGCATGGATCGGACGGGGGCCAGGTCATCTATCCGGTCGTCGGCGACGACTGGTTGCCGATCGCCGAGCGCGAGGACGCCGTACTGGCGTTGGTGGGGGAAGAGGACGCACACATTTTCCCGTCGATCGATCTGGGCGGCTACGTGGTCCTCGCTGGGACACGCGAAGGATTGGCGCGCGCGCGCGACGTGCTGCCGCCGGTCCAGCAAGGTGCCGTGACCTATCCGTTCCGCCTCGCCCAGCACGGCCCGTACCACACGCACCTCGTCGCGGACACCAGCACCGCGGCGTTCCAGACGTTGGACGACCTGGAGTTCCGCGTGCCGCACACGACGTTGATCGACGGCATGGGGCGCCGCCACACGCCTTGGTCGGCGGACACCAAAGTGCTCAAGAACTACACCTTGGGCGCCCAGGTCACCGACCCGTACGAGTTCACGTCGTCGGTCGCGGTCGCGTTGGTCGAACACGCGCCGGAGCGCATCGTCCACACCGGGCCCGGCAACACGTTGGGTGGCGTGATCGGCCAGATCTGCGTCGACCTCGGTTGGCGTGGTATGCAATCGCGCGACGACTTCGCAGCGATTCAGGCTTCGGACGATCCCGTGTTGGTCTCGATGGGCCTCTGAGCGGGTCGTTCGTGGCCGAGAGCGTTCGCGGATCGCGACGCGCCCGAACCGTGCTCTCCTGGCTCCTGGAGGCCTCGAACCAGGGTTTCCTTGTGATCCGAGGAAGGACCGTCTCCACTGTTCGTATGGCCGACATGCAGCGCGCTCCCCTCGTATCCACGGAACCCAGCGGCGACGCGTCCTCGGGTCCGCGGCTCTCCGCGCCGGTCTGCATCTTGACCGGGTTGGTCGGATGGATCTTCGGGATGACACCGTTCGGCAGCGCGTGGCTCGGCTACCGTTCGAACTCGGACCTCCACGACATCGTCAACGACCAGTCGACGTTCGCTTCGTTCATGGGCATCTGCCTCGTGCTGGTCGTGGTCGGCGCGTTGATGACGGCGCTGGTTCCGTCGATCGGTCTGCGCCCTCGTACCGATCCGGATTGGAAGCAGTTCTATCGCGAGCGCAATCGTGCGGCGGGGCTGCTGCTCCTGTCCGGCGTGCCGTTGATCTTGGCGGGGATGCTGGCGCTGGTCATGTTGGTCCTGACCAAGGCTGGCTTGTTCGGTTCCGAGCTCACCGCTTGGAGCAGCACCGACGGCGTCAGCATGGGCGCAGCGGTCGGCTTCGTGCTGATCGGCCTGTTGACGATGTACAAGGCGTGGGTGCTGATGAAGCTCGTTCCATGGGAGCGTCACGCGGCCGAGCCGTTGCCGATGGATCCCGGGCCGGTGTCCTCGGTCGTTGCCTCCATCCACACGGACTGAACGTTGCCCTAGTCGCCAGGTCGATTGGCGATGGCCCGTGCGATCATCGCCGCCAGCCAGAACATCGCCCCAGCCAAGAAGATGTGGACATGGTCCAGAGCATCCACGTACCACCAATCGGCGACCGTGCCGTCGTTGGCTCGGTACATGTGCTCGATCGAGCTCAAGGATCCACCGACGAAGGACACGCAGATGCAGGTTCCGATCAGGGATCCGATCACGGCGACGGATCGTGATGTCGACCTCCCGCACTCCAGGCCGACCCGTTCACGTCCCATGCTCTCGACCAGGAAGAGCGCTGCGGATGCCGCCATCGCGACGGTGCAGCACAAGAAGTAGACCTGGGCAAACTGCTGATCGACGATCTTGCCCAGGTTCTCCTTCTTGGGGAACGTGATGGCAGGTGCCAGGAACAGCGCGATCCCGAGGACCCCGACTGCACCGGGGATCCAGCTCCATCTGAGCCGTCGCTCGGGCGCAGCCTTGGTCGAGTTCCGTGCAGTCGGATGAGCGGTCTTCGGGGGCTCGTACATGCGGACAGGGTCCGTGCACCGACGCATTCGCACAACCCCGAGCTCAGCAGGTACCGTCGATCAACCCAAGAAGCGCTTCCGTGACCGGTGTCGTGCCGCCCGGTGCCTCTTCCAGGAACGCGCGGGCTTCGCGCAACGGGAACCAGCGGACCTCGGAGTACTCTTCGGTCTTCAGTGCGGCGTGCTTCGCGCGTACTGCGTCGAAGTCGAGTTCGGTCGTCAGTTCGAACGCGAGTTCGGAGACACCGTCGCGCCCGTCGTGGATGAGGCCGAGCGATCGCATGCCGGTGATGTCGGCGGGATCGAGACCGACCTCTTCACCCAACTCGTCCAGCAACTGCGCGCGCGCATCGACGCGTCCATCGTCCATCCGGTTCGTGTCGTCGAGGCCACCGGACGGCACGGACTCCCAACGTCCGGCATCGAGCTCGGAGGCCTGATCGCGGCGTCCCAATACGACCCCGTCCCCGACGCGCAGGATCCCGGCGACACCGACGGGCGTGATGTTCAACTGCGCGCGCAGCTCCGGGTCGCGCCGCTGCGCCACGAAGTAGCGATAGGGGACGTACGCACCGCGAAGCATGGCTCCATCACGCACGTGCAGGTCGAACAACGGTGCATCGAAGAGAGCATCGCCACGCGCTGCCTTTTCAGCAGTCCAGATCGCATCGATCCGAGCAAGCACCCGTGGATCCGGGACCACGGGCTCGCCCGTATCCAGAACCACCGGCTCTCCCGCAAGGTCTACGACATCGACAACACCCATGAGCGGGCCGATTGTGTCAGGTCTCACCGCTCGCTGCCCGACGAGACTGGAAGATCGTGGCCGGGTTCGATCGTGAGAGGAACGCAGCCGAACCCGATCGACTTCGCCCGACACACCACGGGTGTCCGGGGAGCATCCTGAGATCCAATGCCCGCCCGCGGCGATCGGCGCTAGGATTGGAACGAAGCGCCATGCCCAACGCACCTCTAGAACTGACCCAGGACGAACACGGCCCTGTGCTGTGGCTCGCGCCCGACGACGTCGAGCCGCTGCGTGCGGCCTTGATCGCGTTGCAGGTGCCGTTCACCGAGGCGCCCGATGATGCTTGCTGCGTCGAGGGTTCGTGGGCGTCGATCCGCCCCGACATCGCGCGGCTCGAAGCGGTGGGTGGGCTGCCTGCGTTGCAGGCGAAGCTGGGTTCGTAACGGACCCAGGCTAGAGCCAGACGTCGGATTCGGTCGTCTTGGCGTCGTCCGTCAGGTTCCCGGTGTTGCGCACGCCCGCCGGTTCGATCAGCGCGATGCGCGCGCCCGCAGTGGATCGTGGTCGGTGCTCGAGGCCCTTCGGAACGACGCACAACTCGCCGGGCCCGATCGTGCGCGTGCCGTCCGGGAAGTCGAGCAGGACCTCGCCCTCCAGGATCAGGAACGCCTCGTCCGTGTCGCCGTGGTGGTGCCAAGGAAACTCGCCCAGGACGTAGGCGACCTTGAAGTGCACGTCGTTCAACGCGGCGACGACGCGCGGTTGCCAGGGTTCGCTCAACTGGCGGGACGCCGCGGCGAGATTCACGACCGGAGGGAGATTCGTCATCCGAGCATGCTACCCAGACCCGGCAAGAGAAAAGGGCGCCAGGCTTGAAGCCGGGCGCCCTCCTGGAAGTTGCGCAGGACTGGGCCCCCGGGGCAGGCACACGCAGCTTCGCACGTCCGCGGCGTAGGGTCGCGGACCCCCTTCCTCGGCAACCCGCAATCTCGGCTGGATACGTTTCCAGTTCGTCACCCCAAAGCTGGGAACGGGCGCATTCCGGCCCCTGGGGCCCGTTCCAGGACCGTCTCGAGCTCAGAGCTTGCCGGCGTTCTTCAACGCCAGGTACTCGTTCGCCAGCGCGACGGGCAAGTCTTCGGCGCGCAGGTCGAGGGCCGACACGCTGCGGCCACGCAGGCTCGCGATGCTCTCGGCGCGCGACTCCAGATAGAGCGCGCTGGAGCCCGCCAGGATCGCGTCGTCGAGCGTCTTCACCGGATTCGTCAAGTGCTCCTCGATCACCGGCTCGCGCAGGCTGGCGACGACCACCAGGTGACGGCGCCGCAACGTCTGCACGGCCAGGTTCAGCTCCTGGTCGTCCTCGTCCCGCAGGTTGGTGATCAGCAGCACCATGGCGCGCCGCTTCTGGCGGGTCAGCACGCGCGTCGCTGCCTCTTCGTAGTCCGAGGGAGCTTCGGTCGCGTGCAGGTCGTGCAAGTGCTGCAGCACCTTGGGCATCGCCCCGCGTCCACGCATCGCCGGCAGCCACTTGTCCGTGCCCGAGAACGTCATCACGCCGACTGCGTCCCCCTGGTCCAGAGCGACATAGGTCAACAGCAACGACGCGTTCAGCGCGTGGTCGAAGAACGTGATCTCGCCGTCCTCGGACCGCATGCGTCGTCCGCAGTCGAGCAGGATCAGGATCTGCTGATCGCGCTCCTCCTGGTACTCGCGGCTGATCAACTTGCGTTGCCGCGAGGTGGCTTTCCAGTCGACCTGGGTCAGCAGATCGCCGTCGCGGTACTCGCGCAGTTGATGGAAGCTCTTGCCCATGCCGTGCCGCGTCCGACGTTTGATGCCCATCTGCTCCAAGCGGTTCTGGACCGCCAGCAGGCTGAACCGCACGACCGGAGCGAAGTTCGGGAAGACGCGCGCGTCGTGGGGCAGGGCGAGCTTGCGTGCAAAGCACCACAGGCCCAGCGGTGAGCGGTGCAGGACGTGGACATCCCCGAACGCGACCTCGCCGCGGCGGCGCATCTGGATCCGATACACCAGGTCCACCCAACCCTCGTCGGGCACGGTGACGAAGGCGGGCTGGCCCTCGCCCTCGGACGTGGACGGCGTGCCGTCGAACAGCCACAGCTTGCGCGACCGCCCGCCGTCCGCGCGCACGCGCAACGTGATCTCGGTCCACACGCCCTGCGCGTACGTATCCGGCGCGTCCCGTTCGACGACGACGGGGCGACGCCAGCCGGGCAGCAGCAACTCGATCAGCGCCAGGACACCCACGATCCCACCGAAGGCCATGCCCACGGTGCTCAGGCTGGGGACGAAGGCCGTCACCAGTCCTAGACCCAGCCAGAGGATGGCCAGGTGGATGAGGGGGGCGCCCGGTCTCAACGGCGCGGAGCCTCCACGCCGGCCAGGATCGACTCGAGCGCCTCGTCGGCCGAGCGACCTTCGAGTTGCAGTTCGGGTGCCGGGGCGACGCGATGGCGCAAGCACGGCAGGGCCATGCGCTTGACGTCGTCGGGTTCGACGTAGGCACGACCTTCGAGCAGCGCGAGGGCGCGGGCGGCGCGCACCAACGCGATCGCACCGCGCGGACCGGAGCCGAGCGACAGTCCACGCGATTCGCGGGTCGCGCGCACGATGCGCACCGCATAGCTGGCGACGCTCTCCTCGACGCGCACGAGGCTGACCGACTTCTGGGCGCGGACGAGGTCCTCGGGCGTCACGACCTGGCGCAGGTCGTCCAGGCGGAACCCCGATCCGGCGCGGTCCTCGATGACGTGTTGCACGATCGCCAGTTCACCGGCTTCGTCGGGCGGGTTGATGATGATCTTGAACAGGAAACGATCGAGCTGCGCCTCGGGCAGCGGGTACGTGCCCTCCTGTTCGATCGGGTTCTGCGTGGCGAAGACGACGAACGGCGGTTCGAGCTGGGTCGACTCACCCTCGATCGTGATCTGGCCCTCCTGCATGACCTCGAGCAGCGACGACTGCGTCTTGGCCGGCGCGCGGTTGATCTCGTCGGCCAGCAGCAGTTGCGTGAACGCCGGGCCCTTGCGCAGGTGGAAACGCCCCGATTCCATGTCGTACATCACGTGCCCGGTGACGTCCGACGGCATCAGGTCGGGGGTGAACTGAATCCGCGCGAACTTGCAGCCGGTCACGCGGCCGAGCGCCAGCACCAGCAGCGTCTTGCCCATGCCGGGGACGCCCTCGAGCAGAACGTGACCCGAAGCCAGCACGGCGACGAGCGCCTGGTCGATGATCTCCTGCTGGCCGAGCAAGGCCTTGGCGATCTCGGAGCGCACGGAACTCATGCGCTTCGCGGTCTCACCCAGCTCGTCCAGATAGGGACTCGCGTCGGCTCCCGGTGAGGCTCCGTGATCCGCCGCGGCGGGCTGCTCGGGGAGCGCTTCGGCGTTCGATTCGTTCGGAAGTTCGTCGTTCATGTCGATGGGGGGCACGGGTCCGCGGGAATCGCGAACGCGGTGGTTCTAGAGGCTGGCGTTCAGGTGCTGGAGGTCGGCGATCGAACGCAGGTAGGCGGAGGCGTCGGCCTCGTCGCTGAGCAAGGCCTTGTGGATGCGGTCGGAGTCCAGGCCGGACCGTTCGGACAGGGACGCGACCAGGCTGGCGTCGTCCTGGGTCGCCGCGAAGGGCAACGCCCGTTCGGCGCGCCGGATCACCAGGCCCCGGAAGGCGCCCAGCAGCGAGGCGGATCGTCTGCGGCGCCAGAGGAAGCGGCCGCTGGCGGTCACGTGTTCGTGGAAGGCGCGATGGACGGGCGGGGGTTCCTCGAGCAGCGGACCGAACCGTCGCCACGAGCGCCACAGATAGAGCGCGAGCAGCGCGGCCCCGGCCAGCATCGCGGCGCCGAAGTGTTCGAGCAGCATCGACCACAACGTGGGGGTGCTGTTGCGGACGAACGTGATCGTATCGGTCTGGTGCTCCCCGTCGATCAGGTGCCAGAAGAACTCGGCGTGGTCGTGCGAGTCCTTGGCGAACCATTCGTTCGTCAAGAACGCGCCGCTGCTGAGCAGGGTCACGAGACCGTCGCCGTACGGGAACCGCAGCAGGTTCGCGCCGTCCACGTCCTCGATGACCAGATCGAGCGCTTCGCCCCGCGTGTCGACCATCCCGGGCACCCGTGGGAAGAAGACGCCCAGGTCGTCGCCGTCGACCTCGATCTCATCGCCGTCGATGTGGACGTCGCCGATCTCGACCCCGAGCTCGGCCAGGATCGGCTGGCGTCCCAAGAACCCTGCCATCGCGGCCGTCTTGTCGTCGTCGATGTCGTCGTCGCCGAACTCCCAGAACGAGGACTTGAACTCGTCGTACCCGAAGACGCACATCACGAGGTGCCCGCCGCTGTCGACCCAGTCCAGCACGTCGGCCGTTTCCGCGGACGGCGAAGCCCATTCCGAGGCTGCCGCGACGATGGTCGAGCGCTCGGCGATCTCGAGCGGCCACTTCCGGACGTTGGACGACTCGAGGCCCATCGCGGCGGACCACATGTCGACCATCAGCAGCGGATTCGTGCGCGCTTCTCCCCTCAGGCCGACCTCGACCTCCTTCTCTTCGTACGGACCGCACGCGACGAGCAGCGACAGTGCGCCCAGGCCAACGAGAATCGAGCGTCTCATGCGTTCACCTCGGCGGGTTCGGTGTTCGCGGCGGTGTGCAGCGGATCGAAGTGCATCGCCCACTTCGAGATCAGCAGTTCGGCCTCGCTGGACCTCGGGAGCAGCCGTCCGTACGCGCAGCGCTGCCACGCGGTCGTCAACTGCTCGAAGTACTGGAAACGGGTCGCCTCGAGGTTGTTCTCGACGCGCCGCACGCAATCGCGCTCGGTGTCGCTCTCCTCGATGAACAGTTCGTCCTGGTCGATCAAGTGCGTGATCGCGCCGCGGTACAGGAGCGACAGGCAACCGCGCGCATCGCCCGCGCGCCAGAGCGCCAGGGCCTCGCCGGGAAGATCGTCCGGGAGCGACTCGGGCGTGACGTCCAGCCCGAACACGGTGGTCGGTTTCACCCGTTGTTGCAGCTGGAGCCGTCGACCCGCCACGGCCTTGAGGATCGCGAACAGGATGACCAGGACGAGCACCGCGATCCCGATCCAAACGAGGATCTCCAGGAAGGCCGCGAAACCACCCACGGCCACGCTGTCCGGAGCTGAACCCTGTTGTTGCGAACTGCACGACCAGGAGGAGTCGCGCGAACTCGACTTCCTCACCTTGCGCATCTCGGTCGTGTCGAACTCGGGCCGGGCGGCGATCTCCTCGGCCGTCGCCCGCGGACCCAGTTCCTGGTCCGGCTTCAGGCCCAGAGTCTGATCCTGAATCGGTGCGTCGACGTGCGCTTGCACATCGGTCGCCGTGCCGAGCGCAAGCAAGCCGGCCAGCAGCATCCCGCCCGCGATGCGCCCCGCTTCGGCCGTCAGCGCCCGAGCGCGTCGCCCGAGTCCCTCGAACGCGAACTGCACGTCCCAGCCCTCGAGGAAGCTGCGGTGATTGATGTACAGCCCGAACCCGCCCGCGACGAACACCGGTTCGACCCAGCTGATCGCCAGGAACCAGGCGACGAACACGGCGCGCAACAGGACCCGTTCGGCCTCGTCCGGCATGCGGCCCGCGAACGTGTCGGCCCACGGCAGGAGGTCGCCCGGTATCACCAGGCTGATCATGGCCAGGCAGCTGAGGGTCAAGCAGACCTCCAGCATCATGCACGCCAAGGTCAGGTTGGCGCCCGAACGTCCCGAACGACCTTGCATCAGGATGCGCAGCCGTTTGGTCAGCGCGATGCCGCGGCTGCCCTCGAGCTGGCGCACGGGCAACACGACGCTGCGCGAGAACGAGAACCGTCGCACCGTCAGCGACCCGATCAGGCCTCGGTGGACGTAGAGCCCGCGCAGGTGGGACAGCACGGTCATCAGTTGCACGTCGCCGCCGAACAGCTTGCGGCTGATCACGAACAACGCGACGCGATCGAAGACGGGTTTGAGCCACCACAGGACGAACAGCGCCCAGCCGGGATGCTGCCAGCCCGCGGCGAGGATGGCCGCGACGGGGATCCCGACGGCGACGAGCCAGGCGCGCAGGATCGGCCAGCGCCAACCGGCCGCCATGGCGAAGCCCAGGTCGACGGCCTCCCACGGGGTGCGCGGGCGGATCTCGGCGCCGATGTCGTCAACGTTCACGGCGACCTCCGCGGCGGAAGTCGAGTCGGCGCAGGTCGCGGCCGCCCAGCAGGAGCCAGAGCGCGACGAGGATCCACAGCCCGGTCCCGACCCGGAACTTGATGCTGGGGTCGATCGGGCTGGCGGACCAGAAGCCTTCGATGAACGCGGCGACGAACGTCATGAACGCGGCGCCGAACAGCAGGCGTACGCCCTCGTGTCCTCGCACCTTCAGCGCATGCATGCGCGTATGGCGCCCCGGCTTCAGCAACGCCAGACCGACCTTCATACCGCCCATCGCCGCGATGACGATCGCGGTCAACTCGAACGATCCGTGACCCGCGACGAACGTGTAGAAGTTGTGCTCGTGGCCCGCGTGGTGGATGTAGCCGAACACGGCGCCCAGGTAGATGCCGTTGTAGACCGTGTAGAACAGCGTCCCCAGGCAGAACAGGATGCCTCCCCCGAAGACCTGGAAGTCGATCCCGATGTTGTTCTGCACGTAGTGGCCGAACATCTCGATGTTCTCGGACGCCGTGCGCTGGGCGGGACGATCCGAGCCCCACGTGTCGTCGAGCGTGGCCATCATGTCGGGACTGAGCGTCGCGAAGATCCATTCCGGCGCATAGATGCCGGCGAACATCATCGTGAGGAACGGAACGAAGAACAGGCCGGCGCAGAACCAGAACAGCCCCGCGTTCTGGCGCACCTCGCGTGGGAACTCGGACAGCACGAACGCCACGATGCGCTTCATGGCGCCCTGCCGGCCGCTGTACAGGGCGTGGTGGCCTTCCAGCGCCATGTGGTTCAACCGCTCGACCGTGCGCGCGGGGTACATGCGGTGACGGGCGAGCGCCAGGTCCTGGCAGATCCGGCGATAGGCGGACGGGATGTCCTGGTCGTCGATCCGAGGCGGCGACTTGGCCACGTCCCCCGCGGCATGTTCGTCCATGCTGCGCACGGCGTCGCGCGCACGTGTCTTGGACTTCGGTCGCTTGGCACGGCCGGAGAGCCGACCGAGCGCATGTTCGAACGCGGCCCAGCGAGGTACGCGGCGTCGCTCGAAGACAGCGCGGCTCATCGTTGGTCCTCCAGGTGCGCGACCAGGCTGAGCGCGCGGTCGAGGCCACGTTTGCCCGTGAACCCGGTGATCGGCTCCAGCTGGTCGGTGAGCTCGATCTGGCGTTCGATCGTCCACGTCGGGCGGCGTTCCGCGAAGTCCAGCAAGGCGCGCCGTTCGGTGGCGAGCAGCGGGATGGGCGGCGACCAGGGCTCGACCCCGGACTGCGTCACGCGCGGGCGTGGCTTGCGTTCGTGATAGACGACCAACGTGCCACCGACGCGATCACCCAGCCGTTGTCCGCGCGCGTCGAGCATGATCATCACCAGCCCGAGCCCGTACGTGGGGACCGGCAACATCCAGAACTTGGCGCTGAACAGGATCGCCATCGAGGGCATCTGGTCCGCGACCCGCAGGAAGTTCCGCGCCGCCGACGCACTCCATCCCACGGGCGTGCCGTCGGTGTGGACGACGCGCAGTCCCATCGAGTGCTTGCCCGGCGTGCCGCCGTTCCACAGCACTTCGCACAGCACGTGATACAGCCAGAACACGACGAAGGCTCCGATGGCCTGGATCGCCTGGCCGATCCCGGTGATCGACAGGATGCCCGCGACGATGCCGATCAGCATCAAGGCTGCGATGCGGATCAGGAAGTCGATCAACCACGCCAGCGCGCGCGGTGCAGGCCCGGCGACCCGGAGGTCCAGCAGGACGCCCTCCGGAGTCTCGAACTTGCGGAGGGTATCGATCCGTGTCGCGCTCATCTCGGGCCGTATGTTCGCGGATCGGAGGCCCTTGCGGGAGGCTGGAATGGGCGAATTCGCGTACGCGTACGCGTTTGCCAGATTCGAACTCGCCCCGCACGCCGTGAATCCGTGCGCGGGGCGACTCGAGCCGTTGAGCCTTCGGCCTGGAGGTTCGAGATAGGGCCCTTCGGCTCAGTCTTGACGCTTCCTGTGTTGACGTGCTCTTGGAGCTTGGATGACGATCGTCCCCGCGATTCGATCGTGGATGGTGCGCTTGTCCGGGGTGAAGATCATCAAGTTGTCGATGAGCGGAAAGAAGGGGACGAGTCCGCTCAAGACCTGGGTCACCCCGACACGCAGGAGGAGCTGCCTGGCTGTGCCTGCGGGCCCACCATCCTGTGCGACGACCTTGATCTTCATGATCATCTTGCCGACCGACTGGGATCGCGTATGAATCAGATACGTGTTCCAGATGATCCATGGCAGGAACGATCCCAACAAGATGATCGTCTCGGACCCGCCCAACATCTGGGCCGCATCAGGTTCGAAGCCGCGGACGACCAATTGCATGAGCACGATAGCCGTAACGCCCATCGCTATGGCGATGAACACGTTCAAGATGGCGGCTGCGAACCGAATCGCTCGGCCCGCGAGCCTAGGCGCATTCGAATCGATGTACTCCCGAATGCGGGCCTTCGGCGCGGCATAGGGATTCGAGTGGGGCCCGTTCGAAGGATCGTCCGCGTCTCTCGTCTCACTCATGCCCTAAGTCATAGCGCATGAACGGGAATATGGGGGATGACGAATCTCGATCCGCCTTGTTGTGACGCGCGGGGCCCAGGATCAGGACTTGGCGAACGACGCTCTGCTCCGGACCGAGCGCCGTACCTAGCGACGCCCACGCCTGGGCTTGCGCGGAACCTTGACCACGATCGTCCCGGCGATCCGATCGTGAAGCGTCCGCTTGTCCTTCGTGAAGATGAAGACGTTGTCGATGATCGGAAAGATGATCAAGCTGCGGAGGAACGCGGCGTAGGGAAGGATCGCGCCCGGGATCTGGGACAACCCAGCGCGCAGGATCAGTTGCCTGGCCGTTCCCGCCGGCCCGCCGTTCTTGGCGACGACCTTGATCCTCATGATCATCTTGCCGACCGATTGGGATCGGGTATGAATCAGATACGAGTTCCAAGTGATCCACGGCCCGAACGCCACGAACAACAAGAGGATCTCCCGTCCGCCTATTATGGGGCGCGGACCAGATCCGAATCCGGCCTCGAAGTCCGTCACGAGCAGGAGCACGATCACCGGGGTAGCCATCGCTCCCCCGATCACGACGTTCAGAATGGCCGCGAGGAGTCGACTCGCTCGGCACGCGAACCTCGGTGTATTCGAATCGATGGAATCACGAATGCGGGCCTTCGGCGAGGCATAAGGGTTCGATTGAATCTCGTGAGAGGAACCGTCCGCGTCACTCATGCCCATATTCATAACGCATGACCGAGGACCTGGGTTGTCCGCGCCGCGAACCTATTGGGATCGTTGATCCCATTCGCGCCGTTGGGGCACACGAACCACGATGGTATCGGCGATCCCGTCGTGCAACGTCTGGTGCGACGAGCGGAAGATGCAGAGCGCATCGACGAGGCGCAGCAGAGGAACGGCGCCGAGCAAGCCCTGACCCACGAAGAACCTGGCGAACAGTTGCCGGCTCGTGCTGGCGCGGGAGCCGTCGAAGCGCACGACCTTGATACCGAAGAGCCGCTTGCCGACCGATTGGGAACTCGTGTGGATCTCGTAGACGTTCCAGAGAGCCCATGGGCCGAGCGCGAGGAGGAAGTACCCAAGTTGCTCGAACCTGTAGATGCCGTCGTCCTCGGCGAGGTAGGGGACGCCCAAGGAGTCGAAGACTACGAGACCCGGAATGACAGATACGACCGCGCCCACGAGATTGACCAACCAAGCCCCGAGCCTGAGAAGTCGCGGTGCCGGTTCCACCGACTGGACCTGACGTCGATCCAGGATCGAGGCCGAGGGCGCTGCGTACGGGTCGTCGTCGGTCTGCCAATCGCTCATCGTTCGGACCCTTGTACATCGGAGACCATACGGTGCCCGGC
>TARA_R110002096_G_scaffold386653_1_pt1 | contig 20302 bp, 13 predicted proteins | sample TARA_R110002096 | Tara Oceans TARA_R110002096 (sample SAMEA4397295) | marine metagenome | biome: Polar Biome; feature: [DCM] deep chlorophyll maximum layer (ENVO:01000326); material: water (ENVO:00002006), including particulate matter (ENVO:01000060) such as... | depth 35 m
TAATGGTCACCGAATTGGTCTCGATTTAACAAACTTTAACATTTGCGTTTTAGTCATTCTATTAAAATACATCAAAACGTATCAAATTAGTTTCTAATAATGAAACTATCCCAAAAACTTAATTATCATCTCTTTTATTATTTATATGCAATCGCATATAAATAGAGTATTTCATTTAAAATTATATGTAATTACGTATAATTTAGTATATTTACCTATAATTATATTTAGTTGCATATAATGAAAGAATTATCAGAGTTTGTAAAAGAACGTAGAAAGGAAGTTGATTTAACGCAAGAAGAGTTTGCAGATAGATCAGGAGTAGCACTTACCGTAATCCGAAAAATAGAGCAAAACAAAACAAACTTAAATTTAGGTAAAGTTAATCAAGTTTTAAAAATGTTTGGTCATAAATTGGTGCCAGTAAGTTTAAAAGAATTAGAGGATAATGAGACAAGCTAAAATATATTACGATACGATATTTTGTGGTCTTTTAACTGAGACGAATGATGGCGATTTTACTTTTATGTATAATGACGATTATGTAAATCAATATCCTGACCAGTTTATAACCTTTACAATGCCGGTTAGTAATACAGAATATAAAGACAAGCGTTTATTTGCATTTTTCGAAGGCTTAATACCTGAAGGTTGGTTATTGGATATTGCTTCAAAAAGTTGGAAAATAAACAGAAATGACAGAATGGGATTGTTGCTAGCCTGTTGTAAAAACTGTATTGGGGCAGTAAGTGTTGAACCTGTAAATGAAAAGAATGAGTAAGTGTCTATATTGTTATAAAAAAGTAGATTCAGGTAACGACTTTCACCAAGCATGTAGCTTATCTTTTTTTGGAACTGAAATACCACCAAAAATTGAGTACTCATTAGATGATATGAATGAGTTGGCATTAAAGGTAGTTGAGCGTAGCGTATCCGTTCCTGGAGTACAGCCTAAATTATCCATGTCTTTATTGGCTGATAGTAAAACCGATAGTAGATTAACCGTAGTTGGTGCTTTAGGCGGGAATTATATTTTTAAACCACCATCAAAGGATTATGCAGAAATGCCAGCCAATGAAGATTTGACTATGAAAATGGCGGAACTGTTTAGTGTTGATGTGGTGCCTCATTCACTTATTAAGTTAGCTTCCGGCGAATTGTCTTATATCACTAAGCGAATTGATAGAGCAACTGATGGCTCTAAAATCCACATGATTGATATGTTTCAAGTATTGGAAGCATTCGATAAATATCGAGGTTCTATGGAACGTATAGGAAAAGCAATTGAAACCTATGCAGAAAACACACTTTTAGATAAGTTGAGATTTTTTGAACTCACTATATTTTGCTATCTGACGGCAAATAATGATATGCATTTAAAAAACTTCTCAATGATTAAAACATCTTATGGATGGGCATTATCACCTGCTTATGACTTGTTAAATGTAAAAATTGTAAATCCAGAAGATACCGAAGAATTGGCTTTAACAGTTGCAGGAAAAAAGAAAAAGATAACATTTCAGAATTTTTATGATTTTGGAATAAATTTAGGATTATCTAAAAAGCAAATAAATAGTGTGTTAGAGCGTTTTATTGACTTGAAAAATGACGCTTTAAATTTAATTGAGATTTCTTTTTTGAGTAAAAAAATGAAAATTAATTATAACGAAACTTTATTAAACCGATTTGAACTTTTTGTCAGAAATAAATAATTTAAGACTGCACTAATCATTATAACAAAAGTTTAAAGTAATCTCTTCTTTTAAAAGAAGAGATCACTTTAAAGAAAATATTGACCGATTATCTAATTTCCATACGTTCCAAATAAGAAAATACTACTTTAAACTCAATTCCCTAATTACTGAATTCTAATCAGTACGAATTTGCATAATTCGTTGTTGGTTGAACTATATGTAAAATATACCCACTTTAGGGTATAGTTTAGTATAGTGATAGTTATTAATTTTAACTAAAACCAATAAGGTTAATTATGAGTTATATTTCAGATTTTCATACGCATATTGCCTTAAAAGCGGCGAACAATGAAGATATTCAAGATATTTGGGAGCGGAGATTGAACAAGCCGCCTAAAAAATTCTTGTTTTTTTTCAATGCCCTAAGAAAATTGGCATTAGATAAATATTATAATGAATATGCAACTTATACACAATGCGATCTAGGTAATTGTGTAGATGGTCAGGTTCGGCTTATCAATTGTGCTTTGTATCCTATAGAGAGGCAATATATACATAGGAGAAATTTATTTGTTTGGTTAGCATCTTCACTTTCATTTTTCCGAAAGAAATTCCCGTTTATACAGTTATTAAATAAAAAGCGCAACTTGCTGGTAATGATGGTAAGAGTGTTACAGGGAACATCGGAAAAGAAGGCAATTGCCATATGGGATGAGCAGAAAAATATTGATGACTATATTGATTATTTTGAAGATTATAAAATTGAATTAGATCATTTAAAGCAGGTGCATAATATTCACCCAGCTAATCCAGATTATGCACTGAAGGTATTTAAATTGGTAAAAAATTATAAAGAATTAAAAGATAATCTGGAGAACCCTGATGTGATTTCGGGCATTGTTTCATTGGAGGGCATTCATGGATTGGGTAAATATAAATTTCGGCATTTATTTAAAAAGGCTTCTATTGATGACTTGACTACTGAAGACCGCACTTCTCTGTTGCAATATATTAATCTTAATTTAAGGCGGATAAAGGAAAACGATTACACACCGTTGTACATCACTATATCTCATCATTACAATAATTTGATTTGTGGACATGTAAAAAGTTTTAATGGGTTTATCACTCTTTTATTCAAACAAAAAAGAGGGATGAATCTCCCCATAACGAATAGTGGTAAAGATATTATTGAGAATATGCTTGCAAGAAATGCCGATATCAAACGCATATTGATAGATATTAAGCATATGTCTGTTCAAGCAAGAAAAGAATACTATCAAATTGTTAGGGTTAAAAACGAGAATCGTAATTTGATAATTGAAGAATTAGGAATTCCTATAATTTCAAGTCACTCGGCTGTGAGTGGTGTTAAAACTTGGGATGAGGCAGAAAAAGTTGGATGTGAAAAGAAGGACGATAAATATTCATATGTGAGTAGGTGCGATGTGAATTTATGTGATGATGATATAATAGAAATCTATGAATCGGATGGTATGATTGGTGTTTTGATGCATGAAGGTAGGATGCCTGGAAAGCTCTACAAAAAAAACATAAGAAATACTTCTGGTAAGAAAAAAAGAATTCTTCAAATACAATTATTCTTAACCAATGTGTATCACATTGTTCAGGTCATTGAGCAAAGGTTAGCACATGATGGTTGGAAAGTAATCACTCTCGGAAGCGATATGGATGGTTTGATTGATCCTTTTGATGATTATAAAAATGCAGGATCATTAATGAGATTTAGAAATGATGTTTACACTTATTTAGACACTTATAGTGAGCAATCAAAAGGATTTAGAATAAAAAACATATTATCTAATACTGATGGCTCTGTTGAGTTTAGTAGTGAAGAAATCGATATGCAAAATCATGGTAGGAGTGTCTCAGACGTTGTTAATGGGATTTTCTATAAACATTCTGAAGAATTTTTAAGCAAATATTTTACTAACTCTTATTTACATGGAAGTAGTACTCAACCTTTAATTACTTAATCATGGGAAAAACACTAAAAATATGTCTCGCTATGGGAGGAGGAGTCTCACTAGGTTCTTTTTCAGGTTCTGCTTTAACTGAAGCTCTTAAATTACTAATTTTATATGGGCAAGATGCAGATGGGAATAAGTATGATGATATTGTAGTAGATGGTATGAGTGGAGCAAGTGCTGGTGCAATTGCTCTTACCGTTATGCTTAAATCACTTATTGACTATAAATCAATGCTCTACCTCTTAGACGGAGTTACTGATGAAAGTTTACTCAAGGAAATTTCTTTATCCTATTTTAATGGTAATGATTCAAAAGCTAATGATTTTGATAAAATAGAAGAATTAAAAGCACTACAACTAGCACAAAAGATTCAGGAGGAATTATGGGTTAATAGATTAAACGCTTCAGAGCTTTTTGGTGAAAAAAAATTAAAAGATTTTGATCTTAATATTCACGAATCGTTTTCATTGTTAGATAGAGAATTACTCGAAAGGTTAGCAAAAGAGTTTATTATAGAACCTAAGTTTAGTAATCTTGATAACATTAGAGTTTTAGATAAAGTTAGAATACCATTTGCTTGTTCATTAACTAACTTACTACCAATTGAAATTAAAAAGGATGAAAACGATTTATCAAAATTAGAAAAAAATGTGATTCAGTCCGTTGGTGCTCAAAACCATACTGAGTTACGGATTATGGATTTTGTTTTTAATAAAAATAAACTGGACGATAAAACTACAGATAATCGGTGGCTAGAATTCTCTGATAGTGAGAATAAAACAGAGCGTCAATTTGATTTAAATAGCGATAAAGCTTGGGCAACCATTTGTGCATCAGTTTTAGCATGTGGAGCATTTCCAATAGCATTTGAGCCTGTTGTATTGAGAAGATATAAGCAAGAATATGATGGAGAGGGCTTAAATCGGAATGGGCAATGGCCAACTCAGTTCAATGAATTAAATAAAAAATATAATGGTAATACGATAACAAAACAAAGTACCGTATTTAATGAAGATAGTAAGGATGGCCAAAATATCGTGTCTTACGATAGTTTTAATTTTCCTTATGTAGATGGAGGGACTTTTAATAATGAGCCAATAAGAGAAGCTTATCGTATAGGTGCATTTCAGGATTATGGAGATTATTCTAAAACCACAGATAGACTTATTCTGTTTGTAGACCCTATAGTAAGAACGGAAAAGCATCAAACTTTTTTACAGTCCTCATTAATGCCTGTGAGTATGAAAGATATGGTGGCCAGTGCTAATGGTGAATTATCTAAGCTCATTGGAGTCACTTCTAGTTTAATAAACTCATTAAAAAATCAAGGACGTATTAAAGAGGAGCACAAAATTTCTGATGTAAAAGAGAATTTACTGCTTAGAAACACCATATTTAAATATCTAGAGAATAACAAAAAATTAGGGGAAAGCTTAACTGTAGAAATCTTAGATACGGCTTATGTAAAAATACAGACGAATCTTAAAGATGATATTATTCCACTGGGTACACGTAATGTTATTAAATATTTTAAGAATGAGCTTGCAAAAACGTGTTTTTCAATTAATAAACCTAAAAGTAAATGTTTGATTATTGGAAAAGATGAGTTTAATAAATTAATTTCTGAAATTGAAAAGTATAAAAAAGAAGGAAAGAAGTTTGATTTTCAGAAACTTGGTTATAAAATTTTAGGCATTGAAGGAGTCGAAGATAAAAACTTGTTTGCACAAACAGTATTTAAAATCATTTTCGACTTTTCTCTGAATACAGATGGTAAAAATGAAAACGCAGAACGCGTTGCTATTTTACCAATTAATTCAGAACAAGAGGTTATAAGTTTGCCAGGAGAAGAGGTAAGCGCCTTTGGCGGTTTTGCGTCTGAAAAGGCAAGGCAATATGCATTTCACTACGGAAAATTAAGTACATTAAATTCCTTATCTGCTATTGATGGCGGTTTTAGAAAAAGGAAAGCGGGAAATGGTAAAATTTATCCATTTATTACCTCGGAGAATACAGAGAGTATAAAGGATGCATTAGAGGAAAAAATAAACGCTATTCAGTTTTATGAAACTCGTAATCTCTATCAAGGTAAAATTCGTGAAGATTTAGTAAAACCAGGACTAAAACGCATCGTAGTTTTAGTGAAAAATGTTTTTGGGCGCAAAGCACTATTAGGGATATTCATTGGTTCGTTAGTAGGTTTAATATTAAGACTTCCATCAAAACTAAATTGGTTTATGAAATCTTTGACTGGCATCATCTACAAGTTTTATTTAAAGAAAAAAATAGATGTTACCCATACTCCTTTATTGCCAGTTACAATTTCTGTTCTAAGTTCTAAAAAATTATCAAATAAAGCATTGATCTCTACTACTGATGATAAGTCCTATAAAATTAAAATGGTTGTAAACGAAGATGAAAAAAGAACCCACAAATATCAATATATATTCCAAGTATATAGAGCTCTTTATAAAAAAAAGGATGTCGTGGATGAAGTAGAACCTTTAATAAAGTTTGGAAATCAGGTAGCTATGGGTGTGGTTTTTTCTTTAGAACCAGAAAAGGTTGATAAAATAGAGTTAACACTGCAAGAAAAAGTTAGACTGCCAGATATTGATGAAAATTTAGGACAAGATAAAATGATAGACCAGCTAGAATCTAATTTTAATAACATAATACACAAAATTAGAATTGGAAAACACTATTTGCCTTCGATAAATAATGCTCTTGCAGATGAAAGTGATATGTTAAGACATTCTTTTTTAAATATAGAATACCACTTAAATCCATTGCTGGAAATAGATATTGATGACCTTGATAAAGGCTGGTATTTCAAAGAAAATACAGAAGCGATGTCTAAAACGTTTTTGAAAGCTCCTAAATAGTAATATATAAAAATTGTTTGATGCTAATAAAATTGAGGATAAGACATGGAAAATAATAAAAACACATCAAAAAAAATTGCCATGATAGCTTTGGTGGCATCTGTTGCAGGTTTGCTAACCAATATTGACCGTATAGTAGATTTAGTAGACAAATTTAATATAAGAAATAACCCATTAGAGTCTTCAGTTACAGTAAAGTATGATAGGCCATCTCCGATAGACTATACATTAGATATTACATTAAATAATTTATCAGGTAAAACACGTGTCTTCGAAAAATTACAAGTTGAAGTAGATACAATACAGGTTGTTGAATTAAAGGCTTTGTTAAGCAATGTTTTAAATGAAGAAAATGAAGATTTAATTGACATGCAATCACAAATACTTTTTGCCACCGGAAATAGTGGAGCTGGAGGTATAGTTCCTTCATTTATTTATGATTTTGAAACCATTGATCTCAAAGCTCAATTCAATAATCTAAAATTAAACCAGTATATAAAAGAAAAATCTGTTGATAGATTTATTGTAAATATTAAGGAAGGCCAAGAGCCAATGAATCTTATAGTACTAATGCTTAATGTAGAGCTTTGTGAGCTAAATAATAAATGCCATAAAATAATGAAAAGCAAAATTGTTTTCTCAGGCGATGCACGCCTAAAGTCAATGGCTAAATTTTCAACTAAAGGTTTTATAGCAGATTCGATATTGCAAAAGATTCAGACAACTGCAGGAGAGGATAGGTTTATTTACTCAACATTAAAAGATTTTGAACCAAAATGGGAAGCTAGCCATTTTAAATATGTGGATTTTGACAAGACAGATATGAATACATCTATTAAAGATAAAGTTGATCTAAATAGAAATGATTTTGAATCCATGCAAATGAAGGAACCCACCAAAGAAGAGATACATGAGATTCTAATGAATAATCAATAAATAGTCCAGCTGTAAAATATTATTAAAGTTTAACCAAAATCATACACACCATGAAAAATAAATTATTATTAATTATTGTATTTATTTTTAATATAAGTTCTCTTTTAGCACAAAAAACAATAACTATTGAAGGTGTTGTTCTAGATAAGAATGCAACCGCTTTATCAGGAATACTTGTTAAGGAAAAAGGAAAAAATAATTATGTGATTACGGATTATCTTGGGTACTTTAGTATTGATGTATTAGATGATTCAGAGTTGTTATTTATGAGCGACGGACTATTAAAAAAGACATTTAAAGTAAAAGGTAATAAAAATTTAATAGCTGTAGGTGTAGATACAGTTAAGATGAATGTCATAATAGACAAAACAAAATCACAAGGCGTTAGCGCGTCAATGAAAAATTATTGGATTGGTGCAAAAGTAGGTTATAATTTCATTGGTGAAACCGATGATAACTTTTTTGTAGGCTCTGCATCAATTACACTTAATTTATTTGATGGATTTAATAATAAAGAGAACGATAACTGGCATCAATATTTGGGTGTTATAGGAAATCTGGGAAACTTTAAGTTCGATAAGGAAACAGACAGTAGTGAAGATGTTCAAAAAATTGCTCAATCTATTAATGGATTGTCTGTTGGGTTAGGGTTGACATTAGAAAATAAAATATCGTCAATATCTGAGGATTCATTTTTTAGATATTTTGTTAGAACAGGTGTTAGGATGACAACATTTGATAAGATAGGTGTGGACATGGAATCTGTAAATCTTGCTCAATCTGAGACTAATACTGGAGTTGAGTTAGAAATAGGTAACTTCAAAAATGAAGGTACTATAACTATAGCTACAGGTGTAACTATGTATCTTTTTGATGAAAACGTTTATAATAAAATCTTCGAAGAAAAGAAAAGCAGTCTATTTACTCTCGATACAACCATAATTCTTCCCATATCAAAAGATCTCGGTTTTTATATTAACGGAACATTTACTAAAAGAGCATCAGCAGCATATATTCTAGGAATAATTTTCCGGTCTTGATTAAATGTTAGTTTAGAGTTAGTAAAACTAATAAAGATTGTTATTTTTAAGCTTTTTAAAGCTAAAACCAATTAATGAACCAAAACATACTACAATACGAATCTAAAGTATGGTCTACTGCCGACCTTTTAATTGGTGCAGGAATAAAACAATCAGACTTTCCAAAATACATGATGCCGTACTTTGCATTGATTATGTTGGAGAGTAGGTTGGTAAGACATTACAAGGAATTACTAAAGGACTTTGGAGCAGATTCTATTGATGATATCGACGATGTAAACGATTTCTTAGAAGAGTTTAAGGATTACAACATTGGCTATAATGAAGTTGTTATTAAGCAACATAAAACCTTAGCAGACATTTGTAAGAATGATAAAACATTCGATAATGATTTTGATACCTACCTTAAATCATTCGACCCAGAAACGAAAGAGTTGTTAGGTGTTGATAGAGGAAATACGGAAGAAAAGTATTTAGATATATCTGGAGTTAGCGGACAGCTACGTAAAAAAGATATTCTTTTTGACACGGTTAAAAAATGGAGTGAAATAGATTTAACACCATTTAATAACTCTGAAATTACCACTTTAGAAGAGCACATAAAACGTAAATGGGCAGATATATCTGCGGAAACCGCTGGAGAGCAATACACACCAGATGATATTATAGCTTTAATTGCAGAAATTATTTTATCTAAAATTGAAGATAACGGCGAGTTTTTAACCATTTATGACCCAACATGTGGAGGAGGAAATCTACTTTTTGGTGTTGAAGATTTAATTCAAAAAAGCTACAACAGACCAACAAAAACCTATGGCGAAGATTGGAGCGATAGTTTATACGCTTTAGCAAAAATAGAAAGTCGTTTTCGTACAGATTCAGATATTCGTTATGGTAACACATTAACTAATATTTCATTTATAGAAAAACAGTTCGATGTTATTGTCGCAAATCCGCCTTATGGTGTAGATTGGAAAGGCTACAGAAAAGATATTGAAAACGATACCACAGAACGTTTCCACGCTTTACCATCCATTTCAGATGGGCAGTTTTTATTCACACAACATATTTTATCGCAATTAGATGCTAAAGGATTATCCGTAGTAGTACATAACGGCTCCACCTTATTTAGTGGCGATGCGGGTAGTGGCGAAAGTAATATTAGAAAGTACTTTTTTGATAACGATTGGGTAGAAGCCATTATACAAATGCCAACCGATGAATTTTTTAACACAGGTATTTATACCTATTTATGGATTTTCAATAAGAATAAAGCTGAGGCAAGAAAAGATAAAGTAATCCTAATAAACGGTAGCGATTTCTATGAGCCTTTAAAGAAAAGTAAGGGAAAAAAGCGTAAAGAAATGGTGTTTGGAAACAGAAAAGCCATTGTAGAAGCTTTAACTAATTTTGAAGATACAGATTACGCAAAAGTATTCGATAAATGGCACTTCTATTTTAACAAACAAGCTATAATGCTTACTAATGTTGATGAAAATGGTTTGTCTTTTGATGAAAACCTGCCAACAAAAAAAGATAAAAACGGTTCAATTTCTAAATTAAAAACGTTTAAGTTATTTCCTTTAAAAATAATCCAAACTAATGATGATGAAATCTGTGAGATAAACGAGTTTTTAATAACAACATTCAATAAGGCTAAATTCAATTCTTTATTAGCGTATTTTAATGAAGAGTTTAAACCTCTAATCAACAGCTTAGATTATAAGGAGTCTAATTTAAAAGTATATACGGAGTATGCAGAATATTATTTTGATGCCGATAAAGAAACTATTATTGAAGTCACTAAAGACGGAAAAAGAGAATTAGGTAATGGTAAAATAGTTATTAAAGCATCGTATAAAAAAACGACCAAAACAAAGGATGCTCACATTCTAGTTACCACAGAATTAACCCCAGATTACGAAAAAGATTATGAAATTATTCCTTACAGTCCTGTACCAATCGATAACGATAAAAATATTAGTGATTTTCTAGCAAAATATATTACCAAACCATTTAGGTATATAGAAAACACCATTGGTGTAGAAATTAACTTTAATAAAGTATTCTATAAACCAGAGCAGTTACGGTCATTACAAGAAATTACGAGTGAATTAAATAATTTAAATAAAGAATTGATTAAACTTGAAAGTATATTATAAAAAAAGGGAACCGATTAAAGTTCCCTTTGTATCTAAGGAAGTAGCGAGAAAATGCGGAATTGTATCCAGAACCATTTAAACCTATCTTCCTTTTTTATCGTGATGTTTAAATATCTTGTTTATACTACAAAAGTATATAATTATATAAGCTAATGCAAATAATAGACCATAATAACGAAACATTAACAGTTTGTCAAAAGTTTTTTATAGAAAAATCTATAGAACTTCTATATATGGGCAGTATAGATTCGTATAGAATTAAATTAAATAATCCATTAACAATATTAGAAGAACTAAAGTATTGCCTTAGCGAATTTGATAAAGGTCGTATTAAACATTTTCATACAATTAAAGGTACAGCAAAAACAGGAAAGGTATTAATAGATGAAGTACATACTCTTCTCGCTGTAGCACCATCATATATTAAATACGACTCTATATCATTAGAGTATTTAACTGTATTATTGAAAGAGGTTAAAGAAGATAATTATAAAAAACTAATACCTAGCATTAAAATACTACTTGATGATAATGAAGATTATGTTGAAAAAGTCATAGATGGTTTAGCAACACTAATCGCTTCTAATGACACCTCTTTTGAAAACCTATGTAAAATAGACACGTCTCTAAACATACTATTTAGCAGTCTTATTAAAAAAGAATTTTCTAAAGGATTTTTATATAAGTTGTTTTACGGAATTTTTGTTCATTCTCTTAGGAATGGAAAAAGTTTTGAAGACCATTTTAATAATTTTAAAACAAGAATTTTAGCGGATAGCTGCGACCATAAGGTTGTTTTTAGGATAGATACTACAGATAAAGTCTATATAGCAATGTCGCATATAGCCGTTGAAGACATAAGACTTCAAGATGATATAGATAGTATTAACCTAACAGGGACAAGAGCGAATACAGAGTTGGCGGTTTTTAATGTTAAGCTTGACAAACGCAAATTTATAGAATGTACAGTTGAAGCTTTAGACTATTTATCAGCCCTTAAGAAAGCGAGAAGGCAAATTTCAGAATATCTTGATGTACTCAACTTAGGGCTTTCAGGCGAATTTTTAAACATTCACAACCGGGTGTTAGTTATAGACCAACGCTCGCCAAATAAAGGGGATTTTCAAAACAATGCCAATATTCTAGATGGTAAGTACAGAGCAGAACAAAGCCATTACCAAACCTTTACTAGTAAAATACCTTCCATCTTAAATAATGATAATATTATTGACGAAACCAAAGAAAAAATAAAATCAGCTGTTCGTTATTTACGTTTAGGAAATCAATCTACCGAGATTGAACATAAGTTTATAAATTATTGGATAGGTTTAGAATATCTATTTAGTAATTATGAGAGCAATAATACCATTGTACGTTTAAAAACGCATTTTATTAATGCACACGCTATTGCATATACTAAACGAAATATACATAGTTTTAAAAGACACTTTTCACAACTGCCTACAGTACAAAAAGAAAAGGTAGCCACTTATACAATTGCTGATGATGAGTTTTTAAAAGACGAACAGTTTTATAAAGATATAGAAACAGAACTCATTGAAGCTTATCCATTAATTGCCTATAGAGCTATGAAGTTGAAAGAATGGTTTTTTAAATCTGCTTCTACAAGTAAGCCACCTAATGCTAAGAATTACTTAAACAGACATAAGGAAAATTTAGAAATACATTTTACACGCATATACAGATTGCGAAACGAAATTATACATGATGCAGCTTTAAATACCAATAACCACCTTATAGTTTCTAATTTAAGATATTATCTTACTTTTATTTTAAATGAAGTGATAGACCATTTATCAGAAGCAACTACAAACGGTAGTGCCTCAATAGAAGATTATTTTATAGGTAACGAACTTAAATTAGGCAATATTGAACATAAAGGATTTACTTTAATCGATTTCCTAGATGTAGAATGTGCTATTGATTTTATCTCTTAAAAAATGAATATTAAAAAATATAGTAAGTATAAAAATTCTGGTATTGAATGGTTGGGTGCTATTCCTGAAAGTTGGAAGCTTGATAGAATTAAAAATATTGGAAGTGTAAAAGCAAGAGTTGGTTGGAAAGCTTTAAAAGCCTCTGAATATGTTAAGACTGGGTATTTCTTTCTCGCTACCCCTAACATAAAAAAGGTGAACATTGATTATAAAAATGTAAACTATATAACAAAAGAAAGGTATTATGAATCCCCTGAAATTATGCTTAAAGATGGGGATATTCTTTTAGTTAAAGATGGTTCAACTTTGGGTATAGTTAATATTATAAAAAATCTCAAAGCTGAAGGAACTGTTAATAGTTCTATAGGTGTATTAAGATTGAAGCATCAGTATAATAAATATTTTTATTATTTTTTAAAGTCAAATTACCTTCAAAACATTATAGGTTTAAAAAAGGAAGGTATGGGAGTTCCTCACTTATTTCAAAAGGATATTAATAATTTTACTTTATCAATCCCACCTCTAAAAGAACAAGCCCAAATAGCAAATTATTTAGATGCCAAAACCACAGCAATAAACAAAAAAGTAAACCTATTACAACAAAAAATAAAACACTACAAAGCCTACCGTAAAACGTTAATTAATGAAACGGTTACAAAAGGTTTAAAGAATGATAATTCTAGTTGGATTAGCTATAGATTAAAAGATATTGGTTTTTTATATAGTGGATTATCAGGTAAAAGCGGTAATGACTTTAATCAACAGGATAATGTAAATAATAAAGGTTTCATTCCTTTTACTAATATTGCTAATAATACATATTTAGACCAAAATCATTTAGGTACAGTTGTTATTGAAGAAAAAGAAAAACAAAATCAAGTTAAGAAAAATGATATTTTCTTTTTAATGAGTTCTGAGGGTTATGAGGATATTGGTAAATCAGCAGTATTAAAAGATGAAATAAAAGAAACGTATTTAAATAGTTTTTGCAAAGGTTTCAGAATAACTAGTAAAAATTGTGATGCATCCTTTATTAATTATTTGCTGTTTAGTGATTCGTACAGGCAAAAAATGTTAGTTGAAGGCAAAGGCTTTACACGTATCAATTTAAAGATGGAAAAAGTTAATAATTTCTCTATAATAATACCATCAACTAAAAAAGAACAGGAACAAATAGCAAGCTATTTAGATACTAAGACATCTACAATAGACAGTATGCTAAAAAACATAAAAACTCAAATTACCACTTTAAAAGAGTTGCGTAAAACACTAATAAACGAGGTAGTAACAGGTAAAGTAAAAGTAAGCGCATAATTATGGACGAGTTAGGATTACAGGATAAATACTTAATGAATTTCTTTACCAATCGTACAGATGGGTTACAATACAAAGAAGTAAAAGCCAACACGGTTTCTAAACTACATTTTATAGTAGAAGATTTAAAATACTTTATTAGTGAAACCACACTTAATAAAACAGCATATCGTAAACTATTAAAAAAGTTCGATAATAACGAAAAACAACTACTACAAGAGTTTCAAAAAGAATTAAACGAGCGTATTGGTAGGTCTAAAAATATGGCTTTGTTTATTAATAGTAATCAATCCATAACATTTAAGGGTATTAAAATTAACTTGTTTTATCCAAGTGGTAGTATTACCCATGGAGATTCTTTATTTGAAGAAAATGTATTCTCAGTCGTACAAGAATTACCATACATTTATAAATATCAAGGTAAAAAACAATTTAGTTTTCGTCCAGATATTACGTTTTTTTTAAACGGTATTTTTTTAGGCTATTCCGAGTTAAAATCTAATTATAACAATCAAACCGCCCATAAAGACGGTAAAATAAAAATAGCCAACGATTACCAAAAAGCAGTATCCAATTATTTAACCATTGCAGATGGTAACGATGTGGATAAAAACATACGTAAAGACTTTTTAAAGGTTTTTGAAAAAGCCATACACATTACCACTACAGATGTACAAGATACCTTTATTATTAGAAATATAGCTAATAATTTTGATGCTATAAAAACAAAGGTGGAAGACAATACTTTTGATTTTGAAGATTATAAAATTAAAGTCGGTTACGACCTAAAAGCCTATCCTATATTAAACAAAGAAGCGACAAGAGAGCAACGTTTTGAAGAGGTTTTTAGAGCACTTTATGGCAAAAAAATGATAGAGCGCGAAATACTCTATTATAACTTTATTGAGCGTGAATTATTAAAATCTGAAAACCAAAAACAAAAGGAATACAAACATAATGATGGTCGGTTAATTGCACCCAGACCCAAACAAAAATTTGGTGCAGATAAAATCATCAATAAAATAGATGAGTTTTTAGAACACGAGGATGAACCTGATTACTTTATTAATAAGTTACGCCAACAACTCACAGAAAAAGGCTTAGGTAAAACACAAATAGAAGAGTTAATTAAGAAACGGCAGAAGTATCAAAATAACAAAAACGTCTATTCGTTGCTTTTACAATATGCCGCAGGTTTTGGTAAAAGTAATATTATTGGTTGGACCTCTTTAATGCTCAAAGATTTACGTAAAAACGACACTTTTGTTTACGACAAAATAATGCTCATCGTAGACCGTGTACAGTTACGAGACCAATTAGATAGTAAAATGTATAATATGAACATTGCAAACAGTATGTTCATAGAAGCCAATAATAAAAAATCTTTTTTAGAAGCCTTAAGCACAGACAAACGTATTGTGGTGGTTAATCTTCAAAAGTTTAATTCTATAAAACAGTTTTTAGATGCTGAGGTGGTTCAAAAATTAGCATCGCTACGTATTGCCTTTTTAATTGATGAAATACACCGTTCTAATAGTGGACAGCAACACGAAGAAATGGTGTCTTTGTTTGACGAGTTGCAGAACAGTTTCGACACAAATAAAGATTATAAAAAGAGCTACATTAAGAAAAACTTAATCATAGGTTTTACAGCAACACCAAGCGATGTTACGCTAGCTCGTTTTGGCGAGTATAACAAATATGCCGAAGCTGAAAAAATATGGGTGCCTTTTGATAGTTACACCATGAAAGAAGCTATTGAAGATGGTTACATATTAAATCCTATTAAAGGTATAGTACCCGTATCGGCAAAAATGTATTTTGAAAAGCCAGATGATGCATTAGAGGGTTTTGAAGATGATTTAGGTTATGGAGAAATGCCAGATAATCCAGATTCAGGAGTGGATGCTAATGGTAAGAAATACCGAATTAGTAAAAAGAAAATATACGAAGATGAAGAACGGATAGAAGCGATTTCAAAATTTGTCGCCAAACGTTTAGTCACAGCAGTCTATCCTAATATTAGAAGTACAGCGAAAGCCATGTTTGCAGCATCTTCTGTAAAAGCAGCAATAAAATACCGAAAATATATAAAACAGTATTTTGAAGAACTGATTACTGAAAAAAAATACGAACGCTATGCAAAAGCACCAATTTATATTCTGTATAGTTCAGACGGTCAGAAATACGAAAGTTGTAAAACCTTAAATGGCGGATTATCAGATAAAAAAGTGCTTCAAGATTTCGCTGGAAAAACTAATAATGGTTTAATTATCGTTGTAGATAAATTACAAACAGGCTTTGACGAGCCTAAATTGCACACCTTATTTTTAGATAAAGAAATACGAGGCATTAATGCGATACAAACCATTTCTAGAGTTAACCGTACAGCAGGTAAATACAAAAAGGACTGTAAGATTATAGACTTTTCATATAAGAACGTCAACGTCAATAATATCAAAGAAGCCTTTGAGCATTTTAGTAATGTTGTAGTTAGTGATTTTGACCCCTTAGGGCAAGAACAATTACTACAGGAAATTTATGAGAATTTACATGAAGAGGCTATTTTTAAATCACATTTTGAAGCTTTTAAAACTTATCAATTAGGTGATAAGAATGACATTTCGACCATTCAAAATTTTGAAAGTGCTGTTACACAATTAGTTCGAAAACAGCCAGAGGAAGCTAAAAAACTAAAGCATAGTGTTAATAAATACTTTAAGATTTTAAATCTTATTCTTTATGTCATTGAGATAGATGATAAGTATAGTGAGGAATATTTTACAGAGTTTTGGTTTAGATATAGTGTATTATATAACGCGCTAACAGGAACAACTGAATTGATAGATGATGTCAATGTTTATTTTGATAACAAAATAGGCATTGTTGCACCACAAGAAGAAAAGGAATCTAAGCCTAAAGAAACAAAAGGGGTAAGAGAACCTGGTGCACCCTATGGCAAACAATATAAGTTCGATATTTTAGCAGTTATAGAAAAGCGCAACGAGGAAGAAGAAGAAATAGAGGCATTAATACAAGACTTTCAAGATAAAATTGAAGCCTTTTTTAGCTATGTAAATTTACCAGACAATGGTAGACATCTCGTTGCAAAAATGAAAGACGAAGGCTCTGTATTTGATGAAGAGGAAATATATGATGATTTTGCTAAAATCTATAGAAAATATATTCGCCGAAATAGAAAAAAATTAGGCGTATTCTTTATTAAAGAAACTGAAGATATTGTTAATCAACTTTGTGATGATTTTGAAAAAACACTAACCAAACACAATCAATATATGAAGCTTATGGAACCATCATTAGTAGTTGCCTTGGTACAAGGTGCAATGCAAGCCATTTCGTTTTGGCAAGAACAACGTGATAGAATAAAAGCGTCAAAAGCGTTAAAATCTGTAGAGAATCTTATTGATAACCCTGATGTTATCAAAGAACAGACTATTTTAAAATCATTAATACCAGAACGTACTTTAAATCTTATGACTGAGAGGGTTAATGTGTGTTTTAAAAGATATGACGAGGTATTAGATGATGATTCAAGTTATCTGCCTGCTGAAATTGATAAAGCCACTGACGCCGTAATTGCTTGTATTTGTAGAGAGCTTAGACGTATTATGAAGTTAAATGGAGAATTACCTACGGATACGTTAAAAGCTTATTGGGAAAAGTATAATTGTGGGTTGGATAGCTAATTGATGATTTTGCTATAGAATTTTTAGAATTAATGTATGTCAGAATCAGTTAAAGAGCTAGCAAGAGAACGACAAGATACACTTAGTCGCTTTTTAGACCGATGGCAAATAGAAACTGTTAAAGCTATGACTCTACAGGAGTATAACACTGTAGGGAGTAGAGATTCTTTTTGTTATTGGTTAGAACACGAAAGCGATGGTCTTGGTTTAATTGGTGGTACGCCTTCTAATAAGTTTGGTATTTGGCAAATTAAAAATGCGATTCAAGGAACTTCAGTTGATTTTTTAGATGATGGAAATTATAAATGGTATAAAAAATATGGTAATACTGCTGATGTTGCTTTTAAAAAGATAAAAGAACTAGTATTAACTATTATAGAAAATTCTGAATCTAGTGACTTCCAAAACATAGATGGAATCGATTATTTTTCTTTAGCAAAATGGAAAATAGCATTTATTTATTCTAAGAATAAGTTATTTCCTGTTTATAATAAAACAGCGTTGCGTCAAATAGCAAAGAATTTTGACTATTCAAATTACAGAACAGGAAGATTATCATCCATTCATCAGTTTTTAGTAACTCAAACACCTGAAAGTGAAGATTTATTTGAATTCGCCTTTCGTCAATATCATGTAGCTGTAAAAAAGTTAAAGAAGAATTACTATGTTATTGGTTCTAAATATAGAGATGATTCGGATAGCTATTACGACGTATCATCAAGCTTTTATGAACGTAATATTATTTCAACTGGCTTTTTTTGGGATGAGGATTTGACAAGTTTATTTGGTAGACCAAAAGATTATATTGGTAAATGGTGTGATAAAAACCTTCAACATAAATATCCTAATAATTATAAAACGGCAAAACAAACGCTTTCTGCTTTTTTGGGCATAAAAGAAGGAGATATAATTGCCGTAAAATCTAAAGGACAGTTTAACGCATTAACAATTATAGCTTACGCAGAGGTGGTTAGGGTAGATGGTGAAATATACTTCCATGATGAAACTAATGAACTAGGACACTGTATTAACGTTAATTATTTAGAAATAGATTTAGATAAATATGTCGGGTTAAATTATGCCCAAACGATACATCAAATTATTCCTAATCAAAGGATAGGTCATTTTGAAAGAATATTTGGTAACTACACTTTATTAGAAAAAGAAAATGTCGACAATGAAATTGAGGAAGGGGTAGAATTACAAGGATCTAAAATTTCTTACAACAATTTTAAATTCCATAAGAGAGAAGTGTCTTATTCAACTACTATCAATAGAATACATGATAGACTACGAGATGCTTTTGCACTAGATTTACAGGTTAAATATCCTGAAGATAACATTCATACAGAATATAAATTTATTGATATTGTAAGACAAAATAATGAAGAACTTTTTTATTATGAAGTAAAACCATTTAATACGGTTTATGGTTGCATTAGAGCAGCTATTGGGCAGTTAATGGATTACACACATTCTAATCCAGACAAAAAAAAGAAAATTAGTTTGTTGGTTGTTGGTTCTGCTGAGATAGACGATAAAAGTCAAAAATTTATTGAATTTGTAAAGTGTAATCTAAATATACCGTTTGATTATATTCAGTTTAGTCAATCTTAAACTATACAAAAGCTTAAATAAGAACATTTTGAAAATTGAATCTTTAATAGAGTCTATTGAATCGCAGTTAAATATAATTGTATCTGATATTTTATCTAAATCTGTTGAAGGGTTTTATTCAAAACAATTTAACACAAAAGATTTAAAAGCCTATGAATACAACAAGAATAGGAAAGACAAGGATTGGTATAGTCCAAATACAGATAAAAATTTTGGCTACTTATTTAAAGAATTAGATTTAAAAGAAAACCACTGTTTATATTGGTTTGAATTAGAAACATTGGAAAAGACAAAAGCCTTAAATAATCTAATAAATAACTACAGATTAAAAAAAGGACAGGAGGATTATAGAGTTGTACCATCAAGCAATAAAAATGTGAATAGTAAAGTGTTGTATGTTGGCATTAGAAGAGGAGCGAAAAGCAAATCTGGTTTAACAAATATTGTTGGTAGAATAAATCAACATTTAGGATATTATAAAGTACAATCAACGCAAGGTTTACAATTAATACATTATGCTCAAGGTTTAGATTTTCAAATAACTCTTAATGTTGTTGAGTTTGAAGATTTGGAAAATCCAATGTATTTAAATTTATTAGAAAAAATGGTTGCAGATAAATTAATACCCTTGTGTGGTAGGCATTAAATTTAATTAGGCTATTGTATTCCCAACCTTCAGCACATACTAATTCCCACATTCCGCAAAAGCTACATTAACTCAATAGTAAGAGCTTCCAGTTCCGCGCAATACTAGTTATGTCCATTTCGCACCTGCCTATCGGGCAGATGCTCCATTACCAAAACCAGTATTTTTAGCCAAAGCGAAAAATTGAATTCAAATTTAAAATTGGGAAATAACATCTTGGTTGCTATCAGTATAACAAACCAAAAATAATTTTTTAAGACTTAAAAAAGAATTTCCTTTCCATACGCTTCTCAAAAAATGACGGAAGTGTATGGAAAGGAAATTTTAAAATTAAAAAATCAGGAATACTAAT
>TARA_R110002096_G_scaffold226108_3_pt1 | contig 20292 bp, 24 predicted proteins | sample TARA_R110002096 | Tara Oceans TARA_R110002096 (sample SAMEA4397295) | marine metagenome | biome: Polar Biome; feature: [DCM] deep chlorophyll maximum layer (ENVO:01000326); material: water (ENVO:00002006), including particulate matter (ENVO:01000060) such as... | depth 35 m
CGCTCGGGGCGTATGAGACGGCGCGGTTAACGCGCTCCGCGTACTCCGTGGTGGAAGGTGCACTGACCATCGGGGCGCCGCGAGTCACGGCCAACGGCTCTCACGAGTTCGTGGGGAAGAGCCTGCAGGACGTTCTCGATCCGGTCGCAAAGGAACTCGATGACTTCACGCTGTATGCGGTGGGCCGGTCCGCACGCGAACTGCTCGAGCAGGGTCGAGAAAACCTCTTCACGAAAACCGAGATCGACGCTATGGTCGAACTCGAGACACCGGCATTCGCGAAAGCGTTTGATAATTACCAGCAATGGAACGCCGCGGTACTAGATTTCGCGGAAGCGAAGGGCTTGATCAACCCCGAATCGCGCAAGCTCTGGCGCCGGACCCAGTACCTGCCGTTCCATCGCTCGGGACAGGAGGCGCCGACGAAACGGGCCGGCGGGACCGAAGGCGATTGGCGCGGCATTCGCAAGCTCACCGGTGGAACTTCAAACATCCGGGATCCGCTGCACAACATGATTTCTAACGCGGGGCACCTGATTACCGAGGCGCTGCGTAACGAGGCGCGAGTCGCGGTTGCGGACATCGCTGATGCCGCCGGCGGTGGTGGCCGGTTCATGGTGAAAATCCCGAAGGACACGAAACCCGTCAGTGTCGACAAGCGCCAGATCGAGAAACTCGTCTACGAGATGCTCGGGATCGACCAACGGTTGATGGCAACCGGTGCCGTGCCGGCCGACATGATGGAGGCGGCTGCCAAGTTGACGCAGGAGTTCTCGGAGCAGCCGGACTTCATGCAGTTCTGGGCGCATGGTCAGGCGCCGAAAGGGGACAACGTGATCGCAGTCCTGCGCAATGGCAAACCGGACTACTACGAAGTCGCAGATCCGCTGCTCTACCGCTCCATCGAATCCCTGAGCCGGCCAGCAAAGGGGCTGGTAACTCGCTTCTTCGGCGCTTTTCGTCGGGTCGGGCAGAGCTCGATCACGCTCTCCGCAGATTTTATGGCGGCTAACCTCGCGAGAGACACTTTGATGGGCGCGATTATATCGAAGCATGGGTTCCGCCCGTTCGTGGATTCGGTCCGGGGCTTCAAATCCCGGCTGACCAAAGACCCCGCGTACCGAGAATTTATCGCGAACGGGGGCGGCTTCTCCTCTTACTTGGTCGATGAAGGCGCATTCAAGCGTCACCTGGAGCGTTTTTACGCGAAAAAGAATATCGATTACCGCACCGTACTGGACACACCCGCGAAACTGCTCCACGCCGTTGAGTCGATGGTCGATGCCTTTGAAATGTCGACACGACTCGGGGAATACAAACGCGCCAGGGCGCGCGGAGAGCCTCCACGGCGTGCGGCGTATGAAGCTCGGGAGGTCAGCACGGACTTTGCGATGCGTGGCGATTCCGAAGCCGTCGGCTTCCTCTACGACTCGGTCATGTTTCTGAAGGCGGGTATTAACGGCATGGACCGCCTGTACCGCGGCGTTGTCCACGATCCAAACCGTGCCGCCATCGCGGGCAAGACTGCCATGCTGGCCCTGATGTCGACAGGGCTCTATGCCTTGAACCGCGGGAACCCATTGTACGAACAGCTCGAGGATTGGGACCGTGACACGTCGTGGCACTTCTTCGTGCCGAAAGCCGGGTCGACTGAAGACACGCCGATCGAGGAGCGGTATCACCATTTCCGGTACCCGAAGATTTGGGAAATGGGCGCGGTGGCCTCGATCGCAGAGCGCTCAATGGAGCGTGTCCTTGATGACGAGCCGAAAGAGTTCGCAGAGGACGTGTTCCGGATCTCGACGGATTTATTCAAGCTCGACTTCGTTCCACAAGCGCTGGGTCCCCTCTATGAACAGGCAATGAATCGCAGCCGCTTCACGGAGCGGCCCATTGAAGGCCTTGCCGAGCAAAACCTCGAGCCCTTCGCACGCGCAAAGCCGTACACGTCGGAAACGTTGCAGGAGCTCGGCATGGCCACACGGAACCTGCCACGAGAATTCCAGGTATCGCCCGCCCGGGCAGAGGCGTTGATCCGGGGTTACCTGAATACCTGGGGCGCTTACGGTCTCATGCTTTCGGACGCCATCTTCTTCGACGACCAACCCGAGATGCGGATCGATCAGTATCCGGTTTTTAAACGGTTCTACGCTGCGGAGCCGGCGCGCCACACGCGGTACGAAACCGAATTTTACAACATGCTGCGGGAGGCTACAGAGGCTCGGCGGACGCTGCGATGGCTCGACAAACAGGGCCGCACGGAAATCGCTGATGAGCTGGATGAGTCGCCGGCGGCATTGCGTTACCGGGCATTGAACCAAGCGAACAAGGAACTGAAGGGGATCCGCGGGGAAATGAACGAACTCTACGACACGGAAGGAATGCCCCCGAAAGAAAAACGTCGTCGCCTCGATGAGCTTCAGGCGGAAAAAAACGCTCATTTGAAGCAGGTTATGACGGAAATAGAAGCCGCACAGAAGGAGGGCTCCTGATGCCACTCACGATGACCCCTATTGGTCCTGTTTACTTCGATGGCGCCGCGGCGCGCGAGTCGCTGCTGAACGTTGCGCAAGCGGAAGCGCTCCACGATATCCGGGAAGCCCGGTGCCGAAGCGCTGAGGAAATCACGCGATGGATTGCTAGATATGAGCAGAGTGCCGGCCTCGACTGCCTCAGCGACGAGGAACGGCGCTTGTTCTTCAACTCGCTCGCAGCCCGGGCGGACGTGGCTTGTGCAGACGACGCGGCCCGAGAGATGGGCTTTCAATCGATTGAGGAACTGAAATCCGAGGGCCGCGCGATGCTGCGTGGTCTGAGCGCTCGTTGCCGCGAACGAGAGGAGGAATCCGAATGATGACGCTAACTCGAGACGCCGTGTTATCGGCACTGCTCGCGCTCGCCAAGGACACGAAAACACCGGCAGAGGCCCGTGTTCAGGCTTGGACGTCGTTGGCGCAGCTCATTTCCGCCGATGAGCGGCAGGAGGTTGACGAGGCCCCTGTGGTCGCCCTGCTCACAGAGCTGATGCGAGTCGCGTTCTCTGATCCGCGCAAACTGATCGACGCCAACGGCCAGTTGTTCGCGTTCGATCGGGTCGACACCGATACCGCCGCCGCGGTGCAGTCCGTCGAAATCGAGGAAAGGGACGGTCACAGCCGCGTCGTGGCGTGCGGGATGCATGAGAAAACAGAAGCGCTCGCTACGCTGGCGGATCTGCTCCACGTCGATGACTCGGAGGCCCTGTTGCGTATCCGCGCTCAGGTTCAACGAATCATTGAGGCAGAGACCGAACCGGCTCCGGCGGTGCACTAACGTGGCGAACCGACTAACCCTGCGACAGGAAGATTTCTGTATCGAGTATCTGCGTAACGGCGGCAACGGATCTGACGCTTACCGGGTTGCTTACAACGCAAAAAATATGAGCTCCAAGACCGTCAACGAGAAAGCCAGTCGCCTGCTCGCTCAGGACAAGATCCGGGCAAGGATCGATAAATCCCGGCAGAACGTGGCTCGACGCGTTGAGGTTGGCGAGGCGGAAATCCTGCAAAGCGCTGCCTGGGCAATGCAGTGCGACCCGCGTCGGATCCTGAAAGCGGATGGGACCCTTGTGCCGCCACAGGAATGGCCTGACGAGATTGCATTGGCAATTGATGCGATCGACGTGAAGGAAGAGTACGAGGACGGGACACGAAAGCCAGCGACCGGACGAATTTCGAAACTGAAGTTTTCCTCGCGGTCCGTGGCACGCGATCAGCTATTCCGGTACCGCGGCCTGTATGAAAAGGACAACCGTCAGAAGGCGCCCATCATCGCGCTGCTCGATTCGTTACCGGAATCAGCACTGTACGCACTCCAGGAGGAACTTGGTGGCATTAGCCCTGAGCCCGGCACTCAAAGCGACGCTGAAAGCGCTGACGCCGGATCAAGCGACCGTACTACGCACTGAGGTCGCGAGCCGGATCGAGAAGCGCGAGGCCGAGGCGTCGCTGTCGGCTTTCTTCAAAGCGGCATGGCCGGTGCTCGAACCGACGAGGGCACTCGTGTGGAACTGGCACCTCGACACGCTCTGCGGATACCTGGAGTCGTTCTACCGCGAACGAAAGACGCGCCGACTAATCCGATTGATCCTCAACGTGCCGCCCGGTGCGACGAAGTCAATGTTGGCGTCGGTGATTGCACCGGCATGGGTCTGGACATGGGAGCCTTCGCACCGTTTCCTTTGTGGCTCGAACGATGCCGAACTCGCCACCCGGGACAGTGTGAAGATGCGCCGCCTGATACTCAGTGACTGGTATCAGGAGCGTTGGGGTGATGCTGTACAGCTGACGATCGACCAAAAGGAGAAAACCTACTGGGAGAACACGGCCGGCGGTTTCAGACAGTCGCAGGGCGTCAGGGCTTCGATCATCGGAAAACGCGGCGATACGACCATCTGGGACGACCCACATGATGCGCGCCAGGTTGAATCGGATCAGATCCGCGGCGAGACGTTGCGCGCCTGGGACGAGGCCTGGTCTACCCGGAAAAACGACCCGGACCTTTCGGGGCAGTTAATTATCATGCAGCGCACCCATGCTCACGACATTGTCGGCCACGTCGAAGAGAAGCAACTGCAGGACTGGAAGAAAGTCATTATCCCGATGCGTTACGAAGGACCTATGTTCGATGCCGGTACTGATATCGATCGTCCCGAGTTGAATGACCCGCGTGATGATTTGGGCGATCTGTTTTTCCCCGAGCGATTTCCGGAGCACGCAGTGAACGAAACCGAGGAAGACTTGGGCAGCTACGGCACGGCAGCGCAACATCAGCAGCGACCCGCACCCCGGGGCGGCGGTGAAATACAGGTTGACTGGTTTCTCCGCTATACGCGGCGCCCGAGCGATGGGAAGGGCCTGCGTTACATCATTGTCGATCCCGCCGGCGAGCGGAAGAAAGGCCGTCGCGGCAAGAAAGACAACACCGCTATGGGTGTGTGGGAGACCCGCGCCGACGGCAATATCTATTTGCTGGAGGGTGTGAGGGATCGCATCGGTCTCACCGAGCGTACCGATCGGCTGTTCGAGTGGCACGCGAAGTACAAGCCGCAGCTTGTCGCCTACGAAGAATACGGTATGCAGTCCGATATCGCGCATATCAAGGACCGCATGGAGCGCGAGCAGTACCGGTTTCGAATCGTGGAACTTGGTGGTGCGATCCGGAAAGAGGATCGGATCCGCGGGATTATTCCCCGCCTAGAGCGAGGCGGTATCTACTTCCCGGAATCCATGATGGCCACGCTGACAAATGGCAAGAACGTCGATGTCATGGAGTTGATTCTCACGGAAGAGGTCGCCGCATTTCCAGTGGCCCGCTTCGATGATTTCCTCGACATGATGGCTCGCATCGAGGAATTGATCGACGCGAAGCTGATGAAATTCCCGGCGCAAAATGCGGGAAAGAAATTGAAAACCAGATCGTCGCGGTCCCGCCCGGGGTCGTGGATGTCGATATGACGAACAAACAGCAAAATCCCACAAAGGAGATAAACCGATGACAGACGATATTGAACAACGCGCACGCGACGTGCATAACGAATTCGATGCGAAGTTCAACAAGTTGAAACAGCTCGAGCAGCAGATTCCGGCAGCGAGTACGGTTGCCGGTGAGATCCGAGAATATCTCTTCGTCGACGACCGCGAAGCGCCGGATTTGCTCAAGGCTGCGCAGGCTGAGCTTGTCCGAAGAACCATGACCGCCGGTATCGAGGCGGCTCGGGTGGAGCTTCAGACGACCTACACGGATCGAATCGACGCCCTCAACCGGGAGCGACGCGCCGCGGACAAGCAGTACAACGACCTGCAGTCCGAGCTTGCCCGGCTGAAACAGCGGATCAGCGGCCGCACCACGCCTCGCTGGTGTGTTGATGACTACCTTCGAGCCGCTGCGGCCATTGGGGACGATGCGCTACGCCAGGCCGAGACATGGGCGCGTAAGCACGGTCTGCACGAATACGTCGATGCCTGGCTCGATCAGCGAAAGGCAGCCTGAGAGCCGGTGTTCGCCGATTCGCGACCGCTGGAAGGCACCACTGCGGTGCTGCTCAACTTGACCGGCCCGTGCTCTGTGGCGGCTTTGAGGACGCGTTGAACCGTTCCCACGCCGACCCCGACGTGTTTCGCGATGGCATGGATCGATAGGCCTTTGCTGCGCTGAAACCGGATCGCGTTCTCTGTCTGTACCGAGATCCGCGGCCTGCCCAGTTTCTTGCCGCTGGCACGGGCCCGGGCGAGTCCGGCCTTTACGCGTTCCTGGATCACTGATCGCTCGAATTCTGCGAAGACGCCGCAGACTTGGAACATCATCTTGCCGGACGGGGTTGTCGTATCGATCCCTTGTTGATTCAGATACAGATCGACGTCTTTCGCCTGTAACTCGCTGAGGAACCCTACGAGGTGTTGAAGGCTACGACCGAGCCTGTCGACGCTCCACGCCATTACTACGTCGAATTCGCGACGTGTGGCTCCTTTCAGGAGGTTATCGAACGCAGGGCGCTTATCTCGCCCCTTGGCGCCTGAAATGCCGTGATCGACGTATTCGGCGGTTACGGTCCAGCCGCATCGCTCCGCGACCTGGCGGAGTTCTCGGAGCTGGTTCTCAGCGGTTTGGTCATCGGTGGACACCCGGGCATAGATTGCTGCTCGGCGGTTAGAATTGCTGGTAGCCATCGTCAATTCCTCGCAGTTGATGGTGGTCAGGGCCGCTCGGGTGTTACCGCACCCGGCGGCCCGTTCAATCAGCGTAGTCCGACGGAGTCAGGCGTTCAAGAAACGGGTGGTTTTTGTACGCGAAAATGCGGCCTCGATAATCCGCGGGAGGCGGTGGTAACGGTAACCTCAAATTCAAGGGGTTTTCTGTATGAGGTGTTATCGCACTGTCATGTCAACGCGTTTCGGCAACCATGGGAAGCGAAGAGAGTATCTGATCGATTTGAATAGGCGATAACAGCCTGCTCCGCTGCACGACGGCTCGGACCCGCGCGAGCGTGTCGCTCGAAAGCTTTCCAAGCATCCTGCTCGGGTCGTTGTTCAAATCGTTCGCGAGTCCGCCGGGTCCCGGTGGGTAACCAAACAGATCGCCGCAATCAATGTACGAATCTCGTTTGAGAAACGGATGCGAGGCTTTGTCGATCACGACTTGGCTATGCCATTGATCAGGCTGTTGGCGCTTTAACTGGCTTACTTCGGAGCTGATAAGTAAAAGAATGACTCTCGGTGCGGTACTGGCAATTACACAATATTTGTCCTTCGGGCGGCCGGACAAAACGGGGATGTACAATCTTGCCACGTCGCCCGGGGTCACTACGTCAATCCGGTCTTTCGGAAGGCCCAGGATACGGATCTTCTAGATGCTGAACGATGTCGCTGTGGTTAGGGAGGGTAGAGGCGATCGCTTGGATCGAAATTTTCTGGTTGCGATTCGTTGCGTGATAGGCGTCGTCGTGAACGATTTTCTTTAGGGATCCGAAATCCTTTGACTTATGTTTCTGAATTGTCGCATCCAGACACTCGATATCGGAAGCGCTGAGGTGTCGGACATCCGCGTCCCGTAATACGGTGATACTGTTGCCGGTTACAGAAAAAGCATCGCGGGCGCCCGTCGCGCCGTGATGGTACCCGGATTGTCTGCCTGCGGCATATTTGATGATGTCGTAGCTCTTCGAGGGCGTGGGGCCGTAATCGAGCGCGAAGTATTCGTCGCCGGTGATCACGTTGCCGTACCGTTCTAAATGGCATTTGTCGGCCAGGTACAGGATCTTCAAGCATCGGTACATGTCGCCACCGACGCGCGGCGCCACGTACAGGAGAATTTCGATTAGCTTATCGGGATCGAATTCGAAGCGGATGGACATATTGGTAGATTATAGCGGAAATCAGGGAATCCCCTTGAATTCTGGGTCCGTAGCGAGTCGAGATTGTGACAACGTGGTCGATACGTCGTTCCGGCGGGCCCGCGTGCAGCGCTAATAGTCCGGAGCCCACCCCAACCGATGCCGCCGATAAACCGCCCGACTCGGCGGAAACTGCTCCGGGTCATCGAGACTGCCGACGGTGACATCAATCCGCCCAGGCTGCTTTTCACCCTGCCAACTCAACGTCGTGCCGCACCTCGAGCAGAACTTACGAACGACGCCAGGCGATGACGCGTACTCCGCAGGGGTTCCATCCGTGAATCCGAACTTGTCGACCGAAACGAAAAAATAGGCCACCGCATGGGCCCCTGCCGCGCGCCTGCAGTCCGGGCAATGGCAGATGACTACCTGCTCGGGTTCGTCGGTAATGGCGTAGCGTATGGCGCCGCAGAGGCAGCCGCCGGTGGCAAGAAAAATGTTTGTGTCCAATTTCCCTCCATCTGGTTGTGGCCTGAGTCGCCCAATGGGAGACTGATGGGGGCCGATTGTAGCGGGAAGCTCGAATGAGGCCTGTCGAAAATTTGCGTGGAGGGTACGATATGATCTACTCGGTTGTCACAGCCTTGCTGCTCATCTGGGCGGCGCCATCGTTAGGCCAAAGTACTACTAATTGCGTCCCCATGCCGGACGGATCGGTGCAATGCAGCACATCTACGATGCAACTGCCTCCGCCGCCGGCACCGAGGCGGCCGGGGCTCGATCCAATTGGTGTGAGCAAGATGTTTACCGACCAAATGGATCAGCAACAGCATCGGCGGCGTGAGTTTCTGCAAGATCAACAAAACGCCGTTCAGGGAATAATGGCGATTGAGAATCAAAGACTACAAATTGAACGACAGAAACTCGAAATTGAGTTACTTCGACGGCAGCTCGAAGCGGAGCGATGAATAATTACGTCTGCGCATCTCGGCGGGACGATTTTGTGATACTGCCTCAATTGAAGCAGTTTCGCTTGGCCGACCATCATTTGTTGTGAACAACCGCCGGGGTTTCGCAGAGGCCGCCGCGCTTGAAAGCGCGTAAATTTCAGAGTACAAGATATACCACAGCCACGCATCGACTCGGACCGAGATGCGCGGAGGCAACAGGCGCGGCACGGCACTGGTAGACGATTGCGAGCGAGTCCGAGGCAATCGTCACCCTCAATTCATCAGAATGGAGGGCATCGCTATGCCACACTCATCCCGACACGAAATGATGCGCGATTCAGCGCACGAGCGTGCATGCAGAAGAAGCGCACAAGGACGTTTACGAGGAAACGTACAAGGACGCATACGCAGACGCTTACGAGCAGGCCTGCGAGGCTTAGCGCGAGCGCACGCAAGAGTTGAGCCCGCCATGTGCGGGCTTTTTCTTACCCTACTGCGGCAGAACTTCTGCCATTGCGACGACTGGTCCTTCGTGACGCCCATTTCAGCGAGGGTTTTCGTGGTTTTTTCTGGCGGTCGTCTGCATCGACCGCCAGAGGAATCCCGCCCGTTTAGTTGGCCGGCTGTCCCTTTTGGCTTCTCCATCGACGCGAGCAACTCCCCGCAGCGACGCTCCGCTCGGACCCGAGCTACCGCCGCATCGCGCTCGAGGTCGTCATAGCGGTTTTCAGTATCCCAATGGGCAACTGGTCCAGCGTCTAGTCCGCCAGCGCCGCGCTCGACTGCATGTGTCGCCAGCAGTTCATTCCGAGCCGCTTGTCCCTCTCGCGATAGAAGGCCTGCGTACAGTGCCGCTCGCGTAAGCGTTCGGCGGCCCGCTCTTGCCTGTCGAGCTCCTCTTGCGGAAGCGGCGGTAAGCTGGAGATCAGCCTGAGAAAGTCGGGTTCCATGTTTCTTGCTCTCGATCTGCTGTGTGCTGAAATTGTAGACGAGATCCGCGGCATCAGCGCGGACCCGCGTAGAGCCTGCCGCAGTGGACAGCCTTGTTGGGTCGGTTGGCGGTTTTTACGAATCGCAATCCTTGCTATCGTTTCCGCCTGCCGGAATCACGGGGCGGGGCAAATACACATTACCTCATCCATGGCCGCGCGATACCGGTCAGTGCCGTTTTGAGAGCGAAACGCTTAGTAGTCAGGGGGCAGCATGATTTCACGTCGCTTAGTCGTCCAGGGCCTGCTCGCTACATCGGTCGCGCTCATTTGTTCGGATGTTTCTGCGCGCCGTGGATTTACGTTTCGGGGAAGAGGAATAGGGCGCGGAAGTAATTATTCCGGGCCTGTCATGACGCGTGGAGAACTCCGCTCGTGCGTTATTCAGGAGGAGCACCTAAAAGGCCTCGAGAAAGAAATATCTGCCCATGAACAAGCAATCAGCCAGAGCCAAACTCAGCTTGAACAGATCGAGGCGGAATTGAAGACGGCAGAGCGCTACGTAAACCTACGCAGCCAAGACTCAGTCGACCGTTTCAATAGGCTCGTTGATGAACACGGAGTATTGGTCGACCAGCACAACGCCAAGCTACCGCTGGTCAACGAAAAGATCGAAACGCATAGCCAAGCCGTCAACGTATTTAATAAGGCTTGTGCCGAAAAGGCGTACTACGAAGATGATTTGATGCAAATCGAGGCCGAGCGGCGTTAGTTTTGGCGCGGCAACAGAATGACGGATTGAAAATCTGCGGAACAGCATGTGACTACAAAAACGGTATTCGTCGTAGGGGCCGGAGCAAGCAAAGAGCTTGGGCTTCCGATTGGCTCAGAATTGCGGGACAGCATAGTAAATCTGTTCAGAAACGGCGATCACTCGTTTTTGAATGGGTTCAGCTTTGCAGGAAGTCCTGGCCGCCGAAACTACTCTACAAATTCACGAGATATCGCTGCTCGCGTTTTCCAAAGCTTGCCACTTAGCACTTCTATCGATGAATTTATCGACGAGCAAGCCGATGATGCGATCGAGTTCGCGGGGAAAATGGCTATCGTGTACACAATCCTTAAAGCGGAGCGAAGTAGCGCGGCATACATAGATCAGAGCCGCAATGGCGGCTTGTTTGACGGATCTGCGTTGCGAGATACATGGTATGTCGAACTTTGGAGGATGATTCGAACTGGTTGTCGGACAAAAGAGCAGATCGAGAAACGATTAAACTCGATTGCGATCGTAGTATTCAACTACGACCGCTGCGTCGAGCACGTATTGGTTAGCGCATTGCGCGCGTACTACACGCGTGCGCTATCTTACCAGGATGCAGAAAGACTAGTGTCCTCCACTGAGATCCACCACGTGTACGGGAAATGCGGTGATCTAGTTGATATCTCGTTCGGAGCGAATCTTGCACCGCCACAGCTCGCCGATGTTGCGGGAGAATTGAAAACATTTACCGAAGGGATGGATCCGGCAACTGGCCAGGTTCGCGGAATTCGCAAGGCGATAGCAGGTGCGAAACGAATCGTATTTTTAGGATTCAGCTTCAACCCTCGGAATATGCAAGTTCTACGTGCGCAAACTAGCGACGACAAAAACGATGTGGCTTGTTTCGGCTCGGCCCTTGGGTTTTCGGGTCCCGACCAAGATGTTATCCGTCACAGGATCCGCATGCAGCTAGGGATCCTGCCCGAGGCGATTAGGTTAGAACCCGTGTCTTGCGCGGGTCTAATGCACATGTACTCGCAATCGATTCAACTGGACTGATGATTAAAATTCCGAGAATGAGCCTCGTTTATCCTCTTCACAGTCTTTGAGGCGCGCTCCGAAACGTTGAGTAATTCGTCGGGGTCGCTTTGGCTTTTGTGATTCCGAAAATTTGCGGATTCAGGTTTGCGAACTGACAAATGCTGTTTCGGTTCGGGTGGATTTAGGCTGCAACCTTGCAGGTTGTCGATCTCCACTCTGCTCTTCCGGTGAACTTTACTTTTTGCTTTTCGCAGCCCTCAACTCTTCGTCCGTCACGTCCGGAATCTGCGGAATGTCATCGGTAATTTCGAACCAGGGCGCTTTGTACTTCGTAAAGATGTGTCGTTTTATTTCGATACCCGGATCCGAGTCGAGCGTCCCAAGTGCGAATCCATAGATCGCAGGGTTGCTATCGAATTTCGTGATGATCACAGAGCCACATATCTCACAAAACGATCGCCTTTCCCCGGGAGACGATTCGTAAAACGTGAGCAACTCTTCGCCGGAAACGAAACGAAAATCTGCCACTTTCACCGAAGCGCGCGTTCGAAACGCAGCGCCGTGCGCCTTCCGGCACATCGAGCAGTGGCAATTCAGCACGCCTTTCAGGGGGGCGGTGATGACGTAGGCGATCCCACCGCAGAGACAACTTCCGTGAAGCTCGGTCATACCGCCCACCCTCGCTTGTAATGGCTCCGGGGCCGCATGAAATTGCTGCCCGTCCGCGAAATCCTGGCGCGTGTGCTTAATCGCAGGACTGTGTCAGTCATGGTAGACGAGGTTTTCGATACCGTAAATCAATGACAATCCTGTGCCTTCGGCGACCGATTCCGACGAAGGCGGCGTGAATCGAATCTATCGTAGCCACCGGCCCGTGTATGGGCGTAGCAACAACTATCCCGAACGGAACCTTTGCATATTTTGAAAAGTGCGCTATCTTGAATTCACGGGCCTAATAAACCCAACTACAAGCGGACACCGCACCCGACAGTCTCGCGGTATTTTTTTGCCTGCGTTCCATGCAGCGCCGGCGCCTCCTCGACGTCGGGTGTGGGTGAATAAAAGACCCGAAAGGGAAATAAGCCCGGCCGTCTTGTAGCGGTTTATTAGCGCCCGACACCCTAATTGTCAGGAGGCGTTAGCCATGCAAGAAACAAAACACGACGGTGCGGACGAATTTTATCCGCGGGACCTTCAAAACCATCTCGAAGCATTCCTTCCCCGGATCCGGGCCTTGGCCGATGTGTTGTGCTCTGGCGAGCAGAACTACGCCGACGGTACGTTATTCCACCTAGGTCGCACGATGCTCGAGGCCATCGACGAGGCAGAAACCTTTGCCATTGAGTGTGAGACAGCACGCCTGAAAGCGCAGAAACAGCAGCGCGAAGCGGCAGGCGCGGCAGACCATGCCGCTGCGGCAATGTCAGTTACTGAGGCCTCCGCAGATGCCCCCTCCGATCCCGCCGAACCGGACTACATCTGCCCGCGCTGGTGGAATATCAATCCGGGCGATCTTGTTACCGATTCGATCTACTCCGACGCAGCGGAGGAATTCTTCAATCGTATCGATGGTATCGGCTGGCTCATGCTGAGCACGGTTAGCGACGATTCGGACGAAGCGAAAAGTGTGGCCGGGATCCTTGTCGATATGGCGCAAGAAGCGAAAGCGCTGCACGAGCTGTGGCTATCGGGTTCGACACAGAAACCGAACGAAGGTGCGCGCGGCGATGCAGCTGAATTGATCAGCTAATTCCGAACCGAAGCCACGACTCCCCAAACGAATTCATAGGAGGCAGCTATGCCAAGCTCCAACACAACCCTTTCGGTATATGAAAACGAATTGATCCGCGTTCACCAGCTCACTCAGGGCTTGATGCAATTCTTTCGCTTGTTTGAGAGTGACAATTTCGAGGACGAGAAGGACGGACTAGATGCCGTGCTTTTTGATGTCGCCAAGGCCGTCAACCCCAAGCTGACTGACGACGAAGCGGCAGACGCTGCGCAGATTCCTATCTGTTCATTCGCTGCGGGTATTGCCACGGTAGTTACGGGGCAACTTGCGGCGGCGATGACGATTCATCGCGGTTGCGGCGACGGCGACTCGCGGAGGAAGGCGGACGAGCTGCTTTTGAATACCGCCGACGGGAAAGTCCTCGATCGAGATAAGTTCCTGGAGTCACTACCGTGGCTGCTGGATTGCGCGCTGCAGCAGCTCATGTGCGATGGCTGGTACGCAAAGAATATCGCAACTGAGCAGGCGGCAGGCGTGCGCATTCTTGCGGCTACGATCGAGCGTATGCGCGGTCTCGGGTTTTCCATAGGCGATCCGGAGGGCGTTTAGATGGCAGTCGTTAAATCATTCATCGAAGAACGTTACCGGTCGCGCGTTAGCTGCCACGTGGGGCCGCGGAATGCGTTACTCAAAGTTCCAGGCATTGAAGCGAAAATGTTTCCTAAAAAAGGTGGTAAACGTCGGTGGGCTGACGGGGTGAGCGACAGCGAACCGGGCTGGTTTAGCACGACATTGCGAAAAGATGGTCTGTGGCGTGTCGCCTTGTTCAAGGAAATAATCGAACGACCATCGATCGAGGAAGGCGTTGAGATCGCAGTGATGCGCGACAAGATGCTGAACGCGCGCCGTGAGAGTGTACGCGAGGCCCCACAGCCGGGAAAACGCTCGTACCTGAGCAAGCAGGCGATCGAAGTTGCCGAAGGCTGGACGCTGCTACCGCCGCCGATGAAGGCAGCCATCTGCGGGATAATCAATGAGCACCTGCCGAGGCTGGCCGACTCGCCAACACTGCGAGAGTTGTACGACAACGTGAATCGGCACGATCAAGCGCGATACGAGCGGAGCTGCGATAGCGCGATTCACCGCAATAGAGGAGATGGCGCGTCGGCCTAGACAGCGTCGCCATAAACGTACTGTTCTACGCCACAGGGACGTGGCGCCGACATCTGGAATCCAGAAAGGAAGCGCCCAATGGAAACTTTAATCGACGCCATCCACGAGGCAATTACCCCTCACCTCAGCCGTATTGAAACGAAACTCGATGCCGTCGAGAAGCGAATCGCGGCGCATGTACCGCGGCGCCCCGTAACTGATTCGACTAAGCGCCGACACAGGGACGTTGTCAGCGCGCTTGGCGGACGTTGCCCTTGCTGCGGCGTGAACGCGGTCCTGGGCGACACAGGGGCCGTTCTGGACGCCGAATACGACCATTTCTATAGCCGGGAGCGCCGGGACTTCACGGAGACTTGGTTGATTTGCAAACGCTGCCACAGGGATATGGGCGATCGGATCCATCACACCGCGGCGTTTCAGGCCTACCAGCAGCGAGCGCTGCAGATCGAGGCGGGGCAGCTGGCGTTGTTCGGAATGTGATCCGTACTGTAGTGTGAACGTCAGATGGTCCCTGATGAAAGCGGACGCAGTTATGACCCTTGTTTTCTGGAATTCCGATTACGTTGCCGCCGCAGATGATTTCGATACCAGCCGGAAATCGGGCGAGATCGTCGAGTCCATAGCGGCCGATCCGATCCCCGGGATCCGCATTGAAGCACCACCGATCCTGACGGCTCACGAGCTCTACGGCGTCCACGATCCGGGCTACGTAACGGCCGTTCAAACCGGTGAACCGCGCGGCCTCGCAGAGTCTCAGGGGTTTCGATGGGATCCGGGGCTGTGGATTATGGCGTGCGCTCACGCGAGCGGTCTCGTCGCTGCGGCCCTGCATGCCCATCGATTCAACGAGAACTCTGGGTCTCTCTCAAGCGGACTGCATCACGCATCGTTCGACGAGGGAATGGGGTTTTGCACTTTCAACGGAGTTGCCTTGGCAGCAACGCGAGTTCTGCGGGCTGGCGCAAAGCGCGTCCTTATCCTTGACGTTGATGCCCACGGAGCGGGAGGAACACATTCGCTTGTACACAGCGACAGCCGGATTGTTCTTCTGGATATTGCAGTCAACTCGTTTGAGCCCTATGAAACGGGTTCTCCGTCTTCTCACGACATGGTGACTGCCGCCGAGGACTATCTGCCACTTCTCAAACGTCGCCTTGATGCTATCGTCACAAAGACATGCCCCATCGATCTCTGCATCTACTACTCCGGAATGGATCCATTCGAGGGTTGCCACATCGGAGGCCTCCCCGGTATTGATGAAGCTATGCTAGATGCGCGCGAACGGCTTGTATTTGAATGGGGTGCGACACATCGGGTACCGATCGCCTTCGGAATTGGCGGCGGATACCATGGAGATGGAATGCCAAGGACGACGCTGATTGGGCTTCACCGACTTACACTGCAGTATGCGGCGGGCAGTACCGGTATTCGGCGGGCCCGCACTGAGAACGGAAACTGAGGACAGGTTCATGCCTCAACTGCCGAGTGGGCGACATGTGGGTCTTTCGATGGAGCGGGCGCTAGGGCTTGCGCGGGAAGGCAACCTCGCGCTTTCGTTGGACTATGCGACCAACGTCAAATCCCCGAATGATCTCGCGCCGCTTATCGACATTGTTTACTACGAGCCTATCGAAGGTGAGCCACCGCCAGGCGCGCCACGCCTATCGGGCCTGACGTTGTCCGCGTTGGAAACGGAGCAATGTGATTGGTCTGACGAAGATAGGCAGGCAATGCGGGATTTAATAACCGGCGACCGTGCGAGAGATTGGCTACGAGCGCAGTACGACGAACTTTCCGAATTGATTCGGACCATGAAGGCGCCGATACCGGAAAATCTCCGGGGTATCTTTGAAGCAGACGACTAACGTGGAAACGTTGCTCGGCTGAATTGGCTTCTACCTGTTGACTGACGAGTCATTTCGAATGTCGTCACCCTGGCGCTGGTGGTAGATCGCATTCCACACCGCAGCTCCGCTAGTGGCGAGAATCAACAGTCCTGCTCCGACATAGCCGTGGATGAAAGCGGCAGCAGCCAATACGGTGCATAGTAGAGCCACCGCAATATTGGCAATTGCCCATCGGTATTGAGTCCGGGCACGATCTACACGCCGTAATTGTTCAAGCGACACGATTCAGTGCCGCGTATCGTCGGACTCATCAGCGCCATCGATCGCATCGCACCACGCGAGCAGTTCCTTGATCGATGTCTCAGCCGCTTCGATCATCGCAGCAGTAGGCTGCTCGCCTCCTCGAGCAGTGCTGATGAAGCTCATCAGAATCTCGGCGGCATCGACCATTGATTGCTGCATCGCACTCAGACCCGGCGTGTCGGTTTCATCTGGCATCGTCTCACTCCTGAATTCTGCCCGGGTAGAATACCGACATGATTCGGTTACTGATAATTCTAGCGGTCGCCTGGCACGTTTGTGTCGATGCAGCCGAGATCACAGGGAAAGCCCACGTCATCGACGGTGATAGCATCCGCATAGCCGATACGGAAATCCGCTTGTACGGAATCGACGCTCCGGAAGGGAAACAATCCTGTATTCAACAGGGCGAAGACTGGGCTTGCGGTGAGACTGCGACTGAGGCTCTGCAGCTTATCGTTGGTGATGCGGCCATCCGTTGCACGTGGAACGACCTGGATCGCTACAAGCGTGCACTGGCGACGTGTACGCGGGGAGGACACGACATCGCCGAGCTAATGGTAGATAACGGCGTTGCTCTGGCGTATCGAAAGTACACGTGGAAATACGCATTGGACGAGGACGACGCTAAAGCGAAACGGAAAGGTCTCTGGGCAGGGTTATTCATACCCCCGTGGGACTGGCGCCAGGGTCTCCGTTTACCCGGTAACGAACTGCCCGACGCCGACTGCCCAGTGAAGGGCAACGTGAACAGCAAGGGCAATCGGATTTACCATGTGAAGGGCTGGCGGGATCATGCGAAGGTTCGGTTGAAAGCCGAGGAGGGTGACAAGTGCTTTCAGTCCATATCGGAGGCGCAGTTGGCTGGATTTCGGCCCGCACAGACATTGCAGGTGCCCGGTTCGTAGCTCGAACTCGATTTATTTCGAAACTGTAATACTTCGGTTTTAGGCTCGTAAGCCATCTCGGCTGAATCGAAAGGAGGCCCGAATGAGTCGATTGCTACTACACGCCGCTCTCGCAGCGTCGCTTTTCGTTTCCACCCTACCGTCTGCTCACGCGGCGCTGGAATCCCGATTCGGCGGTCTCGCGTACTACGACACCGTTCTGGATATAACGTGGCTCGCCGACGCGAACGCCGCCGCGGGCTCTGTATTCGACAACGGATTCGATACTCAAGATGGTCGGCTTACCTGGGCGAGCGCTCTGGCTTGGGCAGAAAATTTAGTAGTAGAAGGCACAGATGGCTGGCGCCTGCCGTCAAACCGGCCAATTAATGGGTCGATCTATGACATCAACTTCAGTAACAACGGGACTACGGATGCCGGCGGGGCCGCAGGTGCGGGTTGGGTAGACCATATGGGGCTGCCAGCGTCAGAAATGGGACACCTGTTCTACGTAACACTCGGTGGCCTGTACTTCTGCACACCAAATGGCGGCGGCTCGTCAACGAGTTGCAATGAACAGCCGGGTTGGGGACTTCCGAGTACAGGACCTTTCGAAAACATCCAGACATTCGCTTACTGGAGCGACAAAGAACTTGCCGCAGACGCGAATAGCGCGTGGATCTTCGCGTTTAGTAACGGCGCGAGGATCGGCAACGAAGTTTCATTTCCACTGCACGCATGGGCCGTACACGACGGCGATGTTGGCGCGATCGTTCCGCTCCCCGGCGGAATATGGCTCTTGGCCGGTGGCGTCGTTGCGATGCTTCGTACCCATCGGAGAGCCTGATATGAAAGTCTCCCGAATTATCCTCTTCATGGGGGCACTCATGCCGCTTTGCGCAGTTGCTCACGGAGGTGGGCTCGATGGTTATGGATGCCATCACAACCGCAAGCAGGGTGGTTACCACTGCCATCGCGGAGAGAACGCGGGGAAGCAGTACGCGACCAAGGCGGATATGTTGAAAGACCTACCGAAGGCGCAGAAGTAGCAGGTCTGCGGTTACATTACCGGCAATTTGCGATGATGGTCTGCCGTATCGACTGTTCGTGGGTTGGATAACGGTGCGCGAATGTGAAAAGGTGAATAATTCAGGTCGACAGACGGATCGCTATGGTTGCTACTCGATCGAGTCGTCGACTATTTTCGAAACAATCGCGAGAATTCGAAACATGACTTCGGAAATGAGAAGCATGTTCAAGCTGTCTTTGAAGTCGGCGTGTGAACGACTGTATCCATGGATGTGATTGTGTCGGTTCGGAAGAGCGGCACCCGTTGGGAGTCGACGGGAATCTAAATATATCTGCTCAATCACAAGGGCGTAGATCGCGCCCGCTCGTATATCCGCGGGGAAAGCAGTCACCGGAAGATCCCCTATCAGATTGAGGACGGGCTTTAAACTGGCGTTTATTGCGTTATTCAGTGGCAATCCAATAAGGACGATCCGGGCGGCCATCTCTATCTCACCGAACAGAGTTCGCGGAATGCAACGATATAGCGCTGCTTCATGTGCAACGATTGTTTGACGCATTGTTTCCCGGTGGCTCGCATCTATCGATTGGAACGCGCTGCTTTCTAACAGAGTCGCACGGATCGATTGCCATTCTTTTTCGACATGATCGCGAACGAATCGGTCAACGTTCTGAGCGTCCGAAGTCAATTGTTCGTCAATATCATTTAACGGCAAAGCCGGATGTGGGAACCATCCGGAGCCGGCAATCCTTTCGTCACGGCGATGGTCGGCAAGCACTTCGACGAGCAAGGACGAAACTGCCGAGGCCGCTCTTGCGAAATCGCTACTAAGCTGCCTCGATTGGCGGGCGAATCGTCCTGCCTCTTGATTCATTTTGTTTACGACATCGAGGAAATCCCTCGAAATGACGAAATCGGAAAATTTAGCTGTCATCCCGTCCTCGTCGGCTTTGCAAAAGTCGGCCTGTAAATAATCCGTCGATGGGTTCTCCGTTTCGAATCAGCGAATACCCAATCCAAACGTGCCCCGTCTGTAATGGCCTTGGGCTTTCAAATCTCCAGATTTCATCTCCGGGTCGCAGCTGAATTTTGATTTCTTCCCAGTCTCGATTCTTGGACCCAAATGGGACGCCCTGAACGTTCTCGGTATCTTCTGCTTCTCGCGCCGAGATGCGTTTCGTTAGCCAAATTTTATCCGGAATAAACGGTTTCCGCTTCGGTTGTTGGGATCTGTCTCGCTGAAAATAAAACCAATTACGGGCGAAGAAAACTAAGGGCCAAATCAACGGCTCTACAATGATGGATAGCCAAAAATCCGAATCACTTGGAAAATGGCGATATAGGCGTTTCTGAATAATATGTACGAACGCACAGATCACACCTACTCCTAAGTAGAAAATTACAAACTCCGTCATCGCATGCTCCCTACCTCCCTCAACGATTCGCTGAAGGGGCGGGTACCAACATACTCTGCTCTGATGCCCAACGATGGAGCCGTATTCGCCACAATCACGTCGACCACCCTGATGCGCTTGAATCCCAATCGATCCGAGCCAGTTGATCGAGTGTTCGCGGCTCTTTCGGTAACCCGAAAGCATCCTGGAACCAGGCGATAACGAGCGTTGAATACGGTTCGTCTGGATCGCTCGCCGCAGCATCCGATTCGAAGCGCGCGACCGTGGTGACTGCCGGTAGCCAGATGATCGGGTAGAGAGCATTCTTCGGAGACCTTGGAATCTGCCCGCCGTGAAACACGGGTTCCAGGACGACCGG
>TARA_R110002096_G_scaffold382285_1_pt1 | contig 20263 bp, 23 predicted proteins | sample TARA_R110002096 | Tara Oceans TARA_R110002096 (sample SAMEA4397295) | marine metagenome | biome: Polar Biome; feature: [DCM] deep chlorophyll maximum layer (ENVO:01000326); material: water (ENVO:00002006), including particulate matter (ENVO:01000060) such as... | depth 35 m
ATAAATGCTGTAATTGATTTAAGTTTTGATTCTGATTCAGCTGCTTTCTGTTCAACTTCTCTCATACGGGATTCATACTCAACAAACCGTTTTAATATAGCGTGGGTTGTTGTATTAAGACCGACAATTTTTTCTTCAGCGCGCGCTAAAGATACAACAGCTTCTGCCATTTTATCAATCTTCTCTTCAATCCTATCTAGACGGGTTTTTTCGCGTGAGTCCATATGTATATGTTTATATTTATTAGATTTATTAGATAATCTAATAAAAATCACTACATTAATCTAATTAAATCCATTACATTAAACATATGTAACTTATCCCTTATATTCATTATGTTGAGCTTCAGCAATACCTCTATTTACACCTGCATTTAACTCTGTTGCAGCTTGTCGTACATTCTCATTAGTATCTTTTAATGTTAATGGTAAATTAGCAAAAGCGTGCGAATGAGGATATAATTCAATCACCATTTCTGTTAAATTTGACGAAACAGATGCGCCAGCGCCTTGATCATTTCCACCACTCCCTACAGTACCTATATTAAAGCCTGCTAGTATTTTACCGAAAACCGTCGTACCTTCTGTTAATTGAAATTCTCTCGGGGCAGTTACATGCTGTAAGAACGCTTCACCTTCAACATGCAGACCCCCTCCAATTATAACATTCTTATTAACTCCTAGATTATCTTCGATAAGAATTTGTCTCTGCCTTTTATTTCTTAATCTTAATATTTCCGCGCTTATATTAATAGTTTTAGCGTCAATATTAACCTCATTCTCAGAGGCTATATTAACCTGCTCGCCAGCTATATTTGTTATAGTACCTGTTAAATTTACAGCGCCATAAGATTTTAAATTTAATCCTCCAGCCCCTACCATAACATTATACCTATTACACACATTTAAGGTATAGTTACCGCCAGGTAAATCTTGAACATGTACATATTCTAACAAAGGGCTATCAACTTTATTAACATATACCCCATTATCGTCAACTAACACCTCGTTACTTAGAAGCTTGCCGATATTATCCATGCGTATACTACCAAAGTCATTCATCAGCATACCGATAGTCTCTATCTTATGCTTTGTTATCTGAATAATTTCACTACCCCCTATACCTAATTCATTTTCAATTTCAGTTAATTCAGGTAAACTAGCTTCAATTAACTCTTTAAGCTTATCTTTTTGATCGTCTATATCCCAACTACCGCTTTGGGTTGACAAACTTTTACCGCTACCGTTCGAAAATGGTAATCCGCTCTCGTTCGACCATCTACCTACAGTCGGAGCTTGAGTTGTACTACTCGCAACCGCTTTTGGATCATTCATACCAGTCGGACCATCATCAGTTTGATTTGCGATTGAAGTATATCCAGTACCTGGTGCTGTGACGCTATTAGCTAAAGCTTTATAAGATGTTGAACCGTCTGTTACAGGGTATGATGCAAATGTACCATCTCTTTCCTGCAATAAGCTATTTCTTTTTAATACTGTTATACCGTCATCGTTTTTAACACTGTTATCATTTGTACGCTTTATTTCAAACAACTGTTTAAACTCTTGAATACCAGCAACTACGTCTTTCCACTTGTCAAAATATTCTGCATTTAGAGATCCTACCTTTTTATATTTGTCTCTATAAACGATTTCATCTAAATTCTTACCTGTATATTCATTCTTAAAACCTCTAACAGTATCATATGAATCATTAAGAACTAAATTCTGCTTATTCTTACTAGATAACTCAACTGTTGATTGATTATTCATCTCTTTAAATGATCCTGAATAATGAGTTAATCTCATCTTTTCATTTAGATCACTATTAACGAACTCTAAAGAGCCGCCTTTTTGGTTGATAACATATTTGTTTCTATATGCTTCTACATTATGATCATATTCTGTTATACCGGCGTTCTTATTTTCGTATGTACCTGGGTAATCTATACCCGGAGTATCTTCAGATTCGTATATACCCTTCCAGTCCGATTGCCCGAAACTAGCTGCAAAATATACCGGAAACTGAGGATTACCTTCTCTAAAGAATACCCATACATGAGAACCAACTGCTGGTATACAGAACGAGCCTTTAGCTTCATTTGAATAAGCATTTGGCTTATATTCAAACGATAAAGGATTAGGTCTATTTACATTATTAGCAGCATCTGTAAATGCATCATTTAAATTTATATCAGAATCATATAAACTACTCGGCGCTTGACCTATATCATTTGAAGCAGATGATGTATCTACCGCTGTCTTATAAAAATTGCTATCAGATACACTACCTGTTAGATTATAATTGTTAAATCTACCACTAGAGCTTTCTCCAACTAGAGGCGCTGCACATTCACTCCATGGTAATATTAACTTTAAATCGTCGAGTATACCAGTAATATCTTCATCGATGTTATTACCTATAAATTTAATTGTCTTATCATCTTTACCTCTAACCCAATCATTATAAACAGTTGATGATACGTGCGGTACAAATACCTTTACTTTACCGGACATGTCCGGGTCATTGTTCTGTATTACAACACCTACATAATTACCATAGTATTTATTCATTATATATATTTAACTCTGTTTAATAGAAGTTAAAGAGCGTAAAGAACGCTTTCTAAGAACAGTAGATTGATTTTGAGCTTGTTTAGCATTAGTAACCCCTTTAGCTGCGGCTGCCTTACCTTGATCTACCACCTTTGTAGTTATACCATTTACAGCAGCAAGCTGATTCTCGGAGCTTAAATTAAAATCTCTTAATTGATTATTAGAAAGATTACCTACATCTCCTTTAATATTAGCAAATATATCTCCCTGCGAAGCTGCTACTTCCTCTAACGACGTAGTAGAATCGCTAATACAGTCGAGTTGAGAGCTGAAAATCCCCTTTGCTTTATCTTTTTCTGCAGTAAGCTTCTTCTTAATATCAGTAAATGACATTAAAGCAGCATCTACCTTATTATCTATCTCTTCGAAAAACCCAGCCGGATCAAATTCTGGTAAATTGAGCGATGGTAAAGAACCGGTCTTTATATTTTTAAAATTATCTACTGCGTTCGCCACCTTGCTTTGTATGTCAGGTAACGCGGTGTTAAATGTTTGATTAATATCAAAAGTTTTAATTTTCTCTGGTATGCCTGTAAACGCTGATGGTATAGCACCTTTCAGTTCCTGCGAGAGAGGGTCAATATTAAATTTTTTACATGCCATGTATATATTTAACTTGAAATACATGTTTTATACTCTATAATATATGTATGTATGTATCACATGAAAGTCCTATATCGTTCTTAGAGCAATCGCGATCGTATAACGATTATGATTATGCGCTTGTCCATCTATTTGAAACTCACCCGGAATATTATCAGTTCTTTAAAGACTCTATTAAATTAGGTCGGCAAGTATTATTAGATAATAGCATCTTTGAGCTGGGCGAATCTTTTGATTCTGAGAAGTTTGCTAAATATGCTAAAGAATTAAAGCCTAGTTTTTATATTGTACCTGATGTATTGGAAGATGGGTATGCTACGATTAAGAGCTTTTCAGAATTTACTGTTAAATACCCAGACTTACCTGGATTGAAGATCGGAGCTGTTCAAGGTAAGACGTATGATGAGATTGTTGACTGCTATAAATATATGTCAGATTATGCTGACTATATTGCAATCAGTTTTGACTTTAGCTACTATCTTGTAACTGGTAGAGGTAGAACTAAGCTTGAAAGATGGTGCGATGGTCGTCGAAGATTGATTGCGCAGTTAAAGTCTGATGGTATTTGGAATAAAGACAAGCCTCATCACCTGCTAGGTTGCTCTTTAGCTAAGGAATTTAAGAGCTATGTTGGAGATACATCTATTAGATCTGTAGATACATCTAATCCAGTAGTTGCAGGTATTAAGGAACTCAGATATAATGGTGATCTAGGATTAAACGAAAAGCCGTCGATTATGCTGGCTGATCTGATTGATCACGAGGTTACTGATACAGAGCAAGAGAATATAAATTACAACGTCAATCAATTTAAAAATATTATAGGTTATGGTTATTAGTTTTACAGGAGCGCAGAGTACAGGCAAGACTACTCTACTAAAAGCAATTGAATTAGATAAACGTTTTCGTAAGTTTAATTTTGTACCTGAAGTTACTCGCTTGGTAAAGCGAAGGTATAAGCTAGATATTAATGAAAAAGGTGATGGTATGACTCAATTAGCTATTCTAAATGCTCATCTAGAGAATTATCTAAAGACTAGAAGTAAAGATGCGGTTATGGATAGGTGTATCTTAGATGGGTTAGTATATACTACATATCAGTATCATAATGGTAAGACAGACCCTGATACTATGCTTTACTGCGAGTATCTCTTTAGGAAACTAGTACGTAAGGTAGATATTATATTCTATACGGAACCGGATATCCCGTTAGTTGACGATGGGGAGAGAAGCAATGATAATACGTTTAGAGAAACAATTATTAACCTATTTGAGACCGCTATAGATCATTACGGAATTAATGTGGTAAGGTTAAAAGGTACAGTTGAACAACGACTAGAAACAATATATAATACATTTGATAATTATGGGAAATAGTAAATTAGATAACAGCAATATTAGTAAGCACCTAGGACAATCGTCTCAGTATAAGAGTACGTATGATAAAGGTCTATTAGTAAGAGAGCCGCGGAGTAATAATAGAGAGTATCTCAATATTTTTGATGATGCTTTACCATTCGTTGGTTCAGATACGTGGAATGCATATGAATGCTCATTCCTTTTAAAGAGTGGTCGACCAGTAACAGGTATCGTTAAGTGTATCTACTCATGTAGTAGTACATATATTGTAGAGAGTAAGAGTATTAAACTATACTTTAACTCATTCAACATGACTAAGATGGGGGCTGATAATGACGTGGCAGTTAAGAACTTTGAAGAGATTGCTGCTAATGACCTAAGTGCATTGCTCGGTACAGATGTAGTTGTATCTTTTCATAGCGGCGAAAGAGTGAATAAGAAGTTTAGTAGTCCGGGAGGCGAGTGGGATATTGAAGATTATATTAACGTAGATCTACTTGAAACTGGTGATTATACTTTCGAGAAGTATACTGAAAGTCCAGAACTTCTAGAAGCAGTAATACGTAGTACTGAGTTAGAGCAAAGGTTCTATTCAGGTCTATTAAAAAGTAACTGCCGTGTAACATCTCAACCAGATTGGGGTGATGTATTCATTCATATTAAATCTAAGAATGCAGTAGATGCCCATAGTATACTAAAATATGTTGTATCATTCAGAGATGAGTGTCACTTCCATGAAGAGATTTGCGAGTGTATATATAAACGATTACAAGATGCGTTCGATCCAAGCGAACTCCTAGTAATGTGCCTATATGCGCGACGAGGTGGTATTGATATTAATCCAGTTAGAGCATCGAGCGATGAGCTAATTCAACGGTTTGCTAAGCCGCTTGTTGATCCTGAGATGATCCATATCAAAACCAGTAAGCAGTAATATAAGAGCCGATAGCGAAAGTTATCGGCTTTTTAATGTACACAAAAAGAGACCTAGCTCAAATTAATGAACTAGGTCTCAAACTGTATCTGTTAACCAGATAGCGGATTAATCCGCGTTTAATTCGGCTTAGAAGTAAACACTCTGCGTAGCAGGTGTAAATGCTTGTCCGAGTCCAGTTACAAGAATGACGTGATAGTAGAGGTTAGCACCAAAGATATTATCAACAACACCATAACGTGTAAGCAAGCCTACACGTGGAGCGAAGTCATTAGGACCAATAGTACGTTGTACCATAACAGGGATGTACGGGCAATAGATAAGACCAGTGTCGTAAAACTCTGGGCCCTTATAACCAAGTAACGCATATTCAGGACGCGCTGCGTCATTAACATTGTTACCTTCTGTACGTGTGTCACGGTAGACGTTAAAGCGACCACCAAGATTACCAATCTTTGCTACACCGACAGGCTGTGTGTTAACATTGCCTTGAACAGGTACCCACTGGAATTCAGGGAGCATTTCAAGGATAGCGCAAACGCGAGGAGTTGCAACAACAAAGTTGGCTGCTCCACGACGATTACGAACAGCGATGCGGTTTGCTTCGATAATAAGTCTTTGATAGAAATCACGATTACGTTCTACTAACCAACGGCCATCAGCTGACTGAGGAGCCCATACAGTATAACCTGCGCCTTGCCCTGCATTGAGGGAGACTTGGATCATTCTGACCAACATTTCACGGTCGATTTCGGCCTGAATTTCATACGACATAGCGTTTGTCAATTCAGTATCGATGTCGATACCATTCATGTTCTTAAGGTCCTGCTCAAGTTCTACTGACCAACGTGCGCCTAAGCGACGTGTACCAGCTTCAACTGCTGTTTTCTCGAACGATACTTCGAAGGAAGGAATATTACCTGTAACTTCGAAATTCGCAAGGAGAGCAGCAACACCGTTATCATCTGCGGAGATAATCTTATTAACTCCATACTCTGATGAACCGGTACCTGAAAGGTAGCCTGCTGATGTACCAGTATAGGCAGTGTTCAAGTAGTTATAACCAGCTTCTTGACCGCCTGCGGCAGCAAGAACACCTGGTTGACCTACAGGAGCATTACCAGCTGCTGCTTTACCATCGATACCTTCACCAAGGGTTTCCCCTGTGTAACGGTAGCGAAGAGCAAATGCGAGACCAACTGGACCTGCCATTGGTTGTACACCAACGATTTCATTTGTAATTAACTCGGGAAAAGTACGTCTAATCATCGGGATCAAGATCTTTGGAAGACGATAATCGCCAGCAGCGTATGTGTCTGTTCCAGGAGTACCGGCCGCACTGCGGGCGTTAGTCTGGAATGTACCGATCGAACCAGTTGAGCCAGCTTGGTTACCCAATGCTGGTACTGTATTCGGTCCTGCTTCTTGAATGCACCATGCTTCTTGATTTTCAAGTAACATCGCTGTATTCAAACGAGTATGTGAGTCTTCAATTGCTGCAACGCTCTTAGAAGTGTAATCCAGAACTGGAGCCCACTTTTCTAAGAGAGCGGAAGCTCTCGATTCGTCAATATATGCCTGTGAAGGTTTAATTGTATTCATAATTTGTATTTTTTCCTTTATTTTTATTTGTTCGACCCCAAGGGTTTTAGCCCAGGTAACTCAGGAAAGCCTAATTAATTTTAGAAATTAGTACTTTGAAAGTTCTGTAAGATACGGGCTAGGTGTAGTAGGTGCTTCGACCTTCTCCTTTATAACACGATCAACTTTTACAGTATCTTTCAAAGCTTCTACTTTTAAGCCCTCAAGTCTGCTATCTTCTTTTTTATTAAAAAGCTTCAAAGTATAGTCAAAGTTTTCAGTAATAAACTCAGATGGTTTACCTGTAAACATTTTCTTTACATACTTCGCGCTTCTTTCATCTAGATTGGCTGTTTTTTGTTCGATAAGAAGATTAGCCTTAATTGTATTAAGTTCTTCTTCGATAACAGACTTCTCTTGAAGTGCAGACTCAAGCTTTGTAGTAGCTTCATTAATTTGATTATGCCCATCAATAACAGCATCTTTAATGCTTTCTTTTTGAAGAGCGCCGTCGACGGCTAAATGGTTACGAATTCCTTCAAGCACATTAATTGCCTTTTTGTTTTTAACTGCTTCTTGTATATCAGCAGCTGGAATCGTTTCTTGTAGATATGCGTCAAGGTAAGAGGAGATAGATTCAACTAACTCTTCTTTAAATACCTTAGCATCTTCTGTTAATACGTTTTCATACTTTGAAACAACGGCCTTAAGCTTAGCTGCTCTATCAACTTCGATAGCTTCAACAACCTTATTAAGCTTGCTTGAATGATCAGTATCGATTGCTTCTAAAAGCTGCTCTAACTTAGAGGTATAAAGTTCATCCTGCTCGAGCAAAGCCTTATCAACATGTAACTGAGTCTTCTCAGTTAAACGTTTGTCGAATGCAGATTCGATTTCACTCAAGACAGTCTCGTCGACTGTACCGTTAGTTGCTTCTTTTAGTATTTTTGAAATAGACATATTAAAATAGATTTATATTATTATTTATGATCTGCTGCTTAATTTTCTGGTCAACAGCGTGAGATAGTTTTGAATGAGCGTTCTTATACTGTTTATTAATGACATTGTTAATAAAGTCCTTAATATGTGTATTGGCCTTGCTCGTATCTCCGTTCATATTATTATTTATAAAGATTTGATAAATTGCAACATATGCTCGCGTAAAAATTGATCTTTATTTTTTAAAGGCATTGTAGCGATTGTTTTTTCGAAATTATTGTACGCTTCTTCAAACTGACCATATGCATTAACAACGTATTGCTTACTTTCTAAAATCCCGTTAACAAAAGCTTTTGGAAACGATGGATCAGCTACACAGTCAATAGCTACTAATTTAAAATCTTGGACACGGCTGATACCATCTTGACCTGATTCTGGAATTAACTGACCTAAAGCTCTAGAGCTCATACCGACTCTTACACCATCATTAATAAGCGACCTAACAATTAGACCAGTTGGAGTAGATAGAACTTTACTCTTGCCGTAAAAAACATTACCGTCTTGAGACATCTCAGTAACTAAATGACAAGCTCTCTCGAGATCAACGTCAGCTGTCGATGGATGATTTAATTCACCCATTGCTCTACCAGTCTTTACCATTAAGTTCTCATAACGCTTTACTTCACGCTGCATTTCTTCTAGAGGGTAAATTCTCTTATTACGATTAACCCCTTCAGCCATCATATAAGGGCCTTTAATAAAGAAATTTTGCGATCCTTTCGAGTTACCTTCTTCGACGATATATTCAAAAGACTCTTTAGGAGCCGGGGTTTCAACTATAAGACTTAAACTCATGTACAATTATTTATATAATAAGGAACAATTTCCTACGTTTTATTAATTTTACTCATAAAAAACTAAATTAAAATTAGTTCTTCGTCAGTAGGGAAAAGATCTTCTCTGAATTCTTCTGGGTCTATACCAAAGTATTCACATGCTCCGTCTAGAGTATCAGAGTATATCCATCCATCAACTGGGTAATCATATGTATCCTTTAGACTAATATCTAAAGTAAAATTCTTACTCTCTAAATGAGTTGAAAAGAGTACTAATGATCTCTTTGCTCCAACTTCTAGTTTATAAAATCCTTTTTCTTCTTCCATAATTAAAGTGATAGTGTCCAGCCTTTGTTTGTTGCTATAAGTTTATCAGCAGCAGTCAAACTTGATGTAAAAGAATTGTTTCTCAAGTTAAGTGTCGCTGAATGACTGATAGTGCATAAGTGATTAAAGATTTCAAGTATAGCTTCTCTATTTAAAGGGCAGTATTGTAATGCTACACTGTACTTAAATCCTGTTTCGTCTGTTGCTCCTCCAGGAAATTTAATATAGTTTATGTTTCTAGCACTGCCAAATGTATTACTATAATCTCCACTGTCATTAGCGTAAGAGAAATTTATACCTTCAATGTATTGTAACGATTTTGCGTTATAAAAACACTGATAATATTCACCATTACTTGGACCAGCATTCATCCCTACAAATTTTACTGCCGTTAAGGACTCACAAATATAGAACGTCCTATACAAAGAGTTGCCATTCGTTAAATTATTAACGTGTATCGGCGGGAGTTCTTGTAAAGACTGCATGCTGTTGAATGCATCCTGCATATCAGTACAATTTGTGAAGTCCAAATGCGTATATTGAGAATCAAATCGTCTTATTTGTGTTCCACCTTGAAATATACCTGTCGCGTTACTAGCTCTCGTGAATTGACCAAAGTACGGAAAGACTTTTAAAGAATCTAAGTTGAAAAAAGCATAAGACATATCAAAATTGCTTGTTCGCTCGATAGCATCAAGCCCTCCTTGGTCGGAAAAGGCGGACCAATCATAACACTCTCTCAAGCTCTGAAACAACCTATCAATTCCGTTTCCATCCATTTTGCTTACATCTAAACCTTTTGGGATAGCTCTTAAATCTAAACAATTATAAAGCATATAGTCTATGCGAACATTACCAGTATTCCTTACTCCAACGTATGGTATATATTTTAGATTTCTACAATCAGCAAAAGTAAGATAAAAGCTAGAGCAGGATGTAAGCATTCCACTTCCAAACAAACCTTCGGGCATATACCTAAGAGCGTAACAATATCGAAAAGTTTCCTGCATTGTACTTGGGGCTTTAAACCAATATTTGTCTGCGCTAGCAAAATCATCTGGAAGATGCGTTAAGGAATGACACAGATAGAAAGCCCTAGCGTATGATTCTGAACCAGCATTTCGAATATAAGGCGCAAAGGGTATAGATCTTAAAGAACGACAGCCACAATAAAGCCTTTCTGGTTGCGTTAACCTATTGTCTGGTGTGTTTCGTATTTCAATTTGTTCGGCCATTCTCATTGGTCGACTATAATTAATCGCATGAGTCGTAGCATTTGAACTACTTACAAATAGATCTAAAATGTTAGGGCCTGCTCTATAGGCATAATTAGCATATGTAACATATGGACCATCAATATCAAAATTGATTTGACCAGCACTGCCACCAAATGTGCCAAACTTTACTCCAGCACCTAGCGTAACTTCAAATCTAGCTTGTCTGTATCCTCTAAACTCTGTGCTAGAAGGCAAATTGTCATAATCATATACGTGACGACATGTAACATTATGACCCACTGTTTCAACATTGCCGTCACCCCAATCAACAGTATATGAAGAGCCATCATCAGTATCTAAATTAAATACTACATAATTTTGTGCAGCTCTATCGTTCGGAAAAACAGCAACCAAACCAATAATCTTTTCTGGTACGCCGTCTGGTACATTCAAATCTACCCATTCGGTAGGGCGAGTCCAACTATCATTTATATCAAATACCGCATCAGTCGGCAGCGTACTTGTAACATTGCCTGGGGATAAACTAGGTAAAAAACTCATACTACGTTACCTCCTAAAAATGCGTATTCTGGTGACTTAAAAATGATTTGGGCCTGACCATAAATGCCAGCGATTTGATTCGCACCATTAAAGGAATTGAATCCAGATAACCCAACGCCCGAAGCGAATGTAACACTGTTAATAGTTTCAGATATAAATGTTACTGTATATCCAGAAACTTGCGAAGGTACTGTAATAGTAATGGGTGTGGTGTTTTGTAATAGCACTGTTGCTCCGTTATGAGTTGAAGATAGAGTAAAGTCGACCGTTTCTGTTACAAATGAATTCTGTGTTAATGTTATTTTTTCAAATGTTGCAGTACCAGTAAATGTAGGTGATAAGAGAGAGGCCTTTAAATCGAACGCGCTTTGAAGATCAGTTTGAGCTGAAAGAGTGCCTGTAATATCGCTCCAAGCACCTCCACCTCCTATTTGACTAGAAAGATAAGCTACGTCTGTATTAGTTATATCTATTTCACTAGAAAGATAAGCTACGTCTGTTTGTATGTATGCTATATCTAGATCGATATCATCGATAATACTTGATAGGTATATTACATCTGTTTCTAAATTACCAATTATAATACCATCTACTGCAATATCTCTACCATCAACTAACCCGTCAATACTCAGATTACCAGATAGTGTAATATTTTCAGTAACATTCATATTACCACTTACTGATACATTACCTGTTACATCAAACCCGGATAATTCATACCCAATATCTATTCGCGTTGATGATAATAAATTTGTGGCGACTATAGTATCGGCGATTATAGTACTGTTAGACGAGAGCTGGCCAGTCAAGCTACCTCCTGAAAGAGGTAGATAGAGACCTTGTACAGAAGGTACTTCTATACCTAGATATGTTTGTGCTGATAAAGTTCCAGCAACTGTTAGATCTCCGTTCATCACACCTCCATTAGCATATTGAACTGCAACGGAACCACCGCCTGACGCCATTTCAACATACCGCTTAAGAGATATAATATCACCTTTTAAGGATTTTTCAATATTAGACTGCAAGCTCTCTCTTAATTGATCTATCTGCGCTTCATCAATTTTATCGTGTATTATAGTCTTAACTTCTTCAACATCTTCAACTCTAATTGAACTTACAAAGCTATCGTATTTTTTCTTTTGCTCTTTACTATTAGCTTGAATATTATCTGATAGTTCTAATATCTTTTCTGTAACAAGCTTTATAATATTCTTTGACTCTTTAGTTAGCCTACTCTCATCTACAAATCTCTCTTTAATATGATCTAATGTGACAATCTTACTCTCTAATTCTTCAAGTACCTTTATTTTAGTTTGTAGGTTATCGATACTACTATTGCTCTTTTGTATACTTTCTTTAACTGTATTAATTTTAAGAAGGTTATTATTGATTTTACTTAAATTCTTATTTTCTCTCTGCTCATGAGCGGAACCTAAATTTTCGAGATATGTATTAAAAAAGCTCTCTATTTCATATATTTTTTTTTTGATCGCTTCAGTTATATTCTGCTTACTAAAGTCTTCAATAACCTTAATATCTTCTTTTAAGTTTTGAAACTTACTTTCAACTACTGTATCTATCTCAGATAGCTTATCTTCAATTAACTGATTACCGTTTCCAGCTATCTTTTCGATAAAAGTTTCGAGCTGCGCTGAAAAATCTTCCTTTAAAGAAAATAATTTGCGATTTAATTGCTCATCTAATAACTGTATAAAACTATCTTTTTGATCTTCATACGAGACGTAACTACTTTCAGGTAAATGATCTATATCTGTCTCTTCAATACAGTCTATTTCATCGTTAGTGACTTCTGCTGTAGTAGACGTAGATATATACCGGCTAAAAAATATATTATCTTCATTGATAATAAACTCTTCATACCTATCTTCAATTAAGACTGCTTCACATGTATATATTTTATCATCTCTTGTAAATTCAACACTAACTACCGGTAGCATATCTACCTCATCCACCTTTTCCAACACTAAAGTCTGCCCGTCATAGATCGCACACTCAAACACGTCAAAAAAGATTTCACGCTTAGATGATACCTTAATGACATTTCTGTCCGTATGAGACGTGGTCAAATTAAAAGTAATATTATTAATTGTACACGTATCAATATTATCTTGAGACTTCATTATTACTATTTACTTTAAAAAAATAGATTTACTATATACTTTAAACTATATACCTAATTCTTTCTCAGTTAAAATTAAAAATTCATAACCTTTTTTATCCGCCCATTTTTTAGCCGCTACCCATTTAGCTTGATTAACAACCCAAGTCTTTTGCTCGTATAATATAGTGGTTCTATGTTTACCCTTTGTAGTTATAGGCTTAGCTACTTGCTTACTAGGTTTTATTTCTATTAAAAATTTCTTTTTATTTTTATTTCTATCTAAAAATACAATAAAGTTATCCACAAAATATCTATGCACCTTGTTATCGATAGGACTTAGATATGGTATTATAATATTTTCACTCCCCCATGCTAGTATATTTTCATTTAAATCTGCCCATCTAAAAAACTTTAACTCCCAGCTCGATCTATATATAGGGTCCCCTTTACCAATATATTTTTTACTGTTAATAGGTTTAAATACTCCCTGTCTATATCGTTTATCCTTTTTCATATTATAATATAATTATTATATTTAAATAAATGGGCCGAGCTCTCCTGCAGCGGTAGATCTAGCAACTCCTATATCGCTACTACCTATAATTTTAAAGACATTATAAGGGTCATTATCGCCTAATCCAGATAGATAAGCCGCGCTAGTACCTGTATATGAGGTATCTAGGTAATTATAACCAGCTTCTTTATTCATTACCCGACGAAGAACATAGGAGGTTCAGCATCTCCTAGACCAGGAGCGCCTTCATATAATGCAGTTTCTAATTTCTCTTTTTCTGCTAAACCTTGCGTCATAAGATCGCTGGAATTGAGACTGCCTCCGCCAAATAAAGTTACAGAACCGTATTTACCCCTAATATTAGCTACAGCTATCTTTGTAAGAGCTAATGAATATTGATATACCCAATGCTCTTTTATAATATCTCTAATAGGTCTCTCTATATAACAGCTTACTACCCCATAAAATCTAGCAGCGGATGACCCACCGGAGCGTGGCTGTGGATACATTCTTAACATCTGTGTTCTATCATCGAATGTATAACTACGCTTAGTAGCTAATAGCTTCTCTCTCATTTCCATCCAATCCTTAAGCACATACCAGCTCACTAGATCGAAACCATAATTACCCATAGCATAACTAAAATATGTTTGCTGAGCCATGGACTGCTCGATCGTAAATAGTGTGTTGATACCTGTTGAAGAACCTTCTTCAAAGTCCTGAACAGCGATAACCTTTCTGTAATCCAGCATATCATAATCAAAACTATTCATAAACTTCTCCCGCTTACCAGTAATAGTACCTTCAGTAGTAAAGTTTTGCTTGTAGCTAGGAGTAAAGTAAGTAGATAATCCAGATAATATAGTACTAGACGAATCAGTTATAACGCTATATACATCTTCACTAAATATTTGATTCGCAAAAGTACCATCTTCTAAAGATGCTGATAGTGCAGATATTGTAGAGAAATATGTACCAGGTATAGCACTGTTAGCTACATAAAGAGTTTCATTCTCTTGTATGTAATTAGAAAAATCCTTACTCTCATTATTAAATTCAACTTGTTGCTGCAGAGAATCTGAACTCTGTAAAGAGAATAAGTGATCTAAACGAATGCCTTGGTTTTTAATATAAAGATTGCTATCGAATAACAAATATTCTTGTGTATAACCAGCAAACTTTGCAAACATCTCACAAGATATACTAATATTTTCATATAAAGTATCGCGATGTATCTCGACGTTTATAAACGGGTAGCCTAAAGAGCGTAGGATTCTATCACTTAATCGATTAAAATTATCAATCTTACTGTTTAAGTTTGTGCTCTGGAATGCAGAAATTGGAGTTATATCACACTTAGCCATCAACAATATTTATTACCAACACATAAACTTAGTTAACTTTAATAAATAATAATATGGCAACACCTATATATCACGCAACAGTCGTACCTTCAGTTACAGGAGCAATGTCAACTGAGTATTTTGCAACCTTTTTAAATACTACTATGAACCCGACATCGGGTGAGTTAGTTACTATATTAGATCATGGTAGTTTAGTATTAGTTTGGAAAGACTAATACTTTAGACTGCAGGAGCTTCTGGTAGTTCTGTAGCTGCTTCTTCTCCTGCGCCTTCATCACCCACCGGTTCTGCAGCAGCCTCACCTCCTCCAAATTCAGGAGGCATTCCAGCTGCGGTACCACCGAGATCTCCAGCTTCGCCTCCACCTGCAGGTTGTATAGTATCTTTCCAAGACGGACCAGCTCCTTGTATTTGCTGCAGCTCCCATTGAAACTCTGCATCCTTACGTAATAGTTCTCTATTAGCTTTTATATCTACCTCGTTCCATCCCAGATACTTCTTCTGGCCGTATGTAGCAGATATAAACTCACTATTAACAAGGCTATTGTAATTAGTAGCTTTAAGCTCGAGCTTTTGACTTTCTCTTAATTCGTAGAAATTTGTCGGTACGTTAAAGTGCAGATGCAAATTCTGATCCTTAATATCGTATTTTTGCTTTAGACCTTTTAATTCTAGGTGGGTTATGAATCCATTTTTAAGACCACCAGCAAACTGCTGCTGTAATCTTATAATAAATTTTGCAAACTTAAGCTCGTCGCGTAATATTTCGTTACCATCACTGAACGACGAGTCTGGGTTTAACCTGTTGGTAGGCACTTTTAACGCTTTATATAACTTATTAACAAAGTACATCAAGTCAGCTAACTCGCCAAGATTAGCTCCGCCAGGTAATTGCGTAACATTTGTACCATCCGAGCCAGCTCTTTTAGCAAACCAGAACGAATCTAACATACTTTGAGGGTTAAATTTCTGAACAGCTCCTTCTTGGTTTGAATCAAAAGTCTTCTTTGACCAATACTGCTGCATGAGCTTTCTTAAATAAGCTTCAGCCTTTGGTGGTGCCATATTACCAACATCAACATTAAAGACAAGACGTTCTGGAGCTCTTACAAGTCGATATATAACGATAGCATCTTCAACTAGAGATAATTGACGATACGCTCTTCTAGCATTTTCAATAAACGGTAACCTAAAAGTCTTATCTTGATTCCATATACCAGAGTTGATATAAGTAATCTGATTATCGTCCATTGGTATAAGCTCCATCTTATCTACCTTAGTAGGCTTGTTTGGATCGAATACTGGCTTGCGTAAGATATACCCCTTAATAAGCATATTCTGAATATTATCATACACCGTATCAACTAGATCGGATGGTAGATGTACAATACCTAGTATACCATCTTTAGTATATTCCTTATGTACAATATGCTCGAAGTATACTTCACCTTCAACAAGCATCTGTCTAAAATACTCAAACCCACGTCTCTCTAAGTTGAAGTAATCGATATACTTTTCAAACTCATCTTGAATCTTAATTTGATCATTAGCGTCTAGATCCGTATTTCTAAATTCTAAATTAACAATATTACCATTTTCATCCTTGTTAATAACTTCATCACATATCTCATCTAAAGCATCTGCTATCTCAGCAAATGAAGCCATGACTCTATAGTCACGTAATCTACCTGATTTATCTTCCTCAATATTAGCGTATACTAATTCTGCATACTGCGTTTCAGTACCAAATTGACCAGTAGCTACTGTATTATAGTCATTCTTATATAAAACAGATTGACCAGCTAACGCTTCTGTTCTCTTCATACCAGTATCTTGAAATACTTCGTACTTCGGATTTAACTGCCCGATTATCTCATCCGCATTTGGAGTTTGGTAAGGTAACTTATTCGCGATATTTTTAAAAATATCCGATTTAAATAATGATTTTTTTTCGTCGGCCATGGTATGTATTAATATTTAATAATTATTCTACGTTAATAAAGGTAGAGTTTGCGCTAAATGTCTGTGTATGTAAAGTATCGTCACTAAATGAATAACCTGCTTTATTAAAAGGTATAAAGCGTATAACGCCTGCGCTTAAAATAGGGGTCTGTATATCTATAATATTATCATTTAAGATTGTAAACGGTATAATCTGACCGGATACGCTAGGTTGCCGCGTGGTAGCTGATATAGACGTTAGGGTCGTATACAATGTATCATTGTTAGTACTCATTAACACCCCCTGTGTATTTGCAAAGCTAGTACCGTAGAGCTGAACCTTACCTGAAGCTCCTGGCGATAATGTTAGGTCATCTAGAAGCTTAACCCCGTTATAAAATATATCTGTTATCGTAGGCGATCCTGATAGTTCAAACGACTCTGTAGGCATGTCAATTGATTGGAGAGTATCATAATCCGTAATGATATCTGTTGCTGAAAAGTTCTGCTTAACAAAATATATATTACCTACCGGGTCTGCCTCATCTTTAAACAACCATGCTTTAATAGTGAATGTAGTATCTGCAGTAATACGCGCCTTCTGACTAGCGACTAACTCAACCGGGTAGTTTAATGATACATTACCGTCCCATAATACTTCAGATCTAATCTCTTGATCAACTGATAGGTTAAACTCCTTAGGTAAGTACCATGATATAATAACATATGGGTTAGTAAATGGTATAAAATTACTCAGTATCTGATCCATATCAGTTTGATACCTTGTAAGAATCGATACTGATAAGCTTATATTAACCGGTACTGGCGCTTTAATATGCTTGGATGTTCTTTCATCACCGCTGGTACCAGAGTAATAAAACCCATCTAACTTATTAAAGACTCGTGTAGTATCACGCGATACGCTGTTTATATTAACGGCTACCACCGGGAGCGTAATAGTCTTATTCTCGTTAATAATATCATGCATCACCCTTTGCTTAGGGGCATAGAGGTATCTTACATTTATTTTATCCTCCTCGACCCTCGCCTTATTAAACCTACCGATGACGATATCATCAAACGCAGCTAAGAACTGAGCAACAACATCTTTAATTTCGAAATAATAAGGTCTCGCTTTCACTTAATTATTTATCCCAAGGGAATACAAACCAATCATCTATTGACGTATCTACTGCTTGTATTGTATCTTTCTTGAATGTAGATGAGTACCTCTTTACGATACTGCAGTATGTTAACTGGTCGACAGAATACTCTTTAGATATTAATGAGTCGACAGCTTCAAAAGTCTTACCGCTATCATTGATATCATCTACTACTAATACATTACCTGAGATAGTAGGTCTTTGATATACTAAAGTCTCCAGATACTTACCATCTTCTTGTCTAGTATTGATACCTAGGTTTTGTAGATTCTTAATACCTAACTTGTAGCTTAGCATAGCGCCGGGGATCAAACCACCTCTACCTAATGCGACAATATAATCATATTTGATTTCATTTTCACTAATAAGCTCAGCTAACTTATTAACCCAGTTGTCAACATATGCCCAATCTATAAAAGCCTTCTCTACCATCTGTTAATTATATAGTATAGGTGCGATATATCAACTACAATAAGCGGTTATATGTATCGGCAAATAATTTTAAAAGGTCAGCTTTATCGCCTATATTATATACACCTCTATCAATTGACTTAGAGATATCAGCTGATAGAGTATGTATAAGCTTAGCTAGCTGACTAACTCTCATCACACCATACCCCTTTACCTCTATCATTACATCCTCTTCATCAGATGGTTGAGCTGTTAGGTCTGCAGACGATGCCACCATTGCTGCGTTCATACTACCATTACCGGTCAAGCCAGCAAATTGAGCTAGGTTACTATTATTTGCATCGTACTTTGGACCATACTTTAAATTACGATTATCGCGCTGCTGGTCAGTAGCCATACCACCCCTACCGATATAACCTTCATACATTAATTCGTTTTCATTCTTATGCATATTAAATCTTTCTTAGATACAAAACGCTATCGATTAATTCTGTAACCATTATAAATGCTTCATTTTCATCTTTAGGTAACTTTATACCGGCGCGTTGGAAGTCTACATTTGTCAACTCCTTACCTTCTGGAGTAGTGATTGTGTAATGGTTGTATGAACTATCATCTTCATACTCTGTTTCAAAAGAAAATGTATAGCCTTTATGTTCCATATTATCTTGATCGTGAAAATCTTTAAATGATTGCATAATACTATTTATATAAACTCGTTAAATCTTTCGACAATCTTTTCCCACTCTGCACACTCGAGCTCGTACTTGTTCTTAAGATAGGTATCATTACGTTCCTCTACATCCTTCTCTGTATAAGTAATCTTCTTCTCGGCCACTCGCTGTAACTGAGCCTGTACCCAATGTCTGTACTCATGTACAAGGCTCTGAAGGAAATATACACGTCTTTGTTTCTTAGTGGAACACTCACTACACTGCAACGCTATCTCTATCTCATCTTCGTTCCAAAAGTACTGAGAACTAGCACCAGGTATTCCCTTTAACTTGATACCATGCACCCACCACTTCCTAGTAGGAACTAAGTTGTTAGTATGATACATAAGGAAGTTCTCTAACTTACGCTTATCGATACCGTAGTACTCAAAACGTTCCTGTATCTTCTTATCACACTTTAGCTTTATTACTATCATATTATATCTATATTATATCAGTGTTCCTAATATAGATTATAAAGATGTTCATTTGCGCCGCAGGCGCAAAAAGTTCCCGCTACATGCCGCCCATGGTGTTCCAATCCACAGTGTTCCTGACCTTACTGAGTATTGGTATGGTGGCGGGCGTGGTCGATGGCGTTATGGGAGATTTCCTTAATTAGTTCCACCTGCTTTACCGATAAATCGATCTTACGGGCAATTGCTTCTTTGCACACTGCTACATGTAAATTATCTAGAACACTCGAGAAGAACCCGGCTGCGTACTTAGTTGCTGATTTTTCGTCCATGTATCTATTTAATAATAGTACCATAGTAAGGCCACCTATAGGTGTGTGTTCTATATATCTAAATTATAGAATAGGGAGAGTCAGAATACGGAGAGTTAGAAGGGGGCGAGAGAATCGGACGGTACGGAGAATCGGAGGGTACGGAAGGGGGTCCTTTATATACACGGAAAATCGGCGCGCGCAAAAAATTCTGTGACATGGGTATACCAGTATACTAAAACCTTTCTCTATAGTAGGAGAATTCCAATGGCTTGGTCTCTCAGCGCGGGTCTCTCTCCAGCGGGGGCGGTCTTCTCAGAACCCCTTGGTGTG
>TARA_R110002096_G_scaffold99646_1_pt1 | contig 20237 bp, 16 predicted proteins | sample TARA_R110002096 | Tara Oceans TARA_R110002096 (sample SAMEA4397295) | marine metagenome | biome: Polar Biome; feature: [DCM] deep chlorophyll maximum layer (ENVO:01000326); material: water (ENVO:00002006), including particulate matter (ENVO:01000060) such as... | depth 35 m
ATGACCACCTGCAAAGCAGGTGGTTTTATAAGGGAAAATAAAACTTATAAATAATTATAAATCAAACTCTTAAACGAACTCTAGAGAATATTATTTGACCTTTAAAACAAACTGATAGTAGATTTATTGTTTGACCTTTAATTCAGAAATAACCAATTCAATAAAATCTAAATCAAATGGAATTAAACGAAAACAAATTACACGACTTATTAGGTAAAGTTGTAACAGAAATGGGTGCAGCGGCTAATGGACCTTTAATAACCATTGGAGATAAATTAGGGCTTTACAAAACATTATCAGAATCTAACAAAATGTCATCACAACAATTGGCAGATGCAACAAACACAGCTGAACGTTATATAAGAGAATGGGCTTCCGCCCAAGCTGCTTCAGGCTATATAAATTACGATTCAAGTAGTAATACCTTTTCAATGACACCTGAACAAACTGCGGTTTTTGGTAATGCAAAAAGTCCTGTATTTATGACAGGCGCTTTCTATGCCATTTCATCTTTGTATTTTGATGAATCAAAAATTGAAAATGCTTTTAAAACTGGAGAAGGTGTCTCTTGGGGAGATCATAATAGTTGCCTTTTTTGTGGTACAGAAAAGTTTTTCAGTCCTTCCTACGAAGGTAATTTAATTGGTAGTTGGTTACCAGCTTTGGATGGCGTTGTAGAAAAACTAAAACAAGGAGCAAAAGTTGCCGATATTGGTTGTGGTCATGCAGCCTCAACTATTATTATGGCAAAGGCATTTCCAAATTCTAGTTTTATTGGTTATGATTATCACGAAAAATCTATAAAACAAGCGAAAGAGCGAGCCAAAGACGCAGGAATTAAAAATATTTCTTTTGAAGTAGCTACCGCTAAAGATTTTACTGGAAAAGATTTTGATTTTATTGCATTCTTTGATTGTTTACACGATATGGGAGATCCTGTTGGAGCTTGTGCTCATGCAAAAAACGCATTGAAACCAGATGGCACTTGCATGATTGTTGAGCCTTTCGCTAAAGATTCGTTGGCAGAGAACCTAAATCCTGTTGGTCGTGCATTTTACGCGTTTTCTACAATGCTTTGTGTGCCTTGTTCTTTAAATCAAGAAGTTGGCAAAGCCTTAGGAGCACAATCTGGAGAAAAACGATTAAAGGATACTATTACATCTGGAGGTTTTAGTAGTTTCAAAAGAGCAACAGAAACACCATTTAACTTAATTTTGGAAGCGAGGCCTTAACTCAAAACTAACTACAACAAAGTCAAATATAGCTAATTAAGCGTAATCCATTTGGTTTGTGCTTTTTTATTATCTTTCCTCTATGGAAAAAGGATAGAATTTATAATTCACTAATTTTCATATGCAAATACAATAAGCACAACTCCAAAAACACATCTAATTTCAAATCATTTTAACCATCAAATAATCATCCATTACAAAGCCTTTTCCAATATCGGTAATACTAGATTCTGTGTTCACAAAACCCATTTTTTCGTAAGCCGAAATTGAATTTGTATTGTACTTGTTTACATGAAGCTTAATAGTAGTAATTTCTTCGTCATTAGCCATAGATTCTGCAAAAAACATAGCTATTTTTGCTATTTTTTTTCCTCTATAACTTTTTAAAACATAAAGTTTACTTATGTATATAAAATCAGTTTCTTTTTCAATAGCTATATAGCCTACAGGAACGTCATCAAAAGTCATGTAGAAGAACAAAATACCTTCTTTGGCGCTTTTTTCAATACTTTTTACAGAGTTATATTTTTCGAGCATATACTCTATTTGCTCTATACTTATAATAGTTATATAATGCTCATGCCAAATGGTATGTGCTAACTTAGAGATACACTTATAATCTGCTAAAGACGTTGCTGGTTGAATATGAATCATAAACTAGATATATTAAATCACAAAATAAAATATCATGAAAAAGTGAAAAATAGCACCTGCTAAAACAAATAAATGCCAAATAACATGATTGTATGGGATTTTTTGAATGGCATAAAAAATAATACCAACCGTATAAGACAATCCGCCAGCAAATAAAAATAAAATGCCGTCGCTTCCTATGATTTCTGATAATTTTGAAAAATCAAAAACAATCAACCATCCCATAACTAAATACAAAAGTGTTGAAAATATCTCAAATTTTCCTGTGAAAAAAAGTTTTAAAATCACTCCAAAAGCGGCAATTCCCCAAACTACCCAAAAGAGTGTCCAACCTAAAGTTTGTTCTAATGAAATTAATAAAACAGGTGTGTATGTTCCAGCTATTAAAAGATAAATACTAATGTGATCTATTATTCTGAAATAATGTTTTTTCTTCTCATTGGTTACGGAATGATATAAGGTTGATGCCGAAAATAAAACAATGATGGAAATGCCGTAAACAATAACACTAAATAAACTCCAATCTGTTTTAGTCGTGTTGAAAACAATGAGTAAAACCAAAGCGGCTATCCCAAATAATGCTCCAATAGCGTGCGTAAAAGCATTTAGTTTTTCTTCAAAAGGTGATTGAATCCGCATCTTAATTTCGTGGTTTTTCAGGTTCGGGTGTTTTAGATTTATCACTATATAACCACTTATTAGTTAAATCGTAAAAATCGAATGGAATAGCAGATTCTTGACGCACCAAACGTCCGCTTTGAAAACTTCGCTGCAAGATATCTTCTATAAAATAATCTTCTTCTTCATTTACAGGATCAAATTCTCTTTTTAAAGAAATATCAAACATACTAGCCGTGGTATTATACCAAAAGGCGCGCCAACCACTGCGTAATTCTTTTATTAAATCGAATGTGGTACGCCCTGTTTGCCTATGAATTAACTTGACAAGAATCTGACCTTCGGTACGTGTCATCTTTTTTAATTCTTCTGAAAATTCGCCTTCAATATACTTTTGAATACGCTTGGTGTAACGTTTTTTATCGCGATTTTTTGTAAGTGTCGCTAAGTGCTTGGTTAAAGAATCTAATCGATCTGCTGCGAGTTTTGCATACGGATACACTTTTAAGGTTTTTCGGCGTAGAATTAAGTAACGAATACGGTCTTCTTTATTATCAAATTTGAGTTTGTGCAAAAGCATCACTTCCTCTAAATCAATAACTGTTCTAGGAATAGAATCTCCTTTTATAATAAGATATTGATAACTGGTTGTATCTTCTTCAATCTCGTTGACTTGAGAAAAGAGGAGAACGGGAAAAAGGATCATTATGTATTTAAAAAAAGTCATTATTACAATCGGAGCTTTTGATGTTTCAAAATTACTAATTTATACCAATTTAACTACTATATGGTGTACAGAAAACAAAGTTGCTTTTTTGTTTTATAACACTGTGATTGATTTGCATAGCAATAGTTCTGGAAATTAATAACTAGGAAATAAAACGAAAAGTGAACGCGTTTGAATACATTATTTAGTAGCTAAATTGGTATCATACTGATAAACATTAAATTCTTACTAATATTATACCAGAAAGCTCTTATTTATTCATGGCATAAAAAAAACCCACAACAAATAGTGCTGTGGGTTATTTAAAACTATACTGTTTTACAAACGCCTTCTGTTGTCGTTCGAGTTGGTGTCAATCAATTTATTATAAGGGTCTACGCCTACTTCAATAGGTTTTTTATCAACGATTATAGTAACTTTATTATTAATTTCTGTAATTTTATGCTTCTTTAAATACAATTCAACTTCGGTCATTTTACCATCTTCACCTTCATTTTCTGCAAAAACACCAATATCAATATAATCGGCTAACGGAGCAGATATAATAGGCTTTCGCATAGCTTCTGTTTTATATGTAATACTGTCATTATAAAACTTTTTACCTTTTTCATCATTTCTATATTTGCTTACTTCAAACTCAATATCTAATTGATATTTTCCATTTTCAAGTTCGGTAGAAGTGACCTCTTTAATTCTATTTTCGTAAAGCGTAATCGTTTCGAACATATCGTGAATAGCATACTGCAATGAATCTGGTGTAACTTCTCTAATATGGTTTACCATATCAATAGATGTGGTGTACGGCGGATCTTGAAATTTAACCTTCTCAACATATTTTTGTAATGCGCCGTTTAAAACATCTTCACCAATATAATCGCTTAAAGCATAAAACACTAAAGAACCTTTTTGATAACGAATATAACCTTGACCATCGTTATACATCAATGCATTTTCTCGTTTGCTTTCAAAGGTACGTTGCGTTAAATAATCGTCTAAAGCTTTCTTCAAAAATTTACGCATTTTATCTTTTCCTTGTTGATGCTCCAACACTTTAAGTGACACGTATTCCGATAAACTTTCAGATAACATAGTTGCTCCTAAAACATCGGCACCCATAACTTGATGTGCCCACCATTGATGTGCGACTTCGTGCACTGTAATAGCAAACGGATAATCTACACCGCCTTCGTCAGTATCATCAACATCGGCAATAAAACCAGCACCTTCAGAGAACGGAATAGTATTAGCAAATGCTTCTGCAAAACTTCCGCCAGTTCTTGGGAACTCAATAATTCTGGCTTGTTTGTGTTGATATGGGCTAAAATTTTTAGAGTTATAATCCAAAGACGCTTTCATACCTGCCATCATTCTATCTAAATTATACTCGTGCCCTTTATGGTAATAAATTTCAAGATTAACATTGTTCCATTTATCCTTTTCTACTTCATATTTTGCTGAGTTAAAGGCGAAATAATTTAATATTTTACTATCCATTTTATAATGAAAATAACGACGACCGTTTTCATTCCATTCCTTTTGTAAATAACCTGGCGCAATAGCAATTTGATCTTCTGATGTACTTACTGTTGCTTCAAAATCTATCCAATCAGAATCTTTTCTAATATAGGTGTTTCCTAAGGCTGTAGAATCTGATGGATGTGGTTTTAAATCGTTTGGTGGCAACCCATATTTTTCACGGGTTTTATTGTCTGTTAATTCGCCACCTCCATAGCCTAAAGAAGGAAAAATAGATGAGTTTCTTATATAAGTGCCATTAGCTAATACAGGTGAATTCTTATTCAACCATGTATTTGGTTTGTTTTTCACAGTAAAATCTAACTCCAAACTATCACCGGGTTGTAAAGGCTGTTTTAGTACATAAATATCAAAATTATAAATAGTGTCTTCAGATACTAAATTGACCTCTTTATTAAACTTAAAAGTAGACGGATAATCGTTGTGGTTTAATAAAATGGTGTCCATAGCCATTTCTGTTTTATTAACCATCAAATAATGTCCGTCAGCTTCAAAATTTCGCTGTTTAGGAAAAATATTCATATTCACTTTTACTGCAACTATACGTGGTTGTAGTTTAGCTTCATACTTCTTGTAAGTCTTCTCCCACTCTACGATTTGAAGTTCTCGTTCTTTTTCCGAAGTCCTTTCATTTAGGATATTATTCTCATAATAAATTCCAAAACCTAATGCTGAAAAAGAAACTAAAAATAAAGCGAATGCACCTATTGTTAAACCTTTAAAACGCAATTTTGCAATGGATAAACGCTCTTTAAATGAATGTGGTAAGCCTCGAACCCAAAATAAAGCGGTTAGTATAAATAATATTAACCCACCTAAAAACCAATATATTTTATGAGCGAAATAACTTGTAAAAGAATCGCCATAACCATTCATATCTGAATACTGAAATCCTGGATCTTGATTAAATCTGAATATATTTTGCTCTATACCAGCAAAACGTAATAACGGAATACCAATGGATAATACAATTAAAACAAACAAACCTAGGTATGGGTTTCTGAATAGTGTTTGAACGAATAGTGCTAAAAATGCCCAAATAACATAGTTTATTAATCTTAACCCGAAAAGTTCTTTAATATAATGTCCGATTTCAAAATCGAAATAACCATTATACATTTGAAATAAAATTCCGGATACCATAATAACAGCCAGTAAAACTAATTGCATTTTTATAAGTGCAATAAACTGAGATAAATAAAACGTCCAGTTAGGTGTTGGTGTCACATCTACTAAATGGTTCATATTAGATATATTGCCTCTGTGTACCAACATACCGGCATATAAAAAAGTACAGATATTTATAGCAATGGTAAAGGACGCACCACCGTTTAACATTTTCCAAGTAACAGGGAGCGTAGGTGTACCAAATATGTTACCAACTTCGGATAAAGCGATTAAAATAATAATTAACCCAACCAGAACGATACTTAAAAACGGCCAACTTTTAACGATATATTTAAAATCTATATTTGATAATTTCCAAGTTGTTTTTAAATTTTGAATAAAAGAATAATCAAAATCTACTTTTGGTAAATTAATTCTGGTAATACCTCCAAAATTACTTTTTATTACACGTTCCCCTTTATTCTTTTTAAAATTAAGAGTTATCGCATTTTGACTAAAAGAGAAAAACTTATATACTAACCCAAACACTAAAGTGGCAATGCCCAACCACAATAATCGGTTATAAATTATAACCCCTTTTACAGGAAGATATAATTCATTTTGTTCAGAAACCGTCCAATAACGTGTGTAATAATTTGATGCAGAAGCACCAAAGGGATCTATCATAGCCGCTAAATATCTGTTTTCAGGATCGCTTAACAAACTTTCCATTAACCCTTGAACAAACAACAATAAAATTACGGTTATAAAACCTGCTGCTATGTTTCGAGTAAATGTAACCACAGCAAAAACAATGGCGCCAAATAATAAAATATTAGGCAAAATGTAAACAAAGTAAGCACTTAAATACGACTTAAAACTAAAAGTTCCAACAATCTCAGAATTTGTTCCTGGTAACCTAAAACCTATAAATAATGCAATGCCTACAGCTAAAATAATTATAGTAACTATAAGAATAGAACTAAAAAATTTAGCAAATAAATAGTTAGCTTTTGTAAACGGATAGGAATACAAAATGGTATGCGTGTCGCTTTTGTAATCTCTATAAATTGAAACCCCAATAATGGATGGAAATAAAAAGAATAAAAAGAGCGTCATGGCATTAAATAAGCCATTAACTCCCGAAGGAGAATTAACAACATTTGAAGACCCTGTGGAAACGGTTACACCATCAAAAATACCAGCTGAACTGGCAGAAAAAAGCATAGCTAATAAAAAGAAAATACCCATGTATATATAAAATGCTGGCTTTTTTAACCAGTATTTTAATTCATAATAAAATATTGTAGAAAACATATGTGTCGTTTTGGTTAATTAATTAAAACTATTAGGCAAGAATTGGTTCATCTTGCTTTAAAGCAATAAAATACACATCGTCTAATTGTGGGGGTACTGATATAAAATCATCTGCTGGTTTTTCAACAGCATGAACTCTTATATTTAAGGTATTATCTTGATTGTAATTTGAAGATAGAACATTATATGATGCTTCATTAGTTTCCAAATCATCACGCTCAATAATTTTAGTCCAAATTTGTCCTGATATTTCTGAAGTAGCTTCCATTGGAGTCGTATGTTTCAAAATTCTTCCGCCGTTTAAAATTGCCATTTCATTACAAAGCTCTTTAACATCATCTACAATATGTGTTGAAAAAATAACGGTACAGTTTGTTCCTACTTCACGCAAAACATTTAAAAACCGGTGACGTTCAGCAGGATCTAAACCTGCTGTAGGTTCATCAACAATAATTAATTTCGGATTATTTAACAGGAGTTGTGCAATACCAAAACGCTGTTTCATACCACCAGAATAGCCCGCTACATGTTTTTTACGAACATCATATAAATTAGTAATTTCTAAAACTTCTTTAACTAAGGCTTCTCTATCCGTTTTTGATTTCACGCCTTTTAAAGTGGCGAAATAATCAAGTAAACTTTCGGCAGACATTTTTGGATAAACACCAAAAGATTGTGGCAAATACCCCAACACTTTACGAAGCGCCATTTTATCTTCAAGCACATTAATCTCACCAAACTGAATAGAACCAGAATCTGGACTCTGCAATGTTGCTATAGTCCGCATCAAAGAAGATTTTCCCGCACCATTTGGCCCCAACAAACCGAACATGCCCGTTCCTATTTCCAAGTTTAAATTATCTATAGCCTTTACGCCATTTTTATACGTTTTGGTCAAATTTGTAATGGTTAGCTTCATGATCTTCTATTTTATTTTTAGTTTTATTTCTGATAAGTATGGAAAGATAGTAATTTGTTACAAAATAATTTTGTGGAATACTAATAACTAAATAATTCCTATTATTTTTACAAAATACAGCAAAAAAAGAGGTCAGAATTAAAATGACTAAAAAAACAAACAAACTTATGGCTACAAAAAGCATACTGAATAAAAAGTCGATGGACTTTCTTGAAAAATATTTAAATAATGCCGCACCAACAGGTTATGAATGGACTGGACAAAAACTCTGGATGGATTATTTAAAACCTTATGTTGATGAATTTATTACCGATACCTATGGAACTGCTGTTGGCGTTATAAATCCAAAAGCAAAATACAAAGTAGTTATTGAAGGGCATGCTGACGAAATTTCGTGGTATGTAAATTACATTAGTGATAACGGCTTAATTTATGTGATTAGAAATGGCGGAAGTGACCATCAAATTGCACCAAGTAAAATTGTAAATATCCATACCAAAAACGGCATTGTAAAAGGTGTTTTTGGATGGCCAGCCATACATACACGCGATAAATCTAAAGAAGAAGCTCCAAAACCCGATAATATTACTATCGATGTTGGTGCAAAAGATAAAGCCGAAGTTGAAAAAATGAATATTCATGTAGGCTGTGTCATTACTTATCCTGATGAATTCCATATTTTAAATGGCGATAAATTTGTTTGTCGTGCTTTAGATAATCGCATGGGTGGCTTTATGATTGCTGAAGTGGCACGCTTATTAAAAGAGAATAAAAAAACGTTACCATTCGGACTTTATATCACCAATTCTGTACAAGAAGAAATTGGTTTGCGAGGTGCAGAAATGATAACCCACACTATTAAACCAAATGTGGCGATTGTAACTGACGTAACCCACGATACCACAACGCCAATGATAGAACCTAAAAAACAAGGTCATTTAGAAATTGGACTTGGACCTGTGGTTGCCTATGCACCTGCCGTTCAGCAAAAATTGCGTGATTTAATTACAGAAACTGCGGCTGAAAAGAAAATCCCGTTCCAACGTTCTGCGCTTTCTCGTGCCACAGGAACAGATACAGATGCTTTTGCTTATAGTAATGGTGGCGTAGCTTCAGCATTAATTTCCTTACCGTTGCGCTACATGCATACTACAGTAGAAATGGTGCATAGAGATGATGTAGAAAATGTTATAAAATTAATTTACGAAACGCTATTAAAAATTAAAGATGGTGAAACGTTTAGTTATTTTAAATAAAATTAAAATGGAAACGTCATTGCGAAACCTTTAGGTTGTGGCAATCTGTTTGTCATTTAAGCAGATTACCACGTCGCTTACTCCTCGTAATGACGTTCATTAATAACATGGACGAATACATTGATATTGTTGATAAAAACGGTAATCCTACAGGTGAATCAGAGCTTAAATCTGTAATTCATCTAAAAGGATATTATCACAATACTGCACATATTTGGTTTTATACAAATGATGGTAAAATCTTGTTATCGCAACGGTCTGCTAAAAAAACGATATGCCCATTACTTTGGGATGTTTCAGTAGCAGGACATATTGATGCAGGAGAATCTATTGAGCAAGCTGCTATTCGAGAAACTAAAGAAGAAATTGGTTTAACCATTTCTAAAAATAATTTACTGAAAATAGGTGTTTTTGAGTGTTTTCAGAGTTACGAAAATGGAATAAACGACAACGAGTTCCATCATACTTTTATTTGTGAATTAAAAGTTCATATATCAGATTTAACACCACAAGAGGAAGAGGTTGCGTCCATAAAATTAGTAACCTCAAATGATTTTCAAGAACTTATAAACACCATTGAAAAAGAAAACAATCACTTTATTGCCTCAAACAAATTATACTATCAAACCGTATTTGATAACCTAATTAAAATTATTACATAATACTTTTAATTATCTTTCCTAAATGAATTTATTACTAGTTGCAGTTGCACCCGTTCTCATTATCATTCTATACATTTATTTTAAAGATAAATATGAAAAAGAGCCCAAACGGTTACTTTTTTACAACTTCCTTCTTGGTGCTATTGTAAGTATCTTAATAACAACAATCTTATATTATGGTTTTGACATTGTTTTACCATTACCAAACAAAACAAGCATATTTCAACAATTTATTAAAGCCTTTTTTGTTGTTGGATTAACCGAAGAATTTAGCAAATATGTAATTGTTAAATATTTTGCACAACCCAATGCAGCATTCAACGAACCGTTTGATGGTATAGTTTACGCTGTTATGGTTTCCATGGGTTTTGCAGCTACCGAAAATATATTTTATGTTCTTGAAGGTGGCTACCAAACAGCTGTTTTAAGAGCTTTTACGGCCGTACCTGCCCATGCAACTTTCGGAATTTTAATGGGCTATTATATGGGGAAAGCTAAGTTTTCAAAAAATAAAATTGTTTTAAATTTAACAGGGTTATTATTAGCCATTATATTTCACGGTGCATATGACTTTTTCTTGTTTATAGATTTTGTTCCTGGTATTTGGGTTGGTGCTTTTATATCACTATTTATTGGTATTGTTTTATCCAGAAAAGCAATTAAACGACATCAACAAAATTCTAATTTTAATATTTGAGTTATTGATTTAAAAACATGACTAATCTCATTTACCAGATTTTGACTTTTCAATATTTTTATTAAATTTTTATATCTAAAAATCCTTATTACAAGGTAAATTCTCGAGTATAAAATTCTTATATTTACTATTAAATTAATTAAAATATAATGAGTAAAATTTTTAAAACCAAAGTTAATAATTCTTTCGATTTTGAAATTAAACATGAAGATTTAGCAAGTTTTGATGCCTCAGAAACTTCTAATAATAAATTTCATATTCTAGAACAAAACAAATCCTTCAAAGCAGAAATAATAAAGTCAGATTTCAATGCTAAATCCTATCAAATAAAGGTCAATAACAATTCGTACAATGTTTCAATTTTTAATGATTTAGATATACTGATAAAAGAAATGGGGTTCACTATTGGATCTACAAAACAAGTGAATTCAATTAAAGCGCCGATGCCAGGTTTGATTTTAGAAATTAATATTAACGTTGGGCAAGAAGTGAAAGAAGATGATTCGCTATTGATTTTAGAAGCCATGAAAATGGAAAATATAATTACCTCGCCCAGAGATGGCGTTATAAAATCGATATCTGCTAACAAGGGTGATGCTGTTGATAAAAATCAGTTATTAATTGAATTCGAATAGGTTATGAAAAAAATATTAATTGCCAATCGAGGTGAAATAGCTATTAGAGTGATGACTACCGCTCGGAAAATGGGTATTAAAACCGTTGCTGTTTTTTCAACTGCTGATAGAAATGCACCTCATGTTAAATTTGCAGATGAAGCTGTTTGCATTGGCAAACCACCTTCAAACCAATCGTATTTAAGAGGTGATAAAATTATTGAAGTTGCTAAACAATTAAACGTTGATGGTATTCATCCTGGTTATGGCTTCTTAAGTGAAAATGCTTCCTTTGCTAAATTATGTGAAGAAAATAATATTATTTTTATTGGGCCGCGCTCCAAAGCCATAAAAATAATGGGTAGCAAATTGGCAGCTAAAGGCGCTGTTAAAAAATATAATATCCCAATGGTTCCAGGAATTGACGAAGCCATTACTGATGTTGAAAAAGCAAAAAAAATAGCCAAAAACATTGGGTTTCCTATTTTAATAAAAGCATCTGCTGGTGGTGGCGGAAAAGGCATGCGCGTGGTAGAAAAAGAAAGTGATTTAGAATCACAAATGAATCGGGCAATCAGTGAAGCGACATCAGCTTTTGGTGATGGTTCCGTTTTTATTGAAAAGTATGTTACTTCGCCTCGTCATATCGAAATTCAAGTGATGGCAGATAGTCATGGAAATGTTTTACACTTTTTTGAACGCGAATGTAGTATACAAAGGCGTCATCAAAAAGTGGTTGAAGAAGCGCCTTCGTGTGTTTTAACGCCTGAATTAAGAAACGAAATGGGAGAAGCAGCCATAAAAGTTGCCAAATCTTGTGATTATTTAGGTGCAGGAACTGTTGAGTTTTTATTGGATGCCAATCATAATTTTTATTTCTTAGAAATGAATACACGTTTACAAGTAGAGCATCCCGTTTCAGAATTAATTTCAGGGGTTGATTTAGTAGAACTTCAAATAAAAGTGGCTCGCGGTGAAGCACTTCAAATTAAACAAAGCGATTTAAAAATTAATGGTCACGCACTAGAATTACGAGTTTATGCTGAAGACCCATTAAATGATTTTTTACCCAGTGTTGGCCGTTTAGATGTTTATAAAATTCCTAAAGGCGATGGTATTCGTGTAGATAATGGTTTTGAGGAAGGCATGGATATTCCTATCTATTACGACCCTATGCTCTCAAAATTAATCACCTATGGAAAAACACGTGAGGAAGCCATTCAACTCATGATTCAAGCCATTGATAATTATCATATTGAAGGTGTTCAAACTACATTACCTTTTGGCAAATACGTTTGCGAGCATGAATCATTCCGTTCAGGAAATTTTGATACGCATTTTGTTAAAGATTATTACTCGCCAGAGGCGTTAAAAGGTGATTCAGAAAAAGAAGCCAAAATTGCTGCTTTAATTGCATTAAAACATTATTTAGCCGAACAAAAACTATTACGTTTACCTAACTAAAATATTATGGATTCTAAAATAGAAAAATTAAACAAACGCATTGCTTTAGCTCATTTAGGTGGCGGACAAAAACGTATTGATAAACAACATGAAAAGAAAAAATTAACAGCCAGAGAGCGCGTTAATTATTTGATGGATGAAGGTTCTTTTGAGGAAATTGGTGTTTTAGTTACACACAGAACCACCGATTTTGGAATGGAAAAAGAAATCTATTTTGGAGATGGTGTCATTACAGGTTATGGCACTATTAACGGAAAATTAGTTTATATATATGCTCAAGACTTTACTGTTTTTGGTGGTGCTCTATCTGAAACCCATGCCGAAAAAATTTGTAAAATAATGGATATGGCGGTAAAGGTTGGCGCACCTATTATTGGCTTAAATGACTCTGGTGGCGCTAGAATTCAGGAAGGTGTTCGTTCGCTTGGTGGCTATGCCGATATATTTTATAGAAATGTTCAAGCATCGGGAGTCGTGCCGCAAATTTCAGCTATTATGGGACCTTGTGCTGGAGGCGCAGTTTATTCGCCAGCAATGACAGATTTTACAATGATGGTTGAAAATACAAGTTATATGTTTGTAACGGGGCCAAATGTAGTAAAAACAGTTACTAATGAAGAAGTTACCAGCGAAGAATTGGGAGGTGCTTATACACACGCATCAAAATCTGGAGTTGCACATAAAACATCTGCAAACGATATTGAATGTTTAGAAGATTTAAAAAAACTATTAAGCTACATACCACAAAATAATACTGAAAAAACTGAGAAATTAGAATTTAAACCCAAAGATGAACTAAGAACAGTTTTATCAAACATAGTGCCTGATAACTCAAATAAACCTTATGATATGCATGCCGTTATTTCTGGAATTATAGATGATGATTCATTCTATGAAATTCATAAAGATTATGCTGAAAATATCATTGTTGGTTTTGCGAGATTAGGTGGTCGAAGTATCGGTGTAATTGCTAATCAACCCCTATTTTTAGCTGGCGTATTAGATGTTAATAGCTCAAAAAAAGCTGCTCGTTTTACGCGTTTTTGTGATTGTTTTAATATTCCGCTATTAGTTTTAGTTGATGTTCCAGGGTTTTTACCAGGTACAGATCAAGAGTGGAATGGTATTATAGTTCATGGTGCAAAATTATTATATGCTTTAAGTGAAGCTACTGTACCGCGAGTTACCGTTATTACAAGAAAAGCTTATGGTGGTGCTTATGATGTTATGAATTCTAAACACATTGGTGCCGATTTAAACTATGCATGGCCAGGAGCAGAAATTGCTGTAATGGGTGCAAAAGGTGCCAGTGAAATTATTTTTAGAAAAGAAATTGCTGTTGCTGATAATCCTACAGAAAAACTTGCTGAAAAAGAAGCTGAATATGCTGATAAATTTGCAAACCCTTATCGTGCTGCAAGTCGAGGTTTTATTGATGAAGTAATTCTACCTGAAAATACACGACTAAAATTATTAAAAGCATTTTCAATGCTAGAAGATAAAAAAGTAGTCAAACCTAATCGAAAACATGGAAACATACCATTATAACAAATCAAAAAAGGAGTCCAAAAATGGACTCCTTTTTCTTTAACCTTGTTTTACCCTATAAATTATTCAATTTAAATCGAATAATTCAACAAAATTTACAACTAAAACTCAAAGCGCAAACAATTTCATGTTAATACAGAGTATATGGTTGTTGATTAATAGCTGAGCAAATGTCTAAAACAAAGACAAAAAACCATAATATTTGACTACGCATTTATTACTCAAATCAATAATTAATATATTAGAAGAGAAAAAAATTGACTTTTTTAATTAAAATGAATGTTTTTTATATAGTCTAGTAAATTAATATCATTTAAACCCAGCTTTTTTGTTATGCGGTAGCGTTTACTTTCAATGGCTCTAACTGATGAATTAAGAAATACAGCTATTTCTTTATTCTTAAAACCAATAAATAAATAATAACATATAACAGTTTCAGAATTAGTTAATTGTGGAAATTTTTCTTGCACTTTATTAAAAAAATCAACATTTAAGTCGTTAACTAATTCTATATGATTGTTTGTTTTATCTAGTAAGGTTGAGGAGTTATGATGCAGTTTAGTGTAAAACTCTTTAATTCGCTCCCTTTGGCAACTATTATCAAGAGTTGAAATTTCTTTTACTTCACGTTTTAAACTATTTATATAGCCTTCTAAACCTTGAACTTTAACAGTCAGCTTTTCATTATTAGATTTTATATAAGTTAGTTTATTAACTTCATTTGAAGCATTATTTAATTTAAACTTACTCTTTTTATAAAAAATGAGATAAAGCATACTTAAAAGAATCAAAACGCTTACAAGTAAAAAGATCAAAACTATATTTAAAAATTTTTTATTATTTGCAGCTGTTAGTTTAGTTTCTACATCGGAAAGTGAATCGGTTAAATCAATATTTGCATGAATATTTTCATTAAATATTTTATTCTTAAAAACTAATAATGAGTCAATATACTTATCAGATAAATCTAAATTTCCACGAGATTTGTAATAATCTGAATATAGAGAATATGAACTAATAAGTAACTCTTCTGTTAAATAAGAAGAGTTTTTAGATACTTCTTTTAAGTAGTAATGTGTAGAATCTAATTCCTTTTTTTTATAAAAAACATGAGCTTTAGTTAAATTAATCTCTGATTCAAATGTTATATAATTATATTTTGAAATAGTTGAATGATTCTTTAAAGACTTAAACTCTTTTAAATATTTTTTTGCGTTTTTAAAATCATCAAGATCAAGATAATTACAGACAAGCATAAAAGTTGAGAAAAGATAGAGATAAGCATCTTCATCTTTTACGTTTTTATAAGCAGATAAATCTTTTAAAATCAAATTATTACAAACCTTATAATTACCGTCAACAAATTGAACATAACAGTACATTTGTTTAACTTCTAGAAGTCCATAGTCATAATTACAAGTTTCAAAGTGTTTTTTTGCTTTTTGTAAATATTTATAGGCCGTTGTGTCATTTTTTATAAAATATACATCAGAAAAAAGTTCTAAATTAACCTGTCCGCCAACCATACAGTTATTTTCAATATCTGCATATTTGCTTGCTAGAATAAAACTTTGGTACATTTTAGAATGTAGATTATCATCTTCATAAAATAATGCTTTTATTGAATAATAATCTGCTAAACTGCCCTGAATATTTTTATTAATTGGGTTTGGGATAGAATCTAAAAAAAGTTTTGCTTTTTCTGAACTTGAATCAATATATACATTTGCTGAATCAACAAAACGAGAATACGCATCGTTATTTTGACTAAAACATGAAATTTTAGCAAAAAACAACAAAACAAAGAGATAAAATATTTTACTTTTTAAATAAAATTTAAATACAGCCAACCTTTTAAATTAATTATTAAAAATAGTCCTCTAAAGTATTATTATTTTTTTACTAATAGCCTTACCACAAATAAATTATGATCTATTTACACATATTAGTTACAGTTTTTAAGCTTTTCTTTAGTGCTAGTTGAAAAATTAACAGTTTCAAAAATCTAAAACACTTAAATATCTCGTATTTACTCAACTTTTAATTTTAAAATAATTTAAATATTTAACAGTTTAATGGACCGTATTTTAAATAATTTTGCATAAACTATATTAACCTACTAATAAAAATGAAAATAACTAATTTTTACACTATTGTGGCTTTAAGCTTAAATATGGCTTTGTTTGCCCAAAAAGGTTTACCAATTAAAGTAAATGACTTTAATATTAAACCATTAACCTCATTTAGTAATGTTACGCTACAAAAAAGTTTAGAATTAGAGTTAAGAGCTAATCCAGAATGGAACAAGTTAATAGCTAATAAAAAAATGTCTGTTGGTATTGTTGATTTAAGTAATCCAAACCAAATAAGATTTGCCAGTGTTAATGGTAACCATATGATGTACGCTGCCAGTTTACCAAAAATAGCCATTTTATTAGCCGCTATGGATGCTATAGAAAAAGGGGAGTTTAAAGAAACTGAAGCTGTTAAAAAAGATATGAAAATAATGATTAGCAAATCAGATAATGATGCTGCTACAAGAATGATTGATCGCGTTGGTTATAAAAAAATTGAGTCGGTGATGACCAATCCAAAATACATGTTTTATGACGAAAACAAAGGCGGTGGTTTATGGGTTGGTAAACGTTATGGTGGAGATGGCGCAACCCATAGAGAACCTATAAAAAACCTAAGTCATGCCGCTAGTGTTAACCAAGTTTGTCGTTATTATTATTTATTAGCTCATGGAAAATTGGTAAATGAAAAACGATCAAAACAAATGTTAGATATTATGGGAAATCCTGATTTACATCATAAATTTGTGAGCACTCTAGATAAAATTGCACCAAATGCCTACTTATTCAGAAAATCTGGATCATGGCAAACTTATCACTCAGATTCTATCTTAGTTTGGGGAAATGATCCAAATAGACGTTATATTTTAGTTGCATTAATAGATGACGCTAGTGGAGAACAAATTATAAGAGATTTGGTAAAACCCATTGAAAAAGCCTTAAAAAGAAAAGCTCGCACAAACTTAATTGTGTGATATTAATGAATTTAGAAACTCTCTTTTTTTGAAATATATGTTACAACAATTTAGCAAAAACAAAATGAAATTAAATATTTTTTACATCTTTATTATAATTGGATTAAATCTCAATTTACATGGTCAAAAAGGGCTACCTATACAAATTAGTGATTCTGAAATTAAACCTTTAACTACTTTTCAAAATCAAACATTCCAACAAAATTTAGAAAAGCAATTAAATGCAAAACCTAAATGGAAAAAGTTAATAGCTAGTAAAAAAATGGCTGTTGGTGTTGTAGATTTAAGTAATCCGGACCAAGTAAGATTTGCTAGTGTTAATGGCAACCACATGATGTATGCTGCCAGTTTACCTAAAATCGCTATTCTTTTAGCTGCTATGGATGCTTTAGAAAAAGGAGAATTAGAAGAAACTGACGCTGTAAAAAAAGATATGAAAATAATGATTAGCAAATCGAATAATGCCGCAGCAACAAGAATGATTGATCGCGTTGGCTATGAAAAAATAGAAGCGGTGATGACAGACCCAAAATACATGCTTTATGACGAAGATAAAGGCGGTGGTTTATGGGTTGGTAAGCGTTATGGTGGTGGTGGAGATACTAATAGAGAACCTATAAAAAACTTAAGTCATGCAGCAAGTGCAAACCAAGTTTGTAGGTATTTCTATTTATTATCTCACGGAAAATTGGTGAGTGAAAAACGGTCTAAACAAATGTTAGATATTATGGGCAACCCAGGTTTACATCATAAATTTGTAAATACTTTAGACCAAATTGCTCCAAAAGCAAAATTATTTAGAAAATCTGGGTCTTGGAGAACTTATCATTCTGATGCCATTTTAGTTTGGGGAAATGACCCGAGCAGACGCTATATTTTAGTAGCATTAATTGATGATGCAAGCGGTGAACAAATTATAAGAAATTTGGTTAAACCTATAGAAAAAGCAATAAAAGGTAAAGCAACAGCAAAACCAGTTGTTTCAAACTAAATAATATTTCTATTCCACTGTTTTTATCATTATACAATGTATTAGCTTTGTGCTGTAATTAAAAAATTACGGCTCAAAGCTAAAACAAAAATTGAACTACCCAATGTCAATTATAAAGACACTTAAATTATATATTCTTAAAGCTTTCGATTTAAATGAAGAAGAGTTAAACAAAACGCTTTTACTTCAGTTAAATATTTTTATAATTATCACGGTTCTTTTAATTATAAAACCTACTATAAATTCTTTATTTCTTTCTGAACTTTCTTCAGATGCCTTACCATTAGGCTATGTTTTAACAGCTATAATAGCTATTATTGGCTACCATTTTTATGATAAAGCCTTAGAAAAATACACTTTAAATATTATTATTGACCGAACATTAATTGGATCCATTTTATCTTTAATTCTATTTACATTTGCTTTCTCTTTAAACTTAGCGAATGGCCTTTTACTATACATTCCTTATGTTTGGGTGGCTATTTTTGGGTTACTAACAGCATCGCAATTCTGGATTTTAGCTAACCTCGTATATAACGTTAGGGAAGCCAAACGCGTTTTTGGTTTTATAGGTGCTGGTGCCATTGCTGGCGGTATATTTGGAGGTTATTTAACCTCTATTTTAACACGCTTTTTCAATTCAGAGCATTTACTATTTATTGCTGCACTTCTACTTTTTTCTTGTATTCCCATTACACGTTATATCTGGAAACATGAAGTTGTAAAACTTAATACATTCCAAGTCTCATTGCGAACAACTCCAAAAGCAGAATCGCCAATAAAACTCATAAAACAATCAAAATTATTAAGCTTAATAGCCGTGGTTATTGGTATTAGTGTGTTGGTTGCTAAACTTGTTGATTATCAATATAGTGATTATGCGTCTCGGCTTATTGAAGATCCTGATGAACTCACGTCCTTTTTCGGGTTTTGGTTTTCTACACTAAGTGTTATTTCTTTATTAATTCAGTTGTTTTTAACTAAACGTATTGTTGGAAATTTTGGCGTTGGAAAATCATTACTTTGGTTACCTTCTGGAATTTTAGTAGGTTCTACTTTATTACTTTTAGTACCTCAACTATGGGTTGTCGTTTTTATTAAAATTGTTGATGGTAGTTTAAAACAATCGGTTAATAAAGCTGCGACAGAGTTACTTTCTATTCCTATTCCAATTGAGATTAAAAAGAAAACAAAAACGTTTACAGATGTTGTGATAGATAGTATTGCAACAGGTTTAGCAGGATTTATTCTCATCTTTTTTATTAATGGATTAGACATTAGTTCTACCTATATAAGTTTAATAATCATAATACTAATATCTATTTGGCTCTATTTTATTTTTCATTTGCGAAAAGAATACATAGTGTCATTTAAAGCACTTTTAGAAGACTCATCTATAAAAAAAGAAAAGTCTACAAGTAAAAAGGAAATTAAAATAACTTCTATTGTTGATACTGTTATTCGGGTTTTTAAAAATGGTTCAGAAAATCAAATATTACACATGCTTCAAAAAACGCTTGAAGTTAAAGATGAACGTTTCTTTTTTGCTATCAAAGAACTTTTAAATCATCCGTCTGCAAATGTTAAAACACTTGCGCTAGAAAACTTATATTTTCTGAAAAAGGAAAACTTAAGTCATTCTATGGAGACATTAATTCATGATAATAATCAAGAAGTTACTACTACCGCTTTTCGATATTTACTTAAAAATCATAGTCAAAATACAGTTGAACTTTTTGATAAATACCTTATTAGTGATGACAAAACCATAAAAAACGCAGCGTTAATAGGTTTATCCTTAGAAACTAGAAATAATGTATTGCTTCAAAATAAATTTAGTTTGGAG
>TARA_R110002096_G_scaffold97694_6_pt1 | contig 20225 bp, 13 predicted proteins | sample TARA_R110002096 | Tara Oceans TARA_R110002096 (sample SAMEA4397295) | marine metagenome | biome: Polar Biome; feature: [DCM] deep chlorophyll maximum layer (ENVO:01000326); material: water (ENVO:00002006), including particulate matter (ENVO:01000060) such as... | depth 35 m
GAAAATTATGTTCAGGAGGCTGGCCGTGCAGGCAGAAAAGAATCAATACAAGCAAAGTGTTATATACTTTACAATGAGTCAGATTTAAACAAGCATTTTAGCCTACTTCAGCAAACAAAGCTTAATAAGAAAGAAATTGAAGAGATTTGGAAATCACTAAAATTACAATCTAAAGCTAGGTCAAAAATTAGTCAATCCGCTCTTGAGATAGCAAAAACAGCGGGGTGGGATACAGAAATTCGTGAATTAGAAACTAGAGTTAAAACTGCAATTTCAACTCTAGAAGACCAAGGGTTTTTAAAACGAGATCAAAATTCACCACGTGTTTTCGCTGATAGTCTTATGGTGAAGAATTTTGTAAGAGGTCAAGAGCTAATTGTAGGTTCTCAAAAGATTTCGAGAGAAAATAAACGGGATTGTGAAAGGGTATTAAAGAGGATTATTACAGATAAGGAGTCTAGATTAGAATATCTAGCTGATCATACAGACTTGAGTATCAATCGGGTTCAAGATTGCATACGCATGTTAAGAGATCTTAAAATTTTAGGAGACGCAAAAGATCTTACAGCTTTTGTTAACCTGCTCAGGTCTAAAAACGGATCCGAGGCTATTTTGAAACGATATATTCAGATAGAAAAGAGCCTATTAACCTGGATATCAACAAAGGAAAAAATAAAGATTTCCTTACGTCAATTGAACCAAAATTTAATTGATGCCAAAACTGAAGATTCTTCATTAGATGGTATTCTGCGAATTTTGAATTATTGGGAAATTAGAAGATTCATATCAAAACGTAGAGTTGATCGAGAAAAGGAGATATACGAGATCAAAGTCAAAAAGTATGAGGAACTTCATGAAGATGTTAGATGGCGTCATGACCTTTCAGGATCTACTTTACAGTTATTACTAAAGCTGGCTCAGAATCAAAATGAGCAGGACAAAAATAAGGATCAGGTTCCTGTTAAATTTTCATTAATTGAAGTAAGAGATAAGAATAGGTTTATGGGGCAAGTTATTGAAGAAAGTACTTGGCGTTATGAAAAAACACTATTATTCCTAAATCAAATTAAAGCCATTAAGTTGGAAGGTGGCTTTATGGTCTCTTACAATAGATTAAATATCGAGGATATTAAGGCTAAGGAGAAACCATATTTTAAGGTTGAGAATTATGTCAAAATGGATGATTATTATCAACATAAAACAGAACAAATCCATATTGTGGGTGAGTACGCAAAGAAACATGTTGAAAATTATGAAGCAGCGTTGGCTTATGTAAATGACTACTTCACCTTAGAATACGATGAGTTCTTAGCTCGCTATTTTCCCAAGAGAAAATCAGAAATCAGGAGACCACTAACCCCTGATCGATTCAAAGAAATAATAAAAGATCTAGATACAGACCAAACGAGCGTATTAAATGATAACAAATCAAATAACATCTTGGTGTTGGCGGGTCCTGGAGCTGGAAAAACTAAAGTACTTGTTCATAAGATAGCAAGCTTGCTTTTACTCGAGGATATAAAGCCAGAGCAATTTCTAATGTTGACTTTTTCTAAGTCAGCTTCTATGGAATTCAAATCTAGGACTCGAAGCCTTGTCCCTGAATTTGCAGGTCTTATAAAGATTACAACATTTCATGGTTTCTGTTTTGAGCTGGTTGGTCAACTTGGAGATCTCGTAAAGTCTAAGAACATAATAACTGAGTGTGTAAACGGAATTAAAAATGGAACAGTAGACACAACATTATTATCCAATAAAAGTGTTTTATTATTAGATGAATTCCAAGATATCAACCATGATGAATGGGAATTAATTAAAGCAATAATAGAGGTGGCTGGTAATATCAGAGTCATTGCTGTAGGCGATGATGACCAGAACATATATGGTTTTAGAGGTTCGTCAAATACATACATGACGAAGTTTAAAGAAGATTTTAATGCTACACAGTATAGTCTTGTTAAAAATTATCGTAGTAGGTCTGGCATCATTCGTTTTAATAATCAGCTTTTGAATAGAATTCCAAACCGCTTGAAGTCACAGGAATTAATTGCAGCAAAGAGAACCAATAAGGCTGTCATTAATTTAACTAGATATAAAGGTAAATATTTGGTTGAGCCACTGGTTAAATCTATCTCGAAAACAGAGTTAAATGATTCAAAAGCTGTTTTGGTTCGAACAAATTATGAGGCTCTTATTGTAAGTTCACAACTTGAGGAGCTTGGTCATAAAACTAGACTAATAGCTGGTTTTGATGGATTCTCATTAGCCTTTCTCGATGAGATTAGATCAATGACAGCTTCGCTTAAACAAAAAGTGAATGAGTCAGGGTTGATCTTTGAAGATGATTGGCATGATTCTGTAGAACAATTTAGCAAGAGGTTTCTTGGTACACCCCATTACAATACATGTATAGAAATTTTTAAGAAATTCGAAAATGAGTACCCAGAAAGGAAGTTAATTGTCGAATGGTATGAGTACATCCGTGAGATAAAGATGGAGGATGCAATTCACATTGATTCATCATCAATAGTTGTGTCTACAATGCATAAAGCAAAAGGAAAAGAGTTTAATCATGTATGGTTACTATTAGAGGATTACAATTTCTCAGAGCCTGATGCCAAAAGATTGGTTTATGTAGCTTGTTCAAGGGCCAAGGACTCTCTAAATATTCTCACAAATAGTTCTTTTTTTGAGGGTATTAAAGTAGAGGATTTAAAAGAATTCAGCTGTAGTGAGGAGACTTTTCCTCCGTCTTATTATGAGTTAATCCTAAGGCACAAGGATGTGAATCTTGGTTCTCAGAAATTTCCAAGGGCAAGTAATATAATCAAAGGTTTAAGAACTGGTGAAGGTTTAGCTCCAGACGTAATGAGATTTGGAGATGATGAAGCTTATGGGCTAGCAAAGAATGGGAGCGGTAATATGCTTTTATTTTCAAAAGATTTTGTAAACAAAAAGCTAGAGCCATTTAAATCCAGGGGATATGATTTGGTTAGTGGCAGAGTTGAGTATCTAGTCTACTGGTATGATAAAAATGATGAGAAAGAATATAAAATAGTCTTACCTAGGTTGAGGTTTGAGATTCAACCGAGTTCTGAGATAGAATAAGACAAGGTAGCACAACTCAGAAATCGGTTCCGAATAATGTACGAGCCCTCATCAACTCTCCTTGAGGTGTGTTTTCCTCAAGTCATCATTTAAGCGCTTTTGAGGCATCGTATGATTCTAAGTTAAAAGCGTTTAAGAATATTTTGTAGAGATTCTAACTACTCAATTTAAAACAAATCCAATTCCACGTAATGACCATGCTATCTACTTAAATAGTTGGTTAAGAGTATTAGATAACGATTTCTCATATTTTATTGAAGCTCTTGAACTAGCTAGGGCAGCTATTTATTGGTTATATCAGAAAACGGAAATATTACCTTTTGATCTAAAACCACAATACGGAAGAAGCTTGTCTGAATATCGTGTGAGAAATTGGGAGAACCTTATCGATTATAAAGAACAGAAAGAGAATTGATAAGTTATACTAAATCGAAGTTTTAAATTTAGTTTATGGCTTTGCAATAATGTGTATTTAATCGTTTAATAATTATATCAAATTTGATATAATTTGATTATACTGTGTCATGCTAGAAAAATCACTTGTATGGCTATCGGGTGAGATTAAAACACCACCCTTTTCTACCAATGCACGGATAAGTGCCGGACACTGGCTTAGGAAGCTACAAAAAGGTGAATTTGTGGAAATGCCTCATTCTCGCCCTATGCCGTCTATTGGTTCAAACTGGCATGAGCTCCGAATAAAGGATATTTCAGAAACTTGGAGAATCATTTATCGGCTGGATGAAGATGCTATCATAATAGCAGAGGTGTTTAAGAAGAAAACACAACAAACACCTAAACAAGTGATAGACGTCTGTAAAAGGAGATTAAGAAAGTACGATTCATTGTAAGGAGAAATTATGGATGCTTCAAAGAAAGATAGATTAGAAAAAGCTGGATGGAAAGTTTCAGATGCGAAAGAGTTTTTGAACCTCAGTGATGAGGAGAGCGCTTATATTGAGATGAAATTAGATATGGCTAGTTTGTTAAAAACTGAACGGAAAAAAGCAGGTCTTACCCAATCTGGTTTCGCTAAAAAACTGCACACTAGTCAACCTCGAATTGCAAAAATGGAAAACGGCGACCCAAGCGTAACACTTGATTTAATATTTAAAGGATTGTTAGCACTTCAAGTCCGACGCTCTGAAATAGGGCAAGCTCTTCAAGCTACCTAGTTTACTAAAGATGTGTTTTAAACTCTTTCCGTAGTTCTCTTTTGGAACGCCTGTTGGAAGTATTTTCTTCCAATGAGTTTGAGATTCAACCGAGTTCTGAGATAGAATAAGACAAGGTAGCCTAATTGTAGTACCCAGGTTATAAACCCAGGTACTTTTTCACATTATTTGTTACTAATTGGTCGCTTAAGTCACCCATTTCTCGTAGGAATGAGCCTTGGTCTGCATTTAGATCAGACACAGGCAGCACAACCCAGAAATCGGTTCCGAATAATGTACGATCCCTCATTAACTCTCCTTGAGGTGTGTTTTCCTCAAGTTTTCGTTTAAGTGCCTTTGTGGCATCGTATGATTCTAAGTTAAAAGCGAAATCAGCATACAGGTGATCAAAGCGTTCCATCATTTCCAATATGGTTGATACACGATGCCCTGTAACGCCATCTGATTTTTCCCAAGCTTCTTTTCCACCAAAATGCCCTAAACACAATTTAAGAGTTGGTTGGGCTTCTAAAACAGGAATCCACTCTTTAGGTTCATTCAAAAAACGAGCTCGGGCTTTTCGGGGGCTCAGGTTTATGTACTCTGTTACTCCATCTCGGTTTACTGGAATCTTCTTTTTAAACGTGGAGATCATCTCTCCACCACAATGGGTAATTACAGGAATATTCTTTTCAGCGCAGATCTGGAAAATAGGTTTCAGCCGAGAATCGGTAGGTAAATATCCCAATGATGGATAACATTTTACTCCAAAAAAGGTCGGGGTTTCTTTGTTAAAAGCGTTTAAGAATATTTCGTAGAGATTCTTATTACCCTGGTGTTCACATCTTCTTGGGTCTAAAGGAAGATATGGTAATACAGGATATTCGGCTGCAAGCTGGCCAAGTTCTGCATTCTGTTGTAGGTTTGTTTTCTCACTAGTATGTTCCCAACCCATATTCAAATCCATACCTAGTACAATGGTAATCTGATCTTTATCAGTTTGATATGTACGATTGTAAACATGATTTATAGCGTAATCCGTTTCGAAACCTTTATATACATCACTCATTTTTTTAGAACGTATTAATCGAATGATATTTCGAATACGAACAAGTACCTCTCTAATCCCAAGTGTAGTAAATGACTTGTTGTCCAGAGAAAAAGCTTCTTCAGCATCAATTTCATTTTCCAGTTGATCCAAAAATTTGTCCATATCGTTTTTTTCTGGAATCATTTCTGGTGTCACCATCAACTGCTCTGCCATCTCCTCCAAACTAAGTATAGCAAAACTCTTATTAGCGCCTTGGCGAGTTATTAAACGCCACACAAGGCCGCGGAATCGTTCTTGAACCCCAAGTAAGAGGCGGATTGACAAATAAAGCACGCTTACGCAATCGCCGTCAAAAACGTGGCAATGGGCATCGAACACGAAATTATTGGCATCAATTACTTCTTTTACCTTGGGCCCAATACGAGTATTAGGATTATCACTGATAGTTTCCCTAGCCTTTTCAATAAACCGTTTTTGTTGTTCTGTGTATTCCATAACCGATTAAGTTGTTTTGATGGTTGCCTATATATTAAACTTAAGAGGCTAATTTACAACTGCCTAGATATGCGGTATTTTTGACGGAACAGTTAGCATTGTGGCTGCATAATGTATGTTTACGACTTCCAAAAAACGAAAGCGTAAAATATTTATACAATGGGGAGTTATGTGTAACGAGCTAGTACTAGGTGAGGAGATACACAGATGAAGGCTACTATGCTTCCGCAATTTTTGACCAACGGTAAGTTAGAGTCACAAAAGTGAGATTCTAGGATAGGTAAACACTTTTTTATGGTCCCAACAGTATCCCCAGATTAGAAGCTGAGGAATAAATTACCCTTACAAAAAAAGCCCAACGACTATTAATCATTGGGCTTCATTGTTTTATCTAAGTACACCCGACAAGAGTCGAACTTGTAACCGCCTGATTCATAGTCATGGGTTAAGTGAGGTTTTTAGAGCTTTAATGCTAATAATTAGAAAATATGCACCCTAAAATACACCCTAGTTAAGGGAGTCTTGGGACTTTAGGGAAAATCTAAATTCTGAAATAAATTATTCCAATTACAGAAAAAATGCATGGAATTATTATTTTGGAATACTTACAGTAAAGATCTGCTTCAAAAAGGTGTTCCAATTTACACCGTAAAACGCTGGCTTCGCCATTCTGATGCTAAGACTATGTACCGCTAGGCAGATTTATTGAATATGGATATTTAGGGACAAGCTAGAAGGGCTTTTAGTTTTCTGGGCACGACCCCCATTCTGGTTTGTTTTCATCTGTTAGAGGACTATCCATTGAAAAACCTTCAGGCTCGGATGATATATTTTTAACACACCATGAACTTATCGGTTGGTTAAATCCACTTGAATTGAACATCTTATACATCCCCGTTACATTGCTTACATCCCAATTGTCAAGGGGATAATTGTAAGATGATCCTAAAAACATTTGATTCATATTTGTAACATTTGATACATCCCAATGATTCAATGATTCGTTGAGTGGAACAGCTTTATGTCTAAACATCGCATCTGTGCGAGTTACATTTGAAACATCCCAATCAGCAATTGAAAAACTATGATTTATTCCAAACAATTGACTCATGTTGGTTATTAATGAGGTGCAAATTCTGGTATTCTCGTTAAATTCATTCTGTCTTTCTTTAAATGTGTTTCTATCCATTGCTTCATACTCTACCCCATAAATTGAACCTTTATCACCTACTTCAGCCTCAGGACACATTACAGTGACTCCATTACTACCTAGATAAAAAGTTCGTTCTTCAAAAGTGATTGTTATATTAGTAGCACCTTGAACTGTAACTCTAATTGTTCTATCAGTTGATTCAACATCACCACTCCAACTTACAAACCCCCAGCCAGCAGATGGCCTAGGAGTAAGCTCTATTATAGATCCAAGTAAATAATCTGTTTGTTTTAGGGTAGATATTAAACTTTCATCTACCGATCCTTCGCCAATGATAGTGAGATTTAGAGGGTGTTTTTTTCTAACAAAATTTGCTAATACTGACATATCAGAGTCGATTACAACTTCCAGAGGGTTAGAAGTGCTCATTATATCACCCGACCAACTATCAAAAACCCAGTCTTCATTTGGAGTAGGTATAATCGAGACTGTTTCACCTTCCTCAAATTGACCTATTGAAGGGGATACTGTTCCTCCTTCAATAGGTGCAGCATCAACATCTAATATATATGTAGTGGTTTCCGTACCGCAAGAAGATAGTAGGAAGAAAAGCATGAAAAATGAGATGCAATTTGTAAAGAATCCTGTCATGATCGTTTATATATAAGTGTGTTGTGATATTCAATATAATCGCTATTAATATCTTTAAATTTCTCTGCATCTAACATAATAGCTCCGTAATCCAAAAGGACATGGCAATTTGGGCAAACACAGAGAATATTATCGCGAATATCAGGCCCGTTGTGAGGTGAGCCTAAAGGTTTTATATGATGCACTTCAGCGTATGGTCTATCTAACCCCAAATGGAGTGTTTTTTGGCAAATTTCGCACTTAAATTGTTTTTCTATTTTTAGATTTCGAGCTAAATTTGTGTCTCGAAGAATACGATATGTTTCCTGTTTCATTCTTTCGGGGTGCCCAGGCTCTTCAATATCAGAAGCAATAGGTGTAGAAATAAGTGGTTTCAGTTTTGTTATAATTTTTTCCTCAATCTGTATCTCCTCATTTGAAACAGATTGGCCAAAAAATTTGTCAATGAGTAAGCGTTCATGACTTGTTCGTATCTCGAACTCTAATGCTCTAATAATAGGGTTAGAATTTCCATTTAACCAATCTTTAGCTGCGTGTTCAAAGTTATATATATCATTGATTTTTCGTAAACGGCGGGTACAGGCATCATGAATAGATTTTTCTGCAGAATCTTTGTTCTTAAATCGATTTGATTTCAATTCATGGTGTGCAATTTCGTTAATAGCATACTGACGAAGCTCACTTATCCTGGCTGTCTTCCCTGAGTCGATGAATTTATCCTCCATCGCTTTCAATACATCCAACACATCTTCAATCCGGGATCTACTCATTTTAGCAATATAACTTTAGTGTTTAGTATAATAATGCACTTAGGGATAATATTATAGTATGCACTGAAAGTACATGAAATATATAGGTAGAACAAAGTAAAAGTGCTAACTACTTTTCATAAAATAGTTTTACACTTGAGCTCCTGTCCTTTATTTGGTCAAGACTCGGAATTGATAGAGTACTGCATGTAATACTTCACACGATACTATCTTTAGTTTTTCATCAAGCTACAGCATCCATTAATTAACATTCACGACGTGGTTATTATTAATTTTGATAGAAATAAATTATTCAACGATATCTGGACTAAGAACAGCTCTGTAGTAGCAAATTACTATAAGGTTTCAAATAAACAATTGGAGTTAGTTTGTAATGAATTAAGTATCCCAATACCAAATCAAAAGCAAAGCTATGATGTCTATTGCAATACGTCAATTAGAACTTCCCGAAAAGCAATAATAGTGGGCTTTTGATATGAGCAATATGAAGAAAATAAATCTACTACAAGAACTAGAACAAAGATTTGGAGCAGAAGTCGAAAAACAACTACCAAATAAAGATGGAATAGGTTTTCTTGAAGAAAGAAACGAGTTAGAAGAAGTACTTAGTTGGAATCTTGATGCAGTTGTCCAACATTTTCAGTTAATTAAGCAATATGGATTGAAGGACAAGTTGTTGGAATAATTAGTATAGAGGATAGAACACTTTATGGATGAAGATCAGACTGAAACATTAGACAACTCTGAGTTCTACCGTCAATTCGGAAAACATGAAATATTAGAAAAAGCTTTTGCGAGCGTCGATTTAAAAGAGGATAAGCAATGAATCAAGTTGATAAAATTAAAGAAGGTCTAATAGATTGGGCTAAGAATGAGAATAAGAATATTGATAAAGATGGGTATGTAAATAATGTTGAGGATAATTTTTATTTAAAACTAAGTGAGGAAAGCGTACGAAATCTAGTTGGAGGTGATGGCTCAGAATATCCCAAAGATGATAAGACTAGGACAAAAATTATGGCTCTTCATTCTTCATCCGCATTGTGTTGTAATGTTTTTGAATATTGGAGATCCAGAGATAGGAAAATATTGGCAAAGGCTATGGGATATTCACGGAATATTAAATCCTTAGTTTATGAGCGGAAATTATCCATGGGAATGCAAGGGAGTAAACCTAATTTGGACATCTTTTTTATAATGGATGATGGTAAAGCTGTAGCTATTGAAAGTAAATTCACAGAATGGATGGCTCCAAAAAGTAAAAAAAGCCTTTTTGCAGATAGTTATTTCAAAGATGGAATAGAACGTTGGAAAGAAGTGGGGCTTCCTAATTTTCAAAAGTTAGCAAATCAGCTTAATGAAGATGCTAGTATGTATAAACATCTTGATGTGGCTCAATTATTAAAGCATGGTTTAGGATTAGCAAATATGCATGGTTTGAATTCAGATTTAGTATATCTCTATTATGATACCCCTGATACTGAGATTAGTAACAATCATAAAAATGAAATAAAATTATTCAGTGATACTGTTGGCGGTGAATTGAATTTTAAGGCGATCACCTATCAACAATTACTGGCTGAGATTAAAGAAGGGTTTATTGCTGAATCATATATAAATTATTTAGAATCGAGATATGCACTTTGAATCTCGTTAGATTACTCTTTATTTCATCTGCCCTAAGCTAGGATTATCAATCATTCGTTTCATAGTGTCAAAAAAGGCCTGATAGAAGGAATCGTCTTTTGCATAGAGTTTATACAAATCCAACTCTTTTTTCCGTTGTTGACTCATAACTTCATCTAGTATTTTCTTAAATGCTAAATCGCTGTTTTGTGAATCTTTGTTGTCTGCTACTTTCGATTGATAGTCCGGGTGAGCTTGGATATACTTACTCAATGTCACAAACTTCATACGCTGGTCTTCTGGTGTTGCATCCCAACCATGAAACCATCTTTCATTGAATGTTCTGATGATTTCATCCAGAGGATCTTCTTCTTCTGTACCACCATGAGCACCTCTTGGATTTGGGTTTTGAGGATCTAATTCGGATTTTGAATCATCTAAACCAATGGAATAGTTAAGTTTGGTTCGTTCTAACCCATATGTAGATAAATCAACCGATTCGAGTAGTTCATCGATCAATTCCTCTTCTTTGGTTTTCACAATTAATTTGGGAATAAGGAATTTCAAGAACCAAAACAGTTTTTCCCACACTATAACCTCATAAGGCATAATGGAAGCCATTTGACCATAGATTTTCACAAACTGTTTAGCTTTGATTTTAAAGTCTGCTTTATCGTCATCTTCTAATTCTAGTTCTTGATTGAAACGATTAGCGGCAACATCAATGATTGGACTTAGTTGTTGAGCGTCTACATTTTCAAGATACTTCTCTAAAAAGGTTTCTACTTCCGACCATTCGTAAACTGCTGCATCATCTAATGTGCCTTTCAATTCGTGCAGCACATTGATGTCTGTTGCGCCACTTAATGAAGTAGAAGTGTAAAAAGGATCAAAAGAAGCTTTGATGTCGTCTACTTGATTGAAAAAATCCAGAATGAACAAATCTTCTGTTCTCTTACCTAGTTTATCGGCGGAACGATTTAACCTGCTTAGAGCCTGAACAGCTAATACACCTTGTAGTTTCTTATCCACATACATGGTACAAAGCTTGGGTTGATCAAAACCTGTGAGGTATTTATTAGCCACAACCAATATGCGATACTCATCTGAATCGAATTTATCTCTTGTATCCTTTTCCGCAAATCCGTTTAATTCACTTTCGGTGTATTCAACACCATCTACTGTTTTCTTGCCTGAAAATGCTACGGCTATTTTAAAGGGAGTACCTTTATCTGCTAAAATGTGTTTGATGGCTAAGTAATAGCGAATCGCTGATTCAATATTTTGTGTGACCACCATACCTTTGGCTTTACCTTTCAGCTTTTTGGTATTGTACACTTTGCTAATAAAGTGCTCCATCATAATTTCTGCCTTGGTGGCAATGGTGCGCTTATCTCGTTCCACATAAGCACGTAATTTTTTCTGTGCTTTTTTGGTATCAAAGAGTGGATTTTCTTCAATAGACTTTTCAATTTCATAGTAGCTTTTATACGTAGTATAATTAGCCAATACATCCAGAATAAAGCCTTCTTCAATGGCTTGCTTCATGGAATACAAGTGGAATGGTTTAAACGAACCATTTTCCTGTTTACTCCCGAAACGTTCAAGGGTAGCATTTTTTGGAGTTGCCGTAAAAGCCAAATACGAAGCATTGCCTTTCATTTTTCGGGCTTTCATGGCCTTTAATATCTTGTCTTGGGTGTCTTCTTCCTCTTCTTCATTAGCACTCATTCCCATAGCTTGGTTCATTTTACCTGCTGCTGTTCCGCTTTGCGAACTATGTGCTTCATCAATCACCACTGCAAAACGTTTGTCGCTTAAATCGGCAATGCCATCTACTATGAATGGGAATTTCTGAATAGTTGTAATGATGATCTTTTTGCCTTGTTCCAAACTGTCTTTTAACTCTTTGGATGAAAATGCTGGGGCAACAATGTTTTTCACTTCTGAAAAATCCTTGATATTCTCTCGAAGCTGTTTATCCAATAACCTTCTATCGGTTACAACAATTACCGAATCGAATAGAGGATTTTGGATGCCTTTTGAACCAGGTAATCCTTCACGTTCTGGGTAGGTTTCTATCAATTGATAACTAGCCCAAGTAATGGAATTAGATTTTCCTGACCCCGCGGAATGCTGAATTAAGTAGGTATGACCCACACCATTTTTAGAAGCATGATCGAGTATTTTACGCACAACATCCATTTGATGGTACCGAGGGAAGAATAGGGTGCGTTTGCTTAAAGAATCTTTTGCTTTGCCGTCAAACCGAACAAAATGCTGAATGATATTGGCTAAACTTTCCTTAGTGAACACTTCTTCCCATAAGTAGGCTGATTTATGCCCAAATGGATTTGGAGGATTGCCTTTTCCATTGTTATGCCCTTTGTTAAACGGGAGGAAGAAAGATTTACTACCATCAAGTTTAGCACACATGTACACTTCATCTGTGTCTACTGCAAAATGTACTATAGCTCGACCAAAATTCAGCAAAGGCTGGCGAATGTCTCTGTCGTATTTGTATTGTTTAATGCCGTGAACTTTGGCATTCTGACCTGTCCATTGGTTTTTAAGCTCCAAGGTGGCAATAGCCAAACCATTGACAAATACCACCAGGTCAATTTCTTCACGCTTATTTTCTAGGTTATACCGAATTTGACGGGTAACGCTAAACTCATTTTTGGCAAAATTATCCTTCACCGATTGGCTGCTGCTTGCCATAGGCAATTGATATAGCAAAGTGAAATTGGCATCTTCCACTTCTAAACCTTTACGAAGCAAACGCAGGATGCCGTATTTTTTAACCATACGGTCGTAGCGTTCTAGGATCTTTAACTTCCAATCCGCTGAACGTTGAAGTTTTTCGAGTTCTTCTTTTTGGGTTTCTTCTAAAAAGTGCCAAAATCGGGTTTCGTCTAAGGCGTATTTAGCATTAAAATCATTAGTATCCCCAATGTAATAGCCATTGCCTGAACGGTACAAGGCTTGTGCTTCTAATACGGTATTTCCAGCTGCTTTTAAATCTTCTAAGCAAGTACCTGTTAAGGCTTTTTCAATGGCAGCTTCCAGTGCCTGTTCGTTCGTTTTACTTACCATATTAACACACTTTTATTTTACCCGTTACTGCACTGTCTATCAGCGTAGCTTTGTATTCTTTCAGCTTTTCGATTTGGGTTTGTTGCAAGGAAATGGCACGGTCGATTTTGGTGGATTGGGTTTCGATGTATTCAACAATAGAGAGTTGTTCATTCCATTTGGGAAGGATAACTGGTAAATCGAGAAAATCGCCATGATTTAAATCTGGAATTGTAGTAACTCCAGCAGCTAATAGAATATGTTTTTGAATACCATTTGTTCGTAGATAGAGAACTAAATATTCTTTATCTATTAGACGCTTGTTGTATACAATTTTGAAAAAGTTATTGTGAAATACGCCATGTACATTTGTAACCACTTCACCGGTATTGCCTGTTCTGCCAAGCAGAATGTCATCATAAAGACAAATAACAGCTTTAGGTGGATTATAAACATAATGTTTAGGGTTTTCGGGATTATGTATTGATTTTGTAGTTATATACTCTAAAGCATTGTCCTCTGGTTCTTCTTTCCTTTTATCAATAGATATTTGTAATCCTTGTTTTAGATGTGAAATTCTTCTAAAAGACAAAGAAGCCCAGTGCTCAGGAATCTCCCCAATCCATTCCACGCCTGAATCTTTCATTTTTACATTAGGGTCTAAGCCCTTGGTAACCGCATTTTGAATGATGATTTGCTTGCGTTCTTTCAGCAGGGCTATCAGCTTCTCTTTTTGGGCTATGGCCTTGTCTATTTTGGCGGTTTTATCGTCTAAGAAATTGGCAATGGCGGTTTGTTCTTCTTTTTTGGGAAAAGGGAACAGAAATCTTCTGAAATCTAAGTAATTTATATTTTGTCTTAAGCCAGAACCAAGTCCATAAATCACTTTATTATTATCAATTGCTCTAAAGAGATAATGATAAAACTTAGGTGAAGCCTTTGTTTTAAACCGCAAGTTCAAGTAGGCACTTGTAATAATCCCTTCATAATTTGAAATTGAACTTCTCAGACTTACTTTGTCATTCTGTAAGTCAGTTGGACGAAAAATCAAATCTCCTTTATTTACTAATTGATAAGTTTCAAATGATTCAGGAACTAATCCTGTCAGTTCTTCCGGTGCTTTTACTCTTATGTTTCCATAACTAAGAGAAAGCACTGTATTTCGTTTCATTCCTTTATTTTTGTCTTTGCCTTCAATGATAAAACTTAACCCGGGTAATATCTCCCACCCCTCAGGAATTTCGCTCAACCATTCTACACCAGAATCTTTATAAGCTGGGTATTTTTGAAATGTTGCTTTCGTTGCTACCATGTCCATATATCAATTGCTTTAGTAGCCAATAAATTAGCTCGTTCTTCAATGGTGTCTTCATTCCACTGTTCCTTATCAAGAAATGCAGTGGTCATTTTCAAAGAAGAGTACTCTTTTAGCGTTTTCTTTTTGTCATCCCAAGCTTGGTTCCGTAGCTTACTATTCAAGTTTTTGGTAATAAGAGTAAGATTACCAAAGGTCAGTAGCTTCTGCTTGCGTTTATATTTTTCCAATTCGTCAAAGTCTGGTTCTCCCCAATTTTCTTCCCATTTTTTGGGCATCATATGTTCTACAGAAAACGATTTAGATGAAAGCGTTTTAGAGTCGGAATATTCAGAATCCAAGTCTTTCAAAGCAATAATAAACAGCAGTTCACCCGCTTGCTTATTGGAAAGCACACTGCTTTTAAACGCTTCTTTTATTTCAAGTTCTGTAGGGAATCGGTTTCCAAACTCTGTGAATGAGGCTAATATTTCTCGCAAATGTGCACTGCTAATGTCAACCGAAGTAGGATCTTCTTTATCAGTGGGCTTCTCTAAAGCTCTGATGATTTGGATAAAGAGGTTATTGTAGTTCTTAGTAGTGAATTTGCAAATCTGCCTTAATGCCAAGAAGGATTCTAACAAGGCAAATGCTTTGAGCAAATCTTTTTGGTCTGTAATGTTCTTGTACATGTACAATACCAATGGAAAAATAGTCGTGATTTCAAGGTTTTCCAGTAAGTGAAAAAATCGTTTTTCCGAATCGCTGAACTTGATTTCTACCAGTTCTTTTTCTTGTGGCATCTTTGAATAAATAGTAGCCAAGTTGCTCAGGCGCAACAAAAAGTCCTTTTTCTCTTCTACTGTTTTATCCTTTAAGTACAGTTTGTATTCCTTAAACAAACGGTCGAGGCGTATCTCTTTTTTGGTTTCGATAATTAAAAAGCAGTAGAGCAACAATTCCATGTTATCACGCTTCACTCTACCTGATGAACGCTCAGTGCTCCAATACTCAACTTGTTCTTCGTCATTTTCAAATACTGCCAACCATTTGCTGTCATAAAGTTCTACCAATGAAGGTTCTTTGAACATGTAGTTCTTGAGCAGTTCACCAATAGTGAGCCTAACGCCTAAAGAGTTGATGGTATCAAATATTTCCTGCTCGTCATCTTCTTTGTCCAGCAGCATACTAATGACCGGTATTTTGTGCAACAGCACCTGTTTGAGCATTTCTCGCTTCTGGTCATTGATGTCTGTTAGTTTTTCATGAAAATAGCTGTACGCTTGAAGAATAGAGCTGGAATCTTCCTTGGTAATGGTTTCTGGGGCTTCCATCACTTTTGAGAAATTTGGGGCGTCAATACGGCTGTGACGCATTCTATAATGGCGTTTGCCATAGCTATCTTCAAACCACAACAAACTCTCTAAGCTATTTTTTAGATTAGATAGTTCACCTGAAACTGTATCGGCAAGTGCTTTTAAGAAAATGGAAATGGTTGTCAATCGCTGTTGACCATCAATTAATTCCACCACATTCTCACTTAAGTTTCTGCTTTCCTTTTGTTTGGTGATGATTGTACCAATAAAATGTTCGCTGTTGTCCCCCTTTTCGTAGGCTTCCAGTTCGCTGAGTAAATGTTCCCAGAAAATCAACCAATTCTCTTCTGACCATACATAAGCTCGTTGGAAAAATGGGATTTCATATTGTAAGCTGCCTTGATAGAAGGACTGTAGTTTTTCTTTATTCGCGTTAATCATTGCAATGCCAAAATTTCTTTGATTAGACCTTCATTTAATTCTTCCAATTCCAGTATTTCCGAACTTACTTCTTCAATAGGTCTTAGTGGCTTGTGTTGATAGAAATACTTATTAAAGCTGATTTCATAACCAATTTTGGTCTTGTCTAGATCAATCCAAGCTTCCTCCACATGCGGTTTTACTTCTCGTAAGAAATAATCGTGAATGTTTTCTGCCAAAGGCACGCTTTCGCTATCACGCAGGTCGGTTTGGTTTTCGTAAATGATGTACTCATTTGGCTTTCCATTAGGGTAATAGCCGTAATCGGGTAGCTGTTCTTTAGTGCAATCCAAATGATGCAGCAATTGGTCTAGCTTGTCGCCACTCAGCTTTTGTGTTTTCTTGATGACTTTTTCGGCTACTTCATCATACCAGCTTACAGCGTTAAGAATTACATTGATCTTTGCAGCAGATATCTTTATCCCTTCTTTTTTAAGGAAATTCAATACCAGATTTCTAAACACATTGAAGTCATTAAATTCCCCTAAACCGATTTCCTGCATAAGCTGCTTAGCTATGTTAAGTATATCACGGTATTTTGTCCAATGTTCGGGTTTAGTAAGCTCAGTTCTATGTTTAGAACTCAAATTCAAATCGTTCGCTTCAGCCCATTCCAAAATCGCTTTAACATGATCCTTCAGGTTAGTATAAACTTCCTCCCCAAAAGTCTCATAAGCCCATTCCATAGGCTCTCGAATGGATTTGTCAAACCTTAATCCCGCAATACGTTCAGCAGAAAATTGAGCTTTCAGTCTAGCAGGACGGTCAATTGTTACTTTGTAATATCCAAAATCGGAGTTGTCAAAAACCTTGGCTGCCAAACCATCTTCGCCTTGTCGTTCAACCGTTTCGAAATTGGCATAAGCCTGCTGAATTTCTTTGATGTGGTCAGCTGTCAGTTCACAGTTCTTGTTGCCCAGATTCTTGCGCAGTTTGGCAAATCGCTGTGAAGCATCAATGAGTAATACTTTTCCTTTTCGTTTCGCTTCTTTGTTGTTATGCAACAACCAGATATAAGTGGTAATACCTGTATTGTAAAAGAGGTTGTTGGGCAATTGAATGATGCAGTCCAACCAATCGTTTTCAATGATATGCCTACGGATATTGCTTTCACCACCACCTGCATCACCCGTAAATAAGCTAGAACCATTATGAACCGAAGCGATACGCGATCCCAACGGACTCTGGCTCGTAGATTTCATTTTATTGACCATTTCCATCAAGAAAAGTAATTGGCCATCAGATGAACGAGGGGTGGCATCAGCTTCTTCTTCAGTTCCCCAATAATCTTTTAAGGAGATTACAAAACGAGGATCAATGATGTCTTTGCCGTCTTTGATGTATTTCAGTTCACTGCTCCATGATTTTCCGTATGGAGGATTGGAAAGCATAAAATCAAACGTGTTTCCAGAAAATTCATCAGTCGAAAGGGTAGAGCCAACACGAATATTCTCGGGATTGTTCTCCTTAATCATCATGTCGGACTTACAAATGGCGTAAGTCTCGTCATTGATTTCTTTACCGTACAAGTACACATCACCAATTGCCCTTATTTCACCTTCTTCATCTTTGATGAAATTCTGTGATTCGGTTAGCATTCCACCCGAACCACAAGCAGGATCATATATAGTCATTACAGGTGGCAATTGGTCTTTGATGGGGTCAAAAACGATGTGTGTCATGAGGTCAATTACCTCACGAGGGGTAAAATGCTCTCCAGCTTCTTCGTTGTTTTCTTCGTTAAATTTTCGAATCAGCTCTTCAAACACATAACCCATTCCCAAATTTGAAAGTGGCGGTAGCTTTCTTCCGTCTGGGTCTTCCTTTTCAAAAGGAGTGAGGTTGATATGAGGCGAAGTGAATTTTTCCAGTACATCCAATAACACATCTTTTGCGGCCATGTGTCGGACTTGGCTTTTCAGTTTGAACTTATCAATGATCTCTTTCACATTAGGGCTAAAGCCATTAAGGTAATCTTCAAAATTGGCTTGTAGTATCTGCTGACTGTTTGTGGCAGTATCGTAAAGGCGTTGTAATGTCCATTCGCTGGTATTGTAGAATACATATCCACTTGCGTCTTTCAATCCATTCTCATCCCATTCAGTAAATCCTGCCTCATCTCTTTGGAAAGCCAATTCTTCCATCACGGCTTCTTTGGTTGGTTCGAGCAAAGCGTCTAGCCTGCGCAATACCACCATTGGAAGAATTACATCTCGGTATTTTCCTCTTACATAAACATCTCTCAGGCAATCGTCTGCGATTGACCAGATGAAGCTTATTAATCTATTGTGTACGGATTGGTTCATTTAATTTCTGTTGTGCTTATTGCCTAATCTTTAGAATAAATGCCCATATTTTGAGCAAATTCAATCAAAATTTTAGTCTCGTTTGTCGATGATTTTGTATTTAACAATGAAGTTTCCCATACCTGACCTTCTAAGACCTTGTAATTCTTATTTCTTAATCACTTCATTTATGTATATATGATAGAAGTAAAATGAATAAAATACATCTACTATCAAAGTTTGTAATAATGATAAATCGTAAAAATAAAGGATGCTATCATTTTTATTTTAAATAACTAAGCTAGTTAAATTATTTTTACTCTAAACCCTCATAATAGAAATCCTTGCCAGATGACCTTGGCAAAAGCCTAACGGTTCTAGCTAAGTATACCTAACCACTTTGACAAGCATATCGTAAATAAAGGTAGTTTCTCCAACTTGATACACATGGTACGCATGATCGTTCTTATTGCCTATTTCTAGAATAGCTGTTTCCCCTGAATCAGGCTCTATATAAGTATCTTTTTCGTTTGAGTATATGGTTTGTATAATTTGATTACATACTCACATATAGGAGGTCTTACTAATACCTAAAGCACCTTATATCCACCTCAACCACTAATCCTTCCAGTTGGGATGGCTTTTAGTACTTACATACTTTTAATATTTTGATCTAGCAATATTAACTTGTAGAATCCGAATGTTTTAATAAAACAGAATAGTGTTGTTCTATTTCGGTATTGCTGTACCAATTAAAAATTAAATCCACTGTATTATTTATACTATCAATTTTGGGTATTACAGTAATTATGTTCTCATCAGCTAAATCTGTAAGACTAAGTGCTTTGAATGACTCTTTAGCTACCAAAAGTGAGTTTTTATAGCCAATAAATCTGCTAGCTAAATGTACTTCAGTCTTGTTAATATATCCTATTAAGGTAGAAGGTATATCTGATTCACTTTTATTAAAAACTAAGTCACTAGGCTTACTAGATTCCCTTCGATTGAAATCATTAATCCAAAAAGACATCCATTCGGGGTCGTGAGTAGCGTTCAACAACAAAATAGGAGTTAATCCTTTTGATATTACTTTATTCTCAAAATCTTTCAATTCATCCCAGTATTCTAACTCGTTCGTAATTTTTACTTTTCTGGTATTGATTTTACTAAAGGCGTCTTTCCAAATAATATTAGGCAAATTTTCTAATGTCAAATCATCATAAAGATCCATACTTGGACTCGGGGACTGTAAAACTGGATTAGTAAAACAACCTCTATTTAAATCATTATAAGTATAGGTGTGTTTTTTGAGTTTCTTATTTGTAAACTCGATTGAATTGAAAAGAGTTGAAGGAAATTCTTTAAGAATTTTATTTGATACTTTATCGGAGCTAGCCTTTTCTATAGCTAGAAACTTTTCTGTATCTAAATTTTGATTGAGAATTAAGTTATCCCAAACATCTTGAAACTTTGAATTAAAAACATCCAAGGCAAGCCAAAGAATTTCTATAGCCTCATCAAAGGAATAATTATTATTTATTCTCACTTCATCATAAAAGCCTTCGTATTTACTAAAATCTGGATCTTCAAGTGTACTTATCCAAACAGTAAGATCTCTTTTCATTCTAGTAACACCCGAAAGATCTCTCTTTATCCATTTTTCAAACTGATCATCGTATAATGAAACTGGATTCCACTGTCCATTAATCATCGAGAGCAGTGATAATAAAATACCATCCCTCATTGAATTTAATGTCTCACCCCCGC
>TARA_R110002096_G_scaffold147220_16_pt1 | contig 20215 bp, 12 predicted proteins | sample TARA_R110002096 | Tara Oceans TARA_R110002096 (sample SAMEA4397295) | marine metagenome | biome: Polar Biome; feature: [DCM] deep chlorophyll maximum layer (ENVO:01000326); material: water (ENVO:00002006), including particulate matter (ENVO:01000060) such as... | depth 35 m
TGGTTCTCGGAGAGAAGGAACGCGCCACCAAACAAACTGAACTGAGCAATGGCGAGGAAGAGTGGAAGCTTCTCAAGACAAAGCGGGCGGAACTGAATGAGCAACTGTCGGCGGCAAGGCAGCTTCAGGAGAATCTGGTTAAGCAAGGCCAACTGCAAAAGGATCAGCGCGAACTCAAAAAGAAGCTTGCTGATTCAGAAGGCGATCTGGTGCGGTTAAAGATTCATCGCGAGGCGCAACCCTTCCTGCCCAAGCTGGCGCAACTTGAACAGGCGGACGAGCATGGTAAGCAGAAGGCCAAACGTTTGGCGGAGGCGAAGGGACTTGCGGAAGAAAAGGGGGTGGTGTGGAAATCGATCTTGAACGGTTCCACCGGGGCCAACGATGAAAAGCTGGCGGACGAGCTACCCGAGCTGAGGGTGCAATTGTCCGATTTGGCGCGCATGCGAGAGCGATTGGTGGAACTTGAATCCGAGGTTGGCTCGATTCAGTTGCCGAGCAGTTTTGAGAAGGCAAAAAGCGCCTATGACAAACTGCTTGAGCAGGGAGATGAAACGAAGCGGCAAGACCAACTGGAGGTGTTGAGGGAACGATTGGGCTTTCTGGCCAATCTCCAGATGCAGGCGAAATCTCGCGATCAACAAGCAACGAGGCTTCGCCAAACCAACGATCGAATCAAGGTTCTCAAGGCAGAGGAAGCCAGCCTGAAGGAGAAGCAGGCAGCTCAGCTTGAAACGGTAAAAGACATCGAGGAATTGCTGGAGAGTCACCGGGGACATTTCAAAGCTGCGCAAAAGGTTGCGAGTTTTGAGGAGCATCGAGCCCAGTTGAAGGAAGGCGAAGAGTGCCCTCTTTGTGGGGCGCTGGAACATCCATTCTGTGAGGAGTCGAACTCCCAGTCCGAGATTTCAGACCTGGAGGTGAAGATTGAGGAAACGGAACGAAAACTGAATGTGGCGAAATCGCAGAATCAAGGATTTCAGCTTCAATCGGCGAAACTCAATATCGAGTTGGAACAACTGTTGAAGACGCTGGCGGAGGTCGAGTCGAGTCACGAAGAGGTGGTGAAGCTGATGGAGGGACTCGCACGCTCGGCGAAGTTGGAAAGTATCGAACGAAGCGCGATCACCGATGGATTCATTGCCTGTGAATCTCAGTTCGAGGAGGCCAGCAAAGGGATGATCGCCTTTAAGAAGGCTCAGCATGTCATGTTGTGGATGGAAGGGGAGCAATCGGTTTCGAGGGTCACGGAGTTGCTGGCTCCAATACTCGGACAGTTCGAGGGCGAGTTGCCAACGGCAGGCGATGAATTGGAAACCTGGGAACAGCTCAGGACGCGACAGCAGGCCTTCGCTGCCTTCGACGAATGCCGACGACGCGTCTCCGAATGTGAGAACGAAGCCAAGACTTCTCAAGAGGCACTGTCGCAACATCTCCAGGAATTGACCCACGATTTGGAAGGATCGGAATTCCAGGATTTGGAAGCGTTGCGCAGGGCGCGACTGGCTGCGGACGAGGAGAAGAAGTTGTCGGCATTGAAGCTTCAACTCGATGAAGCAAACGATCGATTGATTGGAAGCATTGAAGTGGTGAATGCAGAAGTCTTGCGCCTTCGCGAGAGTAAGACCGCCGAGGGTGACGAGTTTGATAAGCTCAAGGTCGAGGCTGAAAAGACCGAGAGCCGTTACGACACCTTAAGTGAAGCACTTGCGAATTTGCGGGACTTGCTCAAGCGCAATGAGGAGAATCAGAAGAAAGCCGCCCTCAAGTCCGGGAACATTGAAAAGCAGAGGAAGAAGCTTCGAACCTGGCGAATGCTTCACGGTCTCATTGGCGATTCTCGGGGCAAGAAATTCCGATTGTTCGCTCAGGGAATCTCGCTGGACCTTTTGATTCGCCATGCCAACAAGCACTTGGCGAACCTCACGGAACGGTATCAGCTTTCGCGCTGCGACGAGGAGGAACTGGAGCTTGAAATCGTCGATCGCTTTCAAGCGGGAGTGAAGCGCCCGATGTCGAGTCTTTCCGGTGGCGAGAGTTTTCTTGCCAGCTTGGCTCTTGCGTTAGGACTTTCCGATCTGGCGGGGCGTAACGTGAGGATTGATTCCCTCTTTATTGATGAAGGCTTTGGCTCGCTGGACTCAGACTCACTTGAGGTTGCCTTGTCCGCGCTGGAAGGACTGCGTCAAAAGAACAAAGCCGTTGGCGTGATCTCGCATGTCGAGCTTCTCAAGGAACGGGTCTCCACGCAAATCAACGTCGAGAAGCAGCCTGACGGGACCAGTTTGCTGGTCTTGCGATCTTGATTCAGGCCAATTCGAATTCAGGGATCTCCAATCGCTTCGCCATCCGGAGGGGGCGCTGTAATGCCTCCCTCATCCGGGATTGCTCGTCGCCCCATCGCTTGTCGATGCAATCGGGATGAATCTCTGTGGAATCGATCAGACCCAGCAGTTTGAGACAGAATGCGGTGCTATGTTTATAGGCTGCCGCACTCCCGTTCTCGTCGAGCCGAAAAACGCTGTCCTCAAGCGATTGAAAGGCTTCGAACAGTTTGTAGACCCGCGTATCGAAGGAGTCCTCCAGCCAAAGCTTCCGAGCGGCGCAAATCAACGGGCAGGCCGAAACACCGGCGCCGATCAACAGCGGCAGGCCAAGTTTGATGGCCGAGGCGATCCCGAAGTCATCGCCACTATGGGGGAGGAAGGGGAGGTTCAGATCGCGGCACATCGATGCCCAATACAGAAAGTGAGGCTCGTCGAGTGTCGAAATCTTGCCGCCAATGAACTTCTCATGATGGGCGAGTTCGTGGAGCAACCACGGCCCGTAGGGGGTGGCCCAAGGCACGAACGCGGGCTCCAGCGCGTGAACAATTCCGGGAACCGTAAGGTGTTCGGCGATCTCGAAGTAGGCATCCCGTCTCGGTTCAGGCGACAGGGCGTTGAGCTGCCGTGACGTCATCAACATCGCTTCGACATTGTCGAAACTCTGGCAAATGTCCAGATGCGGGTGATACCAGGACGGATCAAACGTTTCCCCCTCAGCACCAACTGCGGTGACGCCACAAATAATCTTGGGATCGGGAAACAGGGCTCGAAAGCGCTCAATGACCTCGCGATAGAGGTCGATCGAAAGATTGAAGATGTAACCGGTATCCGCATTCAGGACAAAGGCCATCTCGACACCGAAATGCTCCCCGGAGCGGATCATCCACCGGATGCTTTTCTCGAATCCGGCCCAATCGGGCTTTCCATCCACAAAGGGAAGGAGAGTCGCCACACAGAGTCGGGCCTTCGTCGTATGGTCGGCCAGCTCCTCTTCAGGAGTATGTGCCCATACGGTTTCGCTCCATTCCGTGTCGGGCTTGAGATCCTGAGCAGAAGTAATCATGAGGATTGATGATAGTCTTGGATCGGCGTAACCGAAATCTCTTCATCCTGCATCGCTCGAACTGCCGAGGCACTCGAGCGGGCACCGCGGAGCGTTGTGATGATCGGGATGCGTTCCGTGGACGCGGCGCTCCGGATCTTGACCTCGTCCTGACGCGGTTTGCGCCCGGCCGGGGTGTTGATGACCAGGGCGATCTCGCCATTGGTGATCATATCGAGCACATTGGGACGACCTTCGCCAAGCTTGAAGAGCTTGTTGACGGGAACGTTTCCAGCTTCAAGAGCCTTGGCGGTTCCGCTAGTCGCAAAGAGTTGGAACCCCAGGTCGGAAAACTGTTTGGCGATATCCACGATCGCCTTTTTGTCGCTGTCTTTGACACTCACAAAGATGTTTCCAGACACGGGGAGCGGTGATCCCGCGGCGTCCTGGGCTTTCGCAAAAGCGATTCCCTGGTTGGTATCCAGTCCCATCACTTCGCCGGTCGATTTCATCTCTGGTCCCAGGCTGATGTCAATTCCAGGGAACTTTACAAACGGGAAGACCGCTTCCTTCACCGAGAAATGTGTGGGGATGACTTCCTCGGTAAAACCAATTTCTTCAAGCGTGGACTCACCGGTCATGATTTTGGCGGCATATTTCGCCAATGGAACCCCAATGGATTTGCTGACGAACGGCACGGTTCGGCTGGCTCGCGGATTGACTTCAATGACGTAGAGTTGCTCGTCCTTGACGGCGAACTGAATGTTCATCAACCCGAGAACCTCCAGTTCGATCGCCAGATTCTTTGCCGCTTTCCGAATCTCGTCCTTCATCTTGTCGCTGAGCGAGAAGGGAGGAATCGAGCAGGCGCTGTCTCCACTGTGAATGCCCGCCTCTTCAATGTGCTCCATGATCGCACCGAGAACGGTCGTTTTTCCATCGGAAATGACATCGACGTCAACTTCGACGGCATCTTCGAGAAACCGGTCAATCAACACAGGACGGTCAGGGCTGACCTCGGTCGCGTTCCGCATGTATTGGCGCAGATCGTTATCGTTGTAGACGATCATCATGGCCCGGCCACCCAGCACAAAGCTTGGTCGAACCAATACGGGGTAACCAATTTCGGTCGCAATCGTGACGGCCTCGTCCGTGGAAACGGCTGTTCCAGCTGGTGCCTGCTGCAAGCCCAACCGATCGAGTAAAGCGCTAAAGAATTTGCGGTCTTCCGCTTTTTCGATGCTTTCGGGAGAGGTGCCGATAATGTTGACTCCGTTTTTCTTGAGGTCTGCAGCGAGATTCAGGGGCGTTTGCCCGCCGAATTGCACAATCGCTCCCCAGCACTCCTCCTTCTGGTAAATATTGAGGACGTCTTCCAGCGTAAGAGGTTCGAAGTAAAGCTTGTCGCTCGTATCGTAATCGGTCGAAACCGTTTCGGGATTCGAATTCACCATGATGGTTTCAAACCCCATTTCTTTCAGCGCGAACGCCGCGTGGACGCAGCAATAATCGAATTCAATCCCCTGACCGATGCGGTTCGGGCCTCCTCCCAGAATCATCACTTTACGCTTCTCGTTGCTCCGGGTTTCGTCCTCGATCCCGTAGGTGCTGTAGAAGTAGGGCGTGGCCGCCTCAAACTCTGCCGAGCAGGTATCCACCAAACGGTAGGTGGGAAGAACTCCCGCCTTGATCCGGGCCTCACGGACCGCTTCCTCGGACTGATGGGTGCATTCAGCAATTTGGCGATCGCTGAATCCGAGTTTCTTGATCTTGCGATAATCGAGCGAATCAGCGGAGCCGAGTTCTGCGGCTGCTTTCGAGATTTCTTCCAGTTGCCGCAGGAACCAAAGATCAATCTTTGTGAGTTCAAAAACTTCATCCGCCGTCATGCCCTTCTTGAAGGCATAGTGGAGATAGAAAATTCTCTCCGCATTGGGTGTCCCGAGCTTGGTTTTGATCTCGTCTGCTGTGACTTCGAGATCTTTCCCATCACTGCCAAAGCCAAAACGTCCGGTTTCCAAACTCCGGAGAGCTTTTTGAAGGGATTCCTTGAACGTCCGACCGATCGCCATGGCCTCGCCGACGCTCTTCATCTGCGTGGTGAGGGTTTCGTCGGCGTCAGGGAACTTCTCGAACGTGAATCGTGGAAGCTTCGTGACGATGTAATCGATCGTCGGTTCAAAGCTGGCGGGTGTTTCGCGCGTGATGTCGTTCGGCAATTCGTCGAGCGTGTATCCGACGGCGAGCTTCGCCGCGATTTTGGCGATCGGAAATCCGGTCGCCTTTGACGCCAAGGCCGAGCTTCGAGAGACCCGCGGGTTCATCTCAATCACGATCATCCGCCCGGTCTCAGGATTCACGGAAAACTGGATGTTCGAACCGCCAGTCTCGACTCCGATCTCACGGATGATGGCGAAAGATGCGTCTCGCATCAGTTGGTATTCCCGATCGGTCAACGTTTGTGCCGGAGCCACCGTAATCGAATCGCCGGTGTGAACGCCCATGGGATCAAAGTTCTCGATCGCACAAATAACGACGCAATTGTCATTACAATCGCGCATGACCTCCATTTCGAACTCTTTCCAGCCCAGAAGCGACTCCTCGACCAACACCTCAGTCACGGGGCTAAGGTCCAAACCCGATGTCACAATCTGCTCAAACTCGTGCTTGTTGTAGGCGATTCCTCCACCACTGCCGCCCAATGTGTAGGCTGGGCGAATGATCAACGGATACCCGCCAATCTCGGAGGCGATGTTCCAGGCCTCTTCCATCGTGTGGGCCACACCACTGTGGGGAAGATCGAGACCAATCTTCAGCATGGCTTCCTTGAAGAGGAGGCGATCCTCTCCCTTTTCAATTGCCTCGGCATTGGCTCCAATGAGCTTCACTCCGTGCTTTTCCAACGCGCCGTTCCGAACCAGAGCCATGCTGGTATTCAACCCGGTTTGTCCGCCCAAGGTTGGCAGAAGTGCGTCAGGCTTCTCCTTCTCAATAATTTTCTCGACGATCGCGGGCGTGACCGGTTCGATGTAAGTGCGGTGGGCAAATTCCGGATCCGTCATGATGGTGGCGGGATTGGAATTGACCAGAACGACCTGATAGCCTTCCTCCTTCAGTGCCTTACAGGCTTGGACGCCCGAATAGTCAAACTCACAGCCTTGACCAATCACAATGGGGCCTGAGCCGATAACGAGAATCTTCTTGATCGATGTATCTTTGGGCATCTAAAGGTTAGCGTTGGGTTAGGAAATCTAGTAGTGGCGCAGCTTTGGAGCGGAGAAGACACATTTCCACCGGAAATTCGGCGAGATTGAGGTGATTCCGCCTTTTGGTGGTGGAGAAGGCTGTTGGTATCCCGAGCTCTCCTCAGATATTCTGGTGAGCCAGCCTTCTTGAGCTTAGCTGCCTGCAGGCGCAAAACAGCCCGATACCCAACGCAATGCCGATACCGTTTGCCAGCATATCGGCATACTCAAAGGATCTGCCTGGAGCGAAACGCTGTCCAATTTCCATCAGAACTCCCCAGATAAAAAGGAGGATCAGGATGGTACTTCTGCGTTCCACGAAACCATTCATCGCGATTAGAGCTCCGACACCATACGCCGTCGCGTGGAGAATTTTGTCGTGGAAGCCGACCGGAACCGTCTCTTCTTTGGGATGCAGACAAAGGACTGCGATCAACAGCAGATAGCAGGGAAAGCCAATCTGCAGGCTACGGCGCAGCCAGTGAGCAAGTGAATTCACGAACTACAGGAACCCCGCGGGGCCGCTGGATCAGTTGGCCGCGGGAACTTTGGTGCTGTCCTGGATCGCCGTGATCGCCTTCGCTCCGCGCTTTTCAATGGAGATAAAATCCATCAACACGTCGATTGCTTCGCGTTTGACCGGGCCGAACCCATGAGGTGGCTCCAAAGCCTTCGCTTCTTCGTCTTTCTCGGCAATATCAGTCATCATTCCGCTTAATTCCTGAGCGGAAACCTCCGAGAGCAACTTCAACTCAGGCTCATCGACTCGATCAAGGGTGAGACTGTAGCTTTTGAAGAGCCCCTTTTCAGTCGCCTTGATTTTCGCGAACCGCTCTTTGATGTCCTCTCTGCGTTTTTCATCTCTGGCGTCTTCTTCCTTGATCTCCCTTTTTCGGACTTCGCGATTGAGAGAAATTTGATTCTCTTCCTTCCGTTTTTCGAACCGATTGGTCTCGGAGACAATCCATTGGAAATCGACATTCTTTTCTCGACGAGCCGCTGAGCTGGCCTTGAGAACTTCAATTGGCAAGGGCTGCTTTCGAAAGAGCGCAAACTTCTGCTTTTGAACCTCGTCGTAAGGAAGCGAATCTTTGAGGGATGCTTCACCCAATTCCATTGCGTCCGTGATGGAGGGAAGAATGATATCTGGAACCACCCCTTTGAGCTGAGTTGATCCACCGGCGATCCGGTAGAACTTCTGGATCGTCAGTTTCAGTGCGCCGGCCTGATTGGAATTTCCGGGCAACAAGAGGGAGAATCCGCTGGTTGTTACGGGCAGCAGTTGCTGAACCGTTCCCTTGCCAAACGTTGAACGATCACCCACGACCACGGCGCGTTGGTAATCCTGTAGTGCGGCGGCAAGAATCTCACTGGCAGACGCACTGGCCTTGCTGGTCAGGACAACCATGGGGCCATCATAAACAGGAACACGGGCTGGAGAAATCTTTACGTCAGTTTGCTCCCGGCTGTCTTTGGATTGAACGACGGGGCCTCGGGGAATGAAAAGGCCGGTCAAATTGATCGCTTCCTCCAGCGAACCGCCTCCGTTCTGCCGGAGATCAACGATCAGTCCTTCGATTCCCTCTTTCTTCAGGCGCAAGAGCAAACGCTTGGTATCGCGCGTGACACTGGTCTGACCGGACTGCATATCGCTGTAGAAGGATGGGAGATCAATCCAGCCCAGCTTAATGGTGCGGCCATCTGGAGCCTTGGTTTCGATCAACTCAGCGCGGGCGAGGCTTTCCTTGAGGTCGACCTGATCCCGCTTGATCATAATCACGGCGGTCGCGGAGGGATCCTGGCCGTTGGGAATGAGTTTCAGGCGAACGTGAGAGCCTTTCTTGCCGCGAATCAAATCAACGACCTTCTGGAGATTCATATGCTTGATGTCGGTCAAAGCGCCTTTGGTGCCCTGGCCCACGCCAATGATCTTGTCTCCGACTTGGAGTTCGCCGGCCTGATGAGCCGGGCCACCGACGACCAGTCCCCGGATTTCGGCGTAGCCTTCATCGGTCATGCTCAACAAGGCGCCGATACCTTGGAGATTCTTCGACATCTGAATCTGAAAATTCTCATATTCTGACTGAGTGAAGTAATCAGAATGGGGGTCGTAAGTATGGGACAGGCTCTTCAGGTAAAACCCGGCGATATCCTCGGTGGTATTGTCCTTGAGGGAATCCAGAATTCGCTCGTAGCGCTTTCGAACGAGGACGGATGGCTCGTCCATCTGTTCGAGCTCCGCGGCGACCTTGTCATCCGCCGGCATCTCGCGTCGCATCACTTCCTGGAGCATTTCTCCCTCGATGATATTTGACCAGATTCGATCGGCGTCCGCTGCGTTCTTGGCCCAATCGGCTTTCTTACGGCTCAGTTGCATCTTCCGATTGGAATCGAAAGTGAACTCCGTCGATTCCAGATGCTTCTTAATCCAGTTTACGCGGTTAATGACCCGATCCGTGTAGATGTAGTAGATATCGAGAGCCGGGGAGATGTCTTGAAGCAGGAGTTTTTCGTCCAGTCTCGTCTCGTAGCGTGCCTTGAAAGCATCAATGTCAGACTGGAGAAAATAGAGCCGCCCACCGTCCAGAAACTCGAGGTAGTTTTCGAGCAATTTCTTCGAGACCTCGTCGTTGATGGTCTGGTCGTTGTAATGCTCGTGTTGGAGAAGGGTCGCGACCTTGGCTGCAACTTGACCATATTCAACCGCTCGAGCTTGGGGAGCTACTGTGAAGGCTAAGGTGACGAATAACAACGTGAGCGACGTGAATCGCGATCCGGGAAGATTTGCCATAGAACTCAAGGTAAAGGGGGATTGGGTTTCCTTTAGATCGAAGGAGTCACCAAGTGATTCGATCACTGTACACAAATCGTTGGCGTTGACACGAATTTTCCGCCGAAATCAGCGTTGAGGAAACTCAAAACCTATTCCTTTCCCCACTGGAAACGGCGACCCGGGAAAAATGCGGGAATCCTTCCGGACAGAGGGAGTTCCGTGCCAAGAAACAGACTGTGGAAAGCCAAATTTCAGGCAGAAGTGACAGAAAGTTTTCTGTGCTCTTCAATTTGCTGAAAAATTTGAGGCAATCTCTGGGAGGCTTCAGCGGGATCTTCGAAATCCCATTTCTCTCCAGCAGGTGCAGCGGGAGCTGGAACCGCGGTTTCAAGACTCGCCTCCTCATTCGTCATTTCCTCAAAAATTTCGTGCGGAAGATGAAGGAATTCTTCGAATTCATAGCCGTCGACTTCGGGATCCGTAACCTCGGCCAAAGTGTCAGGATTCGAAAGTGCGCCATTAAAAATCTCAGAGCCATGGGCAACCAGCCAACCTCGAAATGCTTCAAAGGCTTCTTCACTGCCTCCTGAATTCAGCAAACTGGAGGCTCCCCACAGATCCCACGTGTAGGCAAGGTTCAGGCAGGTGTCGAGTTGTTGCTGGAAGCCGATAATTTCATCGACCGGAAGTTGGCGAAGAGATTCTCCGAGCACATCGAGCTGGGTGTCGGGATCGCCGTTCGACTCCGCAATCGAGCCGTCAATGAGTTGCCAAAAGCGTGATTGATCCATTTGGGAAACGAAGGTTCGGTCGGGAATTAAAAGGGGATTTCGTCGTCTTCCTCGCCCACATCGAGAGGGCCTCCTCCTCCACCACCTCCACCTGAGGGCGGTTGTGGTGATTCAGGTTTCGAAGAGTAATCGTTGCCGCCATCACCGTAGCTCTTTTCCTGAGGTGGGGCGTAATTGCCTCCTCCTCCGCCTTGTTGATAGTTGCCGCCTCCTCCGCCGCCGCCGTCACTCTTGCCGCCAATCAGTTGCATTGATTCTCCAACGACTTTCAGCCGGCTGCGATTCTGGCCCGTGGCCTTGTCCTGCCAAGTGTCCATCTGCAATCTGCCTTCAATGAAGACGGGACGTCCCTTTTGCAAATATTGTCCGGCAACTTCCGCCGTCCTTCCCCAGAGCGTGACATCGACAAACGTCGTCTCTTCTTGTCTTTCGCCACCGTCGCCCGAAAAATAGCGGTTCACCGCGAGACCGATATCGGTAACGGCGGTTCCCTTCGGGGTATAACGAACTTCGGGATCACGGGTCAAATTCCCCATGATCATCACTCTGTTAAAAGAGGCCATGACCAATACTTACGGCGTTTTTTGATCTTGGCTAGTGATTTTGGTACTTTGTGAGGGTCGGATTGGTGAGGTTCCCCACGTCTCAGTCCCCCAAAAGCGCGCCGAGATGGGAGTTGGTTGCCGAAATCAACCCGGCGACCCTGTAGCCGCCCTCCAAGACCGAAACAACGCGACCGTCGGCCGAAGCGGTCGCCGCTTCCAATACCAGTTTCGTCAACTCCGCAAAATCATCGTCCTCCAGGCGAAACTTTCCCAGAGGGTCGCCAATTCGTGAGTCAAACCCGGCTGAGATCAAAATCAATTCCGGTTCAAATTTTCGCATCGCCGGCAGAAAGCCCTTCGTGAATGCCAACGAGAGATCTTTCATGCCGGTTCCGGCAGGGAAGGGGGCATTCAGGATCGTCCCTTGTCCCAGCCCGTCACCATCTTCCTGCCTTGTCCCGGTCCCCGGATACCAAGGGTATTGATGGGTGCTGAAGTAAAAGACAGAAGGGTCCGTCCAGAAGATATCCTGGGTTCCATTTCCGTGATGGACATCCCAATCCACGATCGCAACCCGTTCAATACCGTATTTCTTCTGGGCATAGCGAGCGCCAATCGCAATGTGGTTGAAGACGCAAAAACCCATCCCGCGATCGTGTGTGGCATGGTGTCCCGGCGGACGCATCGCACAAAATGCGTTGTCGACTTCGCATTGAAAAACCGCATCGATCGCGTTCATGACGCCACCGGCGGCATTTTGAGCAACTTCAAACGACTTCCTGCTTACGATGGTATCGCCCGTGCTCAACTGCCTGGCGCCGGCTTCGATTTCTTTTCGGGCGAGCGCGACGTAACCCGGATCGTGGGCCAGCGCCAATTCCTCGAGGCTGGCTTTGCGAAGCGAAAGCGGAGTCGTTCGATCATGAAACCCAGCTTCGTGAAGGGCACTGCGGACGGACTTCAGGCGCAGGGCGGATTCTGGGTGTCCAGGGCCGGTATCGTGTTCCTGAAAGATGGGGTCTGTGAGAAGTCCCGTGGGCATCGGGCGGGAAACTAGCACCGAACTTGAAGGGTCCACAAACGACAAATCCGATTTCGCGGATTCGGCTTTGCCAGGGGGGGCATGCCCCGGATGGAAATTTTCTGGCACTTGGAAATCCCGGAGCCCGAGGTAGATTCGCCAGGATGTTACGCAAAACCAAAATTATCGCGACACTCGGCCCCGCAACCGATTCACCCGAAATGATTGGCAAGCTGGTTAAGGCGGGCGTCAATATTTTCCGGCTCAACATGAGTCACGCCAACCACGACTGGGTGAGGAGCGTGACCGGTGCGATTCGCGCCGAGTCGGAGAAGCACAAACTCGGCGTCGCAATTTTGATGGACCTCCAAGGGCCGTCGATACGGACTGGAGACGTCGACTCTCCGATCCAGCTCAACCCGGGAGATGTCCTCGAGATTCGGATGGAGGGAGCGGAAGCGGAAATGGCGCGATCAACGACCGTAAACTATCCAGGGCTGTTGGGGGATGTGAAAGAGGGGGAGACCATGTTGATCGACAACGGCGTGATTCATGTAAAGGTCGAGGAGCGGCGGTCAGATCGATTGATCTGTCAGGCACTGACGGAAGGCGAGATGGGCAGCCGGCGTCACGTGAACCTTCCCGGCATCCAGGTCAGTCTTCCCGCGATGACGGAAAAGGATCAGGGAGATGTCGCCCTGGCTGCCGAGCTGGGGCTGGATTTTATCGCGCTGAGTTTTGTTCGGGATGCCGAAAGTGTGAACCTGCTTCGCCGAACGATGGATGAAATGGGATTTCACGCCAAGATCGTTGCCAAGATCGAGGATCAGGAAGCGGTGCGGAAAATTGACGGAATCATCCTGGCTGCCGATGCCGTTATGGTGGCGCGTGGCGACCTGGGAATCGAAGTTCACGCGGAGGAACTCCCCATCGTCCAGCGAAACATTCTCAGAAGATGTGCCGAACTGGGCCGAAAGGTCATTGTCGCCACTCACATGCTGGAGTCGATGATCGAAAATCCGGTTCCGACACGCGCGGAAGTGACCGACATCGCCAACGCAGTTTTTGAGCAGGCAGACGCGATCATGCTGAGTGGAGAAACCAGCGTTGGGGCCTATCCGGTCAAGTGTATCGAGATGTTCGACCGGATCGCTAAGCGAATGGAGCGTGAACCCGGTGCCAATTACTGTGAAAACGCCGAACTCAAAAACGAGAAACAGAAATCGGTGATGTCCGCCGTTGCGCTCGCCAATTCGATTGAGGATTCGTCGATCGTTGTTTTCACCGCAAGAGGCGTGATGGCGAACTACGTTGCGCATCAACGCCCGAAAAAGGCATCCATCTTCGCCTTCACCGGAGACCCCTCGGTTTGTCAGGCCTTACACCTCAATCGCGCGGTCTTTCCTTTCCAGACCAATCTGGAGAGAGATGCGAGAGAGCTGATCGAAGATGCCGTTGGGATGCTTCGACGGGAGGGCCTGATCGCCGAAGGCAGTTCGGTGGTGATCCTCAGTGACGTTTTGGTCGGAGAATTCGTGATCGATTCGATTCTTCTTCAGAAAGCCTGATTGACCTAGGTCGCCTGGTTGCGCCGTGCTTCCTGCTTCAGGCGCAATCCGTTCAATCGGATAAATCCGGTCGCATCGTCCTGATTGTAGGCCTCTTCGCCTTCGTTTTTCTCCATGGAGGCGGTGTCATCATCGTAGAGGCTGAATTGCGAGCGTCGTCCGGCGGTCATCACGTTACCTTTGTAAAGCTTCAGGCGGACTTCGCCGGAAACCGTTTTCTGAGTTTCCGTAACCATCGCCTGCAAGGCTTCCCGTTCAGGTGCAAACCAGAATCCGTTGTAAACCAACTGCGCATACTTGGGAATCAGCGAGTCACGGAGCAGTGCGACCTCACGATCCATCGTCAGGCTTTCGATCTGACGATGCGCCGCCAAAAGAACGGTTCCTCCGGGCGTTTCATAAACTCCGCGGGATTTCATCCCGACAAAGCGGTTCTCAACCATGTCGATCCGGCCAATCCCGTGTTTGCCGGCAAGAAAGTTGAGCACTTTCATCACGGTGTAGGGATTCAACAGTGTGTAATCGCCGGAACTGCCTCTCCCGCTCAAACCCAGCTTTCCAAGAATGTCGTCAAGAGCGGCGGTTTTCAGCCCGACACAGTCGCCCTTCTCGAAGAGCAACTCGACATATTCAGGGGTATCTGGCGCATCCTCCGGCGAGACGCTCAGCACATACATGTCGCGGCTTTCCGCCGTGGTCGCATCAAACCAGGGATCTTCCAAAACGCCGCTTTCAAAGCTGATATGAAGCAGATTGCGATCCATACTGTAGGGCTTGGAGGCAGACGCCTGGACGTCGATTCCGTGTTCGCGGGCGTAGTCGATCATCTCGGTCCGGCCCGGAAAGGTCTCCCGGAATTTGGCGTCTCTCCAAGGCGCAATGACCTCGACATCAGGCGCCAGAGCCGCTGAGGTCAGCTCAAACCGAACCTGATCGTTCCCTTTGCCGGTCGCTCCGTGCGCGATCGCGTCTGCTCCTTCCTGTTTGGCGATGTCCAGCATTCCCTTCGTGATGCACGGTCGGGCAATACTCGTACCCAGCAGATACTGGCCCTCATACAGAGCGTTGGCCTGGAACATCGGGAAGATGTAGTTTTCCGCGAAATCCTCGCGCAGATCCCCCAGAAAGTAGCGACTGGCACCGGTCGCGAGCGCCTTTTCTTCCAGTCCATCCAGTTCCTCTTCCTGACCGACATCCGCACAATAGGCGATCACTTCGGCGTCGTAAGTCTTGCCGAGCCACTTCAGGAGAACGGACGTGTCGAGGCCGCCCGAATATGCGAGAACAATTTTCATGTGGCCGCGATCGTAAGCCGACCCGATCGGGAATGCAAATGCCGGTGAAAAGTTGCAATCATGCGGGATTCCGGTATGTTGTCAGTCGGATTTAGAAACCATCTATGATCCATTTTTAAATGGGGGCGTTCTGGTTTCGACTTATGGTTTAATACGCAGATAGCATGTCGAGGATGATTCGTTGGCCTCGTAAAAAATCGGATCAAAACAACTTAAATGCAGACCAAAATCTAGCATTGGCAGCCTAAAGTCGCTGCCCGTCGTCCTCCCAATGCCTGTTAGGGAGTGCCGGCGCCGATAACAGGCTAGTCAGGAATTCGGGTGCCCGGGAATTCTGGCGAAAACAAACAGGACAATCGGAAGCGAATCGCCCGTCGGCTGACAGTCCGCTTCTTAAATTCAAGGCCGAATAAGCATGTAGAGGTTTGTGTAGACGGTCATGAGGACAGGGGTTCGACTCCCCTCGCCTCCACTTTTCTCATTATCAGGCAGTTGGGTTGATTCTTAGGGCTCGGTAAGACTCACACTAGGGTTGTCTGCCGATATCGTCTTCGGGTCGAAGGGGGGGGATTTGCTGATTTTCGCGCTTGCGCGGTCTCTTTGGTAGGCTGTTTCCTGGGCGTCCCTCTCAAAACACGGGCAGCGTTGTCTTGGGGTAGCGCAAAAGGTGGGCGGCAGGTTACCGAGCGATTGGTGAGGACGCTCTTCGTTGTAAATGATCATCCATTCGTGAACGAGATCACGAACCTGGGTAAGTGATTCGAAGAGGTGGGCATCAAGGACTTCGCGACGGAAAGTGCGATTGAATCGCTCGATGTAGGCGTTTTGTGTTGGCTTGCTGACTGAATGTGGTGGAGGCGAACCTGGTTACTCTCACACCAAGCCGGCAGTTTGGAGGAGATGAGTTCCGGGCCATTATTGGGAAAAGTTCTATTTTTTGAGACCCATGGTTAAAGCGAGAGTGTCGAGGTGATGTTCTGTAAATTGGGCCCCACGAATATCAATGTTCTGAATAGAATCTAGAAATGGCGGAAGGGTGAGAGGGCGTGGCGCTTCTGGAAGTAACACAGCTATGAGTTGAAGGCCTCGTTCCACCTTCTGGATGATCAGTGATTCAATCTCTTCCTCATGCCATTTACCCAAACCACTGCCACCGTAGAAGATGATGGCACCACGGCATCTTGCGATAGTTTTCTGGAGTTCCCTCACCCAGCGAACACACGGTTTTAAGTTCCGTTCGTCCATCCACGCATCCAAACCTTTGTCGATTAGGCGTTGGTAAAATATCCTGACAATCGGCTTGTCATTGCTGTTGTGGCTAAGAAAAATCTTGGAAGATACCGACGATGACTCTTTGTCGGTTGAGGGGTGATATTGGGAATCCGTTGGGGAGTGGCGGGAACGAGTCACCATCAAATCTTCGACAAACGCGTTCCAACTTTCGGTGCCTTCTTCTCCCATTGAGCTGTGGACCAATTGAAAAATTCCGTCGGTCTTAAAAAAGGACACTCTACCCTGGCGGGCGTTGGCCGTTCTTTCGGCGAAGTGTCGCAATTCCTCCAGAGCATCATCCCGATCTGCCCCTCTAGTTGCAAACGCAATTCCAGCCCAGGAATTGGCAATCCATTCGAGGCGCTTATGTCCGTCTATCTCCTGTTTCGCCCGCTTGCCTGTGCATTGCTCGAGAATCGTTTCAAATCGTTCTCGCAAAACCGAGCGGTCGATTGACTTCTCATCCAGATTATAGAGAAAGCATTTCTGAGCGGCATCACAAATGTCGATGTTAATTTCAAGGAAGAGAGAATCGAGCCCCTGGTCCCGCCGCATTGTAATGGCGAATTCAGTTTCAGCCATCGCCTCCTTGAAACCATCAATATCACGGTCGACTTGGGCGGATTGAGCCATGGCGAGAGATCGAGTCGCGAGGTAGCGGTAAGGCGGGAAAATCATATTGACCGAGGGATCCCCAAAGTCGACAAAGCCGGTGAACTTTTCGGGAGGCGCTTCACTTCTTATGCCGGGAAGAAGGATTTCGATGTCCGATGACAACGCAACCGGAGCTTTCAGATTGTTCGATAGTCGGCGATAGTGTCTCAGGCTTCTGAGGTTATAATCGTTTCGTTGAATTGGATCCCTGGTTCTTGAAGATTCCATTTCATAGTATTTCCCAAGAATATAGGAAGCTGCGGCAGCCCACGAAATGGATGATTTTCTCGAGATCCTGTCCAGTTGTCCCCAGATGGCTTCATCATTTCGCTGGAGCCCACCTTTCAGATACATGAATGCTTTAAGCAGTAGGCAGGCGTAGCTGGGATCCGAATCAAGTGGCAGTTTCCTGCTAACGGTGTCGAGCTTTCCAGGGTCGAGGTAATCGTGCTCGCGCTCGCCTCCGCGGGGTTCGGGAACAAAAACCGTTCCGTCGAAACCTGCCTTCTTCAGTTGTTTGATCATTTCCGGCCGCCATGAGTCAACCGCATCGGTTCTCGGAGTTGGCCCAGCCAGGAAAATCGACTGACGAAGCGATTCGGGCGTGTCCTCTGGCGCGTAGACGAGTTCCATCCCACGAATTAGATCATGGCAACGCTTTGCTCACAAACTAATCATGCCGTTCCTTGCCTCCCCCTGACTCAATTCTTGTCTCGACGTCGCCAATTTGTTACCTAACATACCTTGGAATTTGTGAACTGATGGCGGATGAAACGGGCAGTCGAAACGCATACGAGGTTTTTCTGAGCTTTAGCCGGAAAGACTACGAATCCGTCGTCCGTTTCAAGCAGCTGCTTGCCGAGGTTGGCATTCCTGTCTGGTTCGATGAAGAACGCATCGAAGGTGGCGAGGAATGGCGCGAAACCATTCCCAATGCCATCGAAAGGTCGAAAGTTGTGATCCTGGCGGCAACCCAGAACAGTGTCGAATCGGCCGTCGTTCAGCGCGAGATCCTTTACGCCCGGCGCAATAACACCGCCGTCGTCTTCGTTTACCTGGATGCCCCCAAATCCGTCACCCTCCCCAAAAAAGTCGACTTCGAGTTCGGTAATGACCATTACCTGACTCAGGACCCGCAGGCAGACGCCGTTGCTTTCGCCATCCTTCGGGCGCTGGCCAAAAACCACGGCGTCAGCTCCACGGTCTACGAAGACCACATCGCCCGGCTCAATGCCCGCAATGCCGAAACGCTGCAACAGATCGACTTGCTGCCCGATCTGCTCGACCGCACCGGACAGACGCGGGCCTACCAGATATTCGTATCCAAGGGCAAAGCCAAGCTGACGGGTAGCCGCCCCTGGTTGTTTCTCATCCATGGGCCCAAACCGCAGCTCCTTCCCGATTTCCGCCGGGCTTTGGTTCGCTATCACCTCAAAACCGTTCTCGAAGAAGAAAACTTCGACTGTTGCGCCCCGAAACGGGAGAAACCGATCGAAATCACCCGTGGCGAGGTTCGCAGCCGCGATCGCGAAGCTCTAACATTTGCCTTGGCCGAGCGGTTCAAGCTCCCGCGCTCGGCGAGTGAAACTCAAATTGCGCAGTTCTTTTCGAATCATGCGCAGAGCTGCCACGTAGCCGTCTTCCACGTGAATCTGGCAGAAGAGGACTACGGCGCCTTCAAGAAGTTCATCCGGTTTTACCACAAGTATTGGGAGGATTTTCCTCCGGTTGGCAATGCCGCCGTGCTTGTCAAGTTGGCGGTCAGTTATTCGCAACCCCGCCGGGGCAGATCCTCGCGAATCGGACGTCATTGCGAGGCGCTTAAGAAAAGCAAGCTCTTTGCCAACGGCGGCAGCTGCGCATTGGAGGGGCTGACGGACGTCCCGGACGACCAGGCGTTTCTCTGGAGCGGTCAGGCACCGGTGCGCCAGTTGCTCGATAAACTGCGCCTCAGCGAGGCAGATGCCGATGCCGCGATTCGTAAAATTTACCGGGAACACGGCAAAGAAGAACTCCCCATGAGTCACCTCGCCCCGGCGCTGCGTGAGTGGCTTATCGAACAACTCTACAAACAATCCTGATTCCCCAAACTTTTCCCCATGAAATACGCCGAAACCGGAACTCCCAAACCCGCCGTCTATCCCGACGGAACCCAGGAAAGCTACGATCCCGATTCCCGGCTCATCGCCGCGGTCAATGTCGCCATCCTTCTCCGTAAGCCGCTTCTCCTCACCGGCGAGCCCGGCACCGGCAAAACCTCCCTCGCCAGAAGCGTTGCCGCCGATCTCGGAAAACGCCTCGTCGAGTTCTACACCAAATCGGTCCACGAATCCCGCGACCTACTCTACCACTACGACGCCATCGCCCATTTCCGCGATGCTCAGATCAAGGGGCTGGACGTTTCCGCCAAAGCGTTGCCTCACCTCCGCGCCCAGGGGCTTGGCGAAGCGATTCTTCGGGCCAATCCGCTCACCGATACCACCAAGGCACTCCTCAAAGGGAAGGAACTCGGCACCGCTCCCGACGCCTCCGTTGTCCTCATCGACGAAATCGACAAAGCCCCGCGCGATTTCCCGAACGACCTGCTTCGCGAAATGGAACAGTTCGAGTTCGACATCCCGGAACTGGGCGACGAGGCCAGGTTCACTATTTCCGCCGAATCCCTCAAACCGGTCGTCATTGTCACCAGTAATTCGGAGAAAAACCTCCCCGAAGCCTTCCTTCGCCGCTGTGTCTATCACGATATCCAATTTCCCAGTGGCGAAGCCGCCAAAACCCGGATGCAGAACATTGTCATGAAACGGGTCAAAGGTCTTGAGGACGGTGCGCCGTGGTTACCCCTCGCGGTCGATCTCTTCCTTCACGTACGGTCCAGTTTTGGCAATCGGCTTGCCAAGCCACCGGCTACCGGGGAGTTGCTCGACTTGGCACGGGTTCTCCAGGGCACGCCAGGGGTGAACGGTAACCTCAAATCCCAGGCGTCCATACCGATGCTCAGTGATGTTTCGGGAGCGGTCTTTAAAACGAGTGGTGATCTCGCTCTGACCGACGAAATCCTAAAATCCTGGGTTAGCGGCTCCTGATCCCAGCATCCTGAGATTGTGCCTGCCGAACCTCCAAAGCCGCCGCCGTCCGACCTGCTCCGCGAACGCCTCCCGCGTTTCTTCGATGCGTGGCGCGAGCAAACGCGTCTTGCCGACCCGCGGCCGCTGACCGAGGCTCACGAAGTCGCCCTCGCGCTGGTGGCGAGAGGGGATCTGGAATCAGATGACGGAACGCCGGAATCCATCTTGGCCGATCACCTCCACCCGGTCCTGGTCAAAACGCCGGAAGATGACGCGCTGTTTCGGGATCTTTGGAAACGTTACGTGGGGGAAACCGAAACCCGACCCAAAGAAATCCTCACGGATACCTCTATGGAGCAATCCGGCAACGTTTCCGGGGCGAGGCGTCTCGGCTCGTTTCGCTCGCGCTGGCTCGTTGTCTTTCCGATCGTGGCGCTGTTGGTTGGTGGCGGCTTTTGGCTTTGGCCGATCTTCTTCGCCAAACCACCGGTGGAGCCGGTTGTGGAGACGTCTCCACCGCCCGCGCCCGACCCAGGCAAAGCCCCCGAACTCCCTCCCGCGCCAAAGCCAGTCGAACCAGTTGGGGACCCCAACGATCCCTTCATCCTCCCGGACAA
>TARA_R110002096_G_scaffold324349_4_pt1 | contig 20208 bp, 13 predicted proteins | sample TARA_R110002096 | Tara Oceans TARA_R110002096 (sample SAMEA4397295) | marine metagenome | biome: Polar Biome; feature: [DCM] deep chlorophyll maximum layer (ENVO:01000326); material: water (ENVO:00002006), including particulate matter (ENVO:01000060) such as... | depth 35 m
ACTGGAAGTACTGCATTTAACTTTCTGTATATGTTAAATGGTGAAGAACCTGGTGCTCAAGCAGAAAAAACAATGGATTTGTGTCTCATCATTCATGCTGAGCATGGTATGAATGCATCTACGTTTACAGCTCGCTCTATTACGGCTACTATGTCTGATATGTACTCTTCAGTTACAGGTGCAATAGGCGCACTTAAAGGTCCTTTACATGGCGGTGCAAATACTGCGGTAATGAATACCTTACTTGAACTTGGTAAACAAGGTAAAGATGCAGATGCCGTTGCTTTTACAAAGCAAAAACTTGCCAATAAAGAAAAGATAATGGGCTTTGGCCATCGTGTTTATAAAGTATTTGATCCTCGTGGTCACCACTTGCAGAAAATGGCAAAATCTCTTGCAGAAGAAACGGGCCATGAAGAACTTTACAAATGGTCTATGGATATGTTGAACACCATGAAAGAAGAAAAGAATATCGATCCTAATGTAGATTTCTTCTCAGCTACGGTGTATTACTCTATTGGAATTCAACCTGATTTATTTACTTGTATTTTTGCAATGAGTAGAATTGCAGGATGGACTGGACACGTAATGGAGCAAGCAGCTAACAATAGATTAATTCGTCCAAGAGCACTTTATGTTGGTGAAAAAAATCTACCTTGGAAGCCTGTAGAGCAAAGATAATTACTCTACTTTTTTGAATTGAGATTCATTCTTTAAGCTCAACTAGTAATCATTTCTAGTTGAGCTTTTTTATTTCTGCCCAATTATTCATCTCTTTTCTTGAAAATTCCACCAAGAATCTGGTTCCAACATTTTGATTCTGTCCCCAAGAGAACTCACCTTGTAATTGGCTAATAACGGTTTCAGCTAAAGTCATACCTAAGGATTTTTTCTTACGATGCACAAAATCTTCTGGCAATCCTATTCCATCATCTGAAACACTAAAGAATATTCTATTATCTTTTTGTCTCAACTCCAATTCAATTTTTCCAGCTTTCAGACCTACAAACGCAAATTTTAATGCATTCGTAATTAGTTCATTTGCAAGTATTCCAAATGGAACCGCTTGGTTCATGTTTAGCTGGACTTCATCACCCGATATTTCTATTTCAATGTTCTTATCGTAGCGCTCAAATGTATGTTTGATCTCTGTTATCAGCTCTTTTACATAACTCTTAATTTCTACACTTGTAAAGAGTTCTGTTTGATATAAGTGCTCATGAATCATCGCAATCGACTTGATTCTAGACTGACTTTGCTCAAAAGTAGCAATCATATCCTCATCGGTTAAATGAAGAGCTTGGAGCCCGAGAATTCCCGAAATTACAGCCAAATTATTTTTTACTCGATGGTGTATCTCTTTTAACAGCACTTCTTTTTCTCTTAACGTCTCTTCTAACTGCTGCTGATACTCTTTGATATGTGTAATATCTGTTGCAGCGCCCGAGCTTCCTATAACGTTTCCTTCATTATCTACTATAGGGTAAGAAGTCGCCGTCATATATGAGATGGAACCGTTCTTTTTCAGCATTTTCAAATCGTAGTGTTCAACCGTCTCACCATTCAAAACTCTTGTTAAAATGCTTTCGATATAGTTTGCTTGGTCTTGCGAAACATACTTTAAAAACATTTCCCCCTTAATCTCATCAGGAGCGTAACCGAGTATTAATTGGCTTGCTGAATTAACAAAATTGAACTGTCCCTCTTCATCCATTCTCCAAACTAAATCATGGGACGCTTCAACAAACTGCCGATACTTTTCTTCGCTACTACTTAAAGCTTCTTCTATATGCTTTTTTTCTTTTCTTTGAACAGAGGCTTCGTATTCTCTCTTTACCGCAGGGACTAATCTAGTAAAATTGTCTTTCAAGATATAATCTTTGGCACCAGATAATACAGCATCGATTGCTTTTTCATCAGGCACTGTTCCTGACACAAGAATAACAGGAATCTCAGAATGAAGTACCTTAATTTTATTTAGAACATCTATCCCGGTAAAACCACCTAGCATAAAGTCACAAATAACTAAGTCAAACTCACCCGAAAGTACTTCTTTTTCGACGCTCTCAAACTCGTCAATTACCTTTATCTTTGGTTTTAAGCCACCTTTTATAAGAGCACGAGTTGTTAATTCTACATCATGAGAATTATCCTCAATAAATAAAATGCTTAACTCCATACTCGAACTTTATTAAAAATACTTTTAGCCTTATGAAAGAATATTAACCCCTCTTACAACCTCTCAGATTATCTCATAAATTTGAGAACCCCTGTAATATGCAAAGAACCAAATACATATATATTGTTACACGATTATTTGTAACAATATATAACACTAAGCTATAACTCACCTTTAATATCGCTTAACAATCATTATATTATACTAATATAAATCACCCCAACTATTACAATTACAACATCATTTAACAACTAGATTTATAATTCTACCAGGTACAAATATTTCTTTTACTAACGTAGAGTTAGTGAGATATTCGCTAATCCTTGCATCATTTTTTGCGATATCAAGTACGTAATCCTTATCCCTAGCTTTATCGGATGAAATCTCGATGTTGGCTCGTACTTTCCCATTTATTTGAACAGGATAAATCACTGAGTCAGCTTTCAAGTACTCTTCGTTAAACACTGGCCAGATTGAATACGCTAGCTCTTCAGTTTGACCTAGTTTTTGCCATATTTCTTCAGCAATATGTGGAGCGTAAGGCGAAAGTAGTTGTATAAACTTGGTAGCTATATCTTTTGGCATATTTTCCCAGGAATATGCTTCGTTTACAAAAATCATAAGAGCCGAAATACCTGTATTGAATCTCATTTCTTCAATATCTTCGGACACTTTTTTTATCGCTTCGTGTAAAGCTTTAAGTTGTTCTTTCGTTCCTTGAGCATTGTCTACAGTTTCTTTTAGGCTATTCGTATCTTCATCAACAAGAAGTCTCCACGCCCTATTCAAGAATCTATTAACACCTTCTACACCTTTTGTACTCCAAGGTTTAACTTGTTCAAGAGGTCCCATAAACATTTCATATAACCGCAATGAATCTGCACCATATTCATCAATTATTATATCAGGATTAATTACGTTACCACGGCTTTTGGACATCTTGTGAGCTCTCGCTTCAATTTTTATATCCGTACCTTTCAGTACAAAACCTGTCCCCTTTTTCTCAACTTCATCTTCTGAAAGTTTAATAAGTTCAGAATCGGTAGTACCATCATTGGAACTAATCCATTCTCCATCTTTTTTGAAACCAGTATACTCCATTTCACCAAGAATCATTCCTTGGTTTACAAGCTTCTGAAAAGGTTCTTTGGTTGATACAATTCCGCAATCGAAAAGTACTTTGTGCCAAAAACGAGCATAAAGCAAATGTAATACGGCATGTTCTGCACCGCCTACGTATAAATCAACGGGCATCCAATATTTCTCGTAATCTGGATCAACAGGGCCACCATCGTAACCTGGTGAAATGTATCGTAAATAGTACCAACAAGAGCCTGCCCATTGTGGCATGGTATTAGTTTCTCGTTTTGCTGGTTTTCCTGTATCTGGATCTGTAGTATTTACCCATTCAGTAGCATTTGCTAACGGAGGCTCGCCATCGCCAGTTGGTTGATATTTCTCAACTTCTGGAAGTAGTAATGGCAATTCGGACTCTTTTACTGCTTTTGCTTCGCCATCAACATGAATGATTGGGAATGGCTCACCCCAATAGCGTTGACGAGAAAAAAGCCAATCACGCAATTTGAAATTAATAGCCTTCTCTCCCGCACCTCGCTCCTCTAACCAAGGAATAATCTTGTCTTTTCCTTCTTCAATAGATAATCCGTTTAGGAAGTCACTATTTATAGCTATACCATTTCCAGTATAAGCTTTTCCATCAAAGCCTTCTTCAGGCTGAACGGTTCTAATAATTGGTAATTCATACTTCTCCGCAAATTCCCAATCTCGTTCATCTTGTCCAGGAACAGCCATAATTGCACCCGTTCCATAACTAGCTAATACGTAGTCTGCTACCCAAATTGGCACTTCTTTACCATTGGCTGGGTTTATTGCATAAGCTCCAGTAAACACACCCGTTTTTTCTTTCGAGAGTTCTTGCCTATCAAGGTCAGACTTCAACGAGGCTTGGTGCTTGTATTCTTCTACACGTTCCTTTTGTTCATCTGTAGTTATAATATTTACTAATTGGTGCTCAGGTGCTAGTACCATGTAAGTAGCGCCAAATATGGTATCTGGGCGAGTTGTAAACACACGAATCTTATAATCAGTCTTTCCAATCTGGAAGTCTATTTCTGCCCCAACAGATTTACCAATCCAATTGCGCTGCATATCTTTTAAAGACTCTGGCCAATCTAAGTCTTCCAAATCTTCTAGTAAACGTTCTGCGTACGCCGTAATTTTCAAGACCCATTGGCGCATTGGTTTCCGTATAACAGGAAATCCACCCACTTCACTTTTACCATCAATAACTTCTTCGTTTGCTAAAACAGTTCCCAATTCTGGGCACCAGTTAACAGCAACTTCGTCTTCGTAAGCTAAACCTCGCTCAAAAAGCTTTAGGAATATCCACTGCGTCCATTTAAAATAATCAGGGTCGGTAGTATTTACTTCTCTATCCCAATCGTAGCTAAAGCCAATTGCTTGTAACTGTTCTCTAAATCTAGCAACATTTATTTCTGTTGTTGATCGTGGATGAGTTCCAGTTTTTACTGCGTATTGTTCTGCGGGGAGCCCAAAAGCGTCCCAACCCATAGGGTGTAAAACGTTAAACCCTTTCATTCTTTTGTACCGCGCAATAATGTCGGTAGCTGTATAACCTTCTGGATGTCCAACGTGCAACCCAGACCCACTTGGGTATGGAAACATGTCTAGCACATAAAATTTGGGCTTTGAAGTATCAGTTGGCGTTATAAAAGTCTTATTTTCTAGCCAATACTTTTGCCACTTAGTTTCTATTTCTTTTGGGTTATAAGAATGCATATTTAACTTGATTTTACTTTATTTCTGGCTATCATCCCTCTAGTTATTAAAAAGAATTGCCCACTATATAAACGAAGATGAATTTACGGTTACTAACGCTTTCATGCTTACTCATCTTTTCAGTTTTTTTGGTACCCAAAAATGGGTTTTCTCAGGATGCGAATGCCGAGTTTGGATACTTCAAGCTGATTACAAATGTATCAAATAACTTTGTTATTGTAGATAATAAGTCGGACCAAGTGTTTGAATTATCCAAAATAGACAGTATCAAGTTAGAACCAGGTAAACATCATTTTTTTATAATTGTGAAAGATGCTCCTGATTTTGAAACTGAATTAACAATAGAGCCAGGCTCTACAAAAAAATATTATCGGAACATTGTCTCCTTTTCTAAATCCAGTAAGAGCTCTTACGATCGATTTAAAGCAGGCTATAATTTTACTTTTATTACAGATCCAAACTCTATCATCTATATAAATGATGAAAGAGTAGGCATGGGTGATTATTCAGGTTTTCTTTTAAATGGTGAAAATAGTGTTAAGGCCGTTCACCCAGAGTTTGGGGAACTAAAAAAGAGTGTTACCATAACATCTTATGAAAACTCCTTTTTACAGAGATATAATACTAAGCCCAAATTACTTTCTTCAGGATTAAAATGGCTACCCAGTGTAGCTTATTTTGCAAAGGGCGAGAAAACTAAGGGCGCAATTACTTTAGCTGGATTAGGTGCAACATTTAGTGGCATTATATTACAACGGAATAATTTTAATGATAATAAACTAAAGTTTGATGAAGCCACTCGTAACTATAATAATTCTACCGACGTTTTTGATGTAAAAAAATATCGAGAAGAAGTGGTTAAATATCAGGATGCGATGGATTCAAACAATAAAAACATAACCTTGTTTGCGATAGCAGGTGCTTTGGTTTATGGAGCCTCAACCCTTGATGGCATCAGAAAACCGCGACAAGGGTATAATGTATCTGACACAATTAATATAAAGCCGACTTTTGCTCAACTACCAACTAACGGCACAAATCATTATGGGTTTGGTTTTAAAATGTCATTAACGCGCTAGAGATATGAAGAATTTATTTATACTATTTACTATCCTCATTATCTTTACTAGCTGTAAAGAAGTTCCAACATTTCAGAATGAAAATATTTACGATCCTGAAAGTAGTAGTTACATATTAGGAAGCCCTTCTAATTTAACATTAAATACCTACTCAAGTTATACCGCAGTTTCATGGAGCAAATTACCGTCTAAATATATTACTGGGTATCAGTTATTTCGATCTCATATCGATTCTCTACATTATGAAGAAATAGCAAATGTGCCACACACTAGGAATTATTTTAATGATCAAGAAGCTGGCAACCCTATTAATATCTACTACAAATTAAGAGCTTGTTTTGTTCAAGATTCTGATACAATTTTTTCAGAGCCAATTTATTCCAAAATAAATCGAAAATTAGTTGGTATTAACGAAGCTATTTTAACTGCTAACAAAACAATACAGTTTTATATAGAGAGTAGTTTTACAGAAACAACCGATATAACTATTGAGCAAAAGATTGGATCGGGTGAGTTTTCTTATTTAACTACAGTTAAGGCGAAGCCATGGACTCAAACTACTTATACCTATTCAGAGTTACCAACAGAGGAAATTACCTATAGAGCATTCGTTGAAAACAGTTACGAAAAGACACCGTATTTCATGTCCAAGGCTTATGCCGATTTAAAAACAATCCCAAGACCATTAGAAGTGCTTCAATCAACCGTAAATTCGGCCGAAATAAAGTTCGATAACATCTCTGACGTAGATGAAATAATCCTTTACAAGAATGTATACACTGCGTGGGGACTTAATCTCGATAGAGAATTTGTAGCTCGCTTTCCTAGTTCGCAAACTTCTATAGTGATAGAAGGGTTAAGCCAAGAGCACAGTAATCAGTTTTTTATCCATGCTAAAAAAGGAGCTTTCTTCTCAACTTCATATTTCCCACTCACTTTATCTAATTACGATGGTTCTTCTTGGGCATTTTCTACCGAGTCCTTCAATTAATTTAATTATTATAATATTTTGGAAAAACAATATTCGATACTTCAACTACTATCTCTCATTTGCGCATTTACACTCCTCTTTTGTGTGGCAAACAGTGTTCAGGCACAAACTGGCTATGTGAAGTTTGAAAGCAATGCAGATTCTTTTAAAGTTGTCGTAGACTACAATTACTTGGAGATTTATACAGTTTCTAGTGGCGATTCTATCGAAATAAAGCAAGGCTTGCATAATCTCCGTCTATCCACTCCTTTTACTCAGGATCGCTTTATTAGAATTAATGTTATGCCCGAATCAACTAAGCTTGTTTACTATACGGTAGAAGAGCTTCCAATTAGCATTGATAATCTCGAAAACAATGTTTCTGCAGCACAATACTATGGAGCTACTTTAATCCTTTTAACCGACGAGGATACCGACATCTTTTATGAAGACAGTTATGTGGGAACAGGTTACGCTATGATAAATGCTTTAAATGGCAACAGATTAATTCGTTATGAAAATAAATATGGCTACAAAAAGAATGTCAATTATAGGATAAAGACAAGTCGAGTTACTGCTGCCTCCCAATTTTTGAAACCCACAAAAAAGGTAACTCAAAGTGCAGCTATTTTCCCAGGAGCTAGCCAATTGCTAAAAAGGCAACGCGTAAAGGCTTCGATTTTTTTCACTGGAACTGCAGGAGGAGCTTTAATAGCCATCATCAATAACGTAAAGTTAAACTCAGCCATCGAAGAGTACGACAACACCTACTTTTTTTATAAAAATGCTACCGATGAAGCTTATGCATCCTTATTAGGAGATGAGTTAAAAAATTTAGCTGATAATTCAAAAAAGTATGAACGAAATAGAAATATAGCACTTGGCACAACTCTTGCCTTCTATTTATATAACATTTATGATGGATTAACCTCTATCCCAAAAGGTGGATTTAAAGACGATAAAGGTCTTGATTTCTATTTCTCTGACTCTGATCTAACCGGTGGTGGAATGAGTTCTACCGCAACAATTAAGTATAATTTTTGACGATGCTAAAAGTACTAATCAGTGTAATAACACTAATCCTTATTTTTTCTAGCTGCAGTACTGCCCCCGAACTTAAGCGGGATAACGAACATGATTCTGAATCAGAAACCTTTATACCAAAGTCTGCTAAAGGTCAGAACTATTTAATGGATAGTAAAAAAAATGTCATTGTTGGTTGGATTAACACCTCTACTTATATTACTAGCCATAAGATTTACAAAGCCATAGGTAATGACACTACATTTAAATTATTAGCAACACTTCCTCCTAATGCTACCAGCTATTTAGATGATTCCAAAGAACTAGCTTTTCCAACTTCCTACAAATTAATTTCTGTATCTGGAAATTCTCAAAGTGAAGAATTATTGATTCCTATTAACTTTGGTAGAATTACCTCTATCAATGGTGAGATCAATAAAAATGGAACCCCTGTAATAACTTGGACTGACGATATAGACTCGTTTGATGGCTTTCTAATTCAAATAAGTACAGATTTAGACACCACATTTAGAACCATTAAGACGGTAAATACTACAACACAGACTTATCAACTTAACACCATATTACCGGGGTTTACAAATCGCCTTTTAGTAAAACCATTCTTAATTTTTAAAGGAGATACAACTACTCTCGATGGAGCCACATATCGGTTTGATACTGGTGCTCCAAGTAATTTACATGCCGAATTAGTTGCAGAAGATAGCGTTCGCCTAACTTGGGTGGATAATTCGGACTTTGAAGACGGTTTTAAAATTTATCGAGATAACAATAGTACCATAATAGCAGAAGTCCCACCGAATACTACTGAATATACATGGTTCAATGATTTTAGAATAAATTCGAAACATGAATTTGGTATTCAGGGTTTTAAGAGTGATTTGGTTAGTATAACTGATCCCACTTCTTTTACTGTAAACGTAGCCTCACCAATCATCACAAATCAAGATTCTAACACAGAAAATACCTTCACTTTTAACATTGGTGAGCCCTCAGGCATAAATAGGGGGTATACCGTTTTGCGAAGTTCAAATGGCGGTTTATATACTACTATTGGAAATGTATCAAAGAGTGTGAAAAGTTTCACCGATACAAACTTGAATAAAGTGTACATGTATTCCTACAAAGTTGAAACTAAACTTTCTTCTGAATCTGAAAGTATTTCAACCATTTATGGCTTACATCCTACAGAAAGCTCAACTATTGAAGTTGATAATAAGCTTTACAGTGCGAATGAAGAAAAACTCTCACATTTAACTACACAATCCTCCCTTATCTTACGTGTAAAAAGTACTTCAAATTCAGGGTCTATACTTTCAGTTTATAACAGAGCTACTCAGAGTCTTGAGAAAGACATTGAATTTGAAACAACTCCTTCTATATACTTTCCAAGAATTTCAGCTTCTGAAAATTCTATTGTATTCCTCAGTTCTGCTGTTTCAAGTAAAGTTCATACTATTTCAGTTCTTGATTATAACACAGAAGCTCTAATAGACACGTACGATTTTGAACTTAAAGAAGGCATTACTTCTTTAATCTATGACGTTAAGCTACTTTCTGATGATAATTATGTGTTAATATCGAGCAATAGAGGCCTTTTTATTTACAATAGACAATTGAGAACACTTGCGCTCTTTAAAGAGCTTCAGGAAGGTGGGGTTTTCTACAAGCTTGCATTTTCCGATAACGGTTCTTTTTTACTGGCTTTTGATAACCATACTATTTTCAAGTATCGAATAGATAATGGAAACTCTCTCACTCAAGTTTCCGAAAGTAACGACTTTCCTAATAATACATTCTCAATCACTAATAATGCCAGTTTCAGCTCAACTGGCGACACCGTTGCAGTAATAATAAATGGCTCTTATTTCATAAAGGATTTATCGACTGGGATTACGCTTTTTGATTCTGATTATAATTCATCACCAACAACACATTCTATTGAATATTTAGATGACAACAGTGTCGCTATTATTGGCAACAATTCTTTTAAAATCTTAAATCGAGGTAGGGTAACAAAATCAATTTCTCTTAACTCTACATTGCGAGGAAGACTTAAATATTTCAGAGATACTAAAACTCTAGTTGAATTCAGGAATTATCTTTATTCATCACCTCTTAATTCAGTCGTTTATCATAAGCTGAAATACCAATGGCGTAATATTAACCTATAAGGTTTGATTACTCTCATTTACGAGACAAGCAAAGTACTATTTATATGAGTTTTAAAGCCATGAAATTATTCGCTCTAATAGCTTTTATCGCTAGCTGTAGTACTGCTCCAGAATTTAAGAGGGATAATGCGAATGACCCTAAATCAGATAATTACAAATTGGTTCCTCCTTCAGGAGCAAACTATCAGCTTGATGAAAGTGGAAATGTTGTGCTTTTCTGGGAGGACAAATCCGACTTTGAATCTGGGTATAGAGTATTCAAATCTTTGGGGAATAATAATGAGTTTGATTTACTATCTGAGTTAGAAGAAAACACTGTTTCTTTTACAGATTCGTCAAAGGTTTTCGCCTTCCCTACCTCCTATCATATTGTCTCGTTTATCAATGAAATTGTTTCCGATACACTTACTGTTAATATTGATTTTGGAAGAATAACCTCATTTAAAGCTGAATTTAATAGTTCCTATGACGAAATAAATTTTTCGTGGAGTAATAATATTTACTTGGCAGATGGATTTATACTAAGTAAAAAAACGGATGTAAATACAGAATCAGAATTTGTAACTACCTTTCCAAACACTTCCAACCAGAATACTATTCAAACTCCACAAAACGGATTTAAGCATGCCTATAGCTTAATTCCTTATAAAATCTTTAATAACGATACTACTACCCTTCAACCTAGTAACTCCAAAACAATATCTACTGGCCCCAGAGATTTAGAACTCCGCCTAGTTTCTGTAGATTCTTTATTGGTAAAGTGGAAAGATATCTCAGACTTTGAAGAACATTTCGAAGTTACGTTAACCGATCAATTAGGTACTGAAAGCTTTGAAGTTGATAAGAACAAAACTTCTCATATTATAAATAAAGCTTTTTTAACGGACGATAACGTTACTATTAGTGTAAAAGGAGTCCATAATTCTCTTTCTTCTGATTCTGTAGATGACAGTATTCAAATGTCTTTACCACCACCTACTATTCGGCGCTTTGACATACATTTTTCTGATGAAGGGACCATTGTTATAATATCTGATACATCACTGGTAAGAAGAGAAAAGACCGTATATCGTAAAATTAATGACTCAGAGTTTATAGAAGTCGGAACCGTAGCAAAAGGTGACTCTTTATTTATAGATAATACCTTGGATACATCGAATATGTATTCGTACAAGGTAGAAGCTCCTCTTTCTCACAAAACCTCATTGAGTAAATCTATACGCTTTGCAAGCAAATTTTCGTTTGTCCAAAAAAAAGAGAGTTCAAAATCAACAACTTATAGCTCCGTTTTATTAGCTCACAATCCATTCAAAAATATTATTGCATACCTTACAATGGAAGATCAATGGGCACTGAATATTGATAACTATCTAAATGAAAATACTCCTGATGAGATTCCCTTAGACTCCAGAATGATACATATTGTCATTGATAAAAATGCAACTAAGGTAGCTGGTTATTCACTAGACGATAGAAGTAAAATGTACATCATTGAAATAAGTACTAAAGCAGTAGACTCATTATCAATTCAAGACTCGAATATTATTGAGGTAGAGTTTTTAGACTCCTCAAATAAAATTATTGCCCTTACACAAAAGCCCGAAGAAAATATTGAGTTAATCTCACTTGATTTAGAATCTAAAGCTATTGAACCCCTAGAAACTATCAATACCAAAAACTCATTAATTAAACTTCATATAAATGACAGCAAGACAAAGATAGTCATCAAATACCCTCTCGAAGAGCCTTTCCAAGATAACAACGTATATAGGTTCTATAACCTTACTGCGTCTGGCATTGAGCTTTATAATGAAAAAATTATTACCCAAGGAGTAAATAGCCCTTTAACATTTTCAGAAAATCTAGATTCAACCATGTTTACTTCTAGCAATGAGACTGAACTCAACATGTATGACTTCAAGAACCAGTCTTTTGTTTTTAAAAATGATTACACACTAGATCTTAGCATATTTTTTAGATATAGCACATTTTTAGAAAATGGGTTGATCTATATTCAAGATCGTCACAGTGCATTTGCTGTCGATACAAAACTCAAAGATAATAATATTATTCAACATGTAGATTTTAGCGATGGCGGCATTGCCGCAGGAACGCTTTGGAACAGACAGAATAATTATCTTTTAGACTTTAGAAGATCTTTTAACGACGATGTAAAGCCCTATTACACAGTATTCAGAACTGAAAAAGGCTGGAGTGAAGTAATTGAAAACTAATGTATTACTTCAAACCTATACACGTTTTCAATAACCGACGTATGAAGAAACTAACAGAGATAGGTAGATTCCTCTATATGAATTTTAAAATCATACAACTATTCGCTCTAATAGCTTTTTTGATGAGCTGTAGCACTGCACCTGAAGTTGTTCGAGATAACCTTTACGACTCTAATGCAAATGTTCCAAATGGAGAGATAATATTTCCTAGAGTGGACAATAAAAGGGGAGAAATTGAATACTTAAGTTTCAAAATAAAATTAAATAAGGCTGCTATAAATCATAATGTTCATTTATCACTTGAAAGTGATGTTGATGGTTTGATTTATGAGACTCCAAATGCTACCTCCGATACATTAATTGTTAATAAAACAGAATTATCTAAAGGGAAACACACTGCTAAACTATTTCTAAATGGAAAAAAGGTTTCCGAAACCATTATATATGTGATGTTACCAAATAATATAAACCTAGAGGTTATTGAAAACAAAGGAGTGTTTAACCTTAAGTGGACAAAATATATCGGTGATGACTTTAAGTCATATAGAATGTATGCTTCTTATTATCGACCTAATTCTTATCCAAGTTTTTTTGAAAATGAAATTGCCGAAATAACAGCTGAATCTGACACTAGTTATGAGATTCTTGACTTTCCATACCAAGAACATTTCATGTTTTATATAAAAGTAGAAGAACATTCAAACCAATACACGAATACCTCTAATATCATAAACATCCAGTTACCAGCAATAGATCGAATGACGTCAAATCATCTAAACCTATCAACCAGATTGGGGAAATTATTTTATATGAATGGCGGGCTAAAAATTTATGACTTTAATAATAACACTACAGATGATATGTTTTTTTCTATTACATCTGATAATCTTTTAGGATTTTATGTTAATGATATAAAAAAAGAACCTGAGCTAGTAATCGCTAAAAATGATAGGTTTGAAAGATATAATCTTCAAACAGGGCAGTTACTTAATTCATTTCCCTATGCTCAAGATTCTCAGCAATCACAATTTATTTATGATAGCTATAATGATCGATACTTTGTTTCTAGAGGCAAAAAACCTTTCTATTTAAATTGGGACATCGGAACTCTAAATCCTATAACTAATTACCAGTATTCATTTGATAGAGTTACAATTGTACCAGATCGCGGCACAATGTTTGCGAGACCTAATATTAAGATTAAATATTCGGCGCTTGGGGACTTCAATAGAATAGAAGAAATAAATTTTAAAAATTACGGTGAACTAAGTTTTAAATCTAGCAATTACCATGTGATGCTAAATGCAAATAGTAGACCTGTGATTGTATCTGTAGACCCTCTGCAAGAGCAATTTCAATTAGAAGCAACAGGAATTAGTTATAACTCTTTTTATCAATCCCAGTTAAATTCTGACTACTTAGTTGGTGGTACTAATAACGGTATTGTACAGATTTATTCATTATCTCAGAAGTCCTTGATATTCTCATACAAACTCGATTATAAAATCATTGGTTTCATAGAAATAGATGATAATTTACATGCTTTGATAGGTAGAGCTGAACAAAATTTTACAACTGCTTTTCATTTAAGGAAAATCCCATTCGAACTCAAATAACGTCCATCCCATCGGGTTTCCACCATAAATCGGGGGTTTGAGCTTTACTTAGAAAATCATTGCTCACCCCTTCTATTATTCCATCTGTGGTGTACACAGTTTGGAGTGCACTTCCATATTTATTAGCTAGTTCGCGTACTTTATCTTCATTTCCTTCAACCCAGTGAAGCGTAAAATCGAGTTCCGGAAATTCTTCTGTTTCCTGAATCAAGAAATCGTTCATCCAAGCTTGTTCTCGCTCAATCGCCTTGTTATAAGCAAATTGATGCCCCAATATTTCCTTTGGTTTATTTAGCTGGGGGTTCTTCAACCAAAAGGATTCCACATAATCCTGAAAATGGCATTTAAGCCTTCCAAATCTGATTGGGCTTACAACTACCGCAACCGACCGACAGCCTCGCCCTCCGTATCTAAAAACAGCCTCTACTAAGTCTTCCATAACTTGAGTGCTTTCATCAGGAATATACGCCATAGAAAACTTAGCGCTTCGCATAACCCACTCAACATCTTCGGCAACGGAATTTTGTGCAATCGCAATTTCCTTCACTGCATCGATGGAACTTTCTACACCCGCAAATAAGACCTTGTCAGCTTTGATACCAGCAAATAGATTGAAATCGGTGGAATATTGGATGTTATTCTCTAGGGGAAATTCATCCAGTTTCCTGAGGAAACTTTGCAACAGATACGGATCTTTTCGTGAAAGTTTACCAAAGTAATCCGCTCCAGAAAGTATAGTTCCCAGTGCATCTTGAAATCCTACCAAAGGGAGATTTCCTGCATGTAAACATAGAACTTTGGAGCCAAAACTATTCTTTGTTTCACTAAGTCCTGCTCGATTGGCCCACTCTTCAATTTGGCCAGATTCTATATTCTGTTTTAATGTTCTAATCTGAAATTTAATGTCTTCAAAAGAAAACAAGCCTTCGTCAACCGTTTGTTCAATGTCTTCTTTCAGAACTAGGTTACCAGGCTGTAACCACTCTTTAGTGGCCTTTGCAATTGTTGAGATATGAGATTTCATCGAGCGCATTAATCTTGATCTATTAAGAAATTACAGCCACGTAAATTCTGTGGACTCCATCTGCCTAACACTTTAAATCGCCCACCGTCTCCCATCACGCCTTTATCTCCCGTTAATATAAAAGAGCATGAGTTCATGTTCGCCAAATCCATCACTCCAATCATTCCTTCCGTTCCATTTTCTACAGTTTCCATTGGATTTTCTGGATTCCGGATTGAAACTTTCATCCAAGGCACGCATTCAAACCATTCATCACCCAAACTATATGCCTGGCTCAGTAATTCAGACATTCCATACTCTGAATGAATTTGAGTTTTTGGTAAAGCAAAACCATCCGAAAGTTTTTGATGTAGCTGAGTCTTAGTCATCTCGCGACGATGAGTTTTCATCCCTCCCGTTTCCATTACTATGGAATTACTAGGAATTTGAACTTCGCTAATTTCCAGCAAATCGAGCAAACCAAAAGCCGCACCAAAAAGCATTAACTTCTTCCCTGATGAAGTAACCTTATCTAATTCATTCTGCGATAAGGTTTTATTTAACTCTAAGAATCTACTTAATCCAGATTTGTCTCCATCAATCAGAACATTGAGCATCCAAACTAGTGATGAATGTGGATTGGCGTTGTAGCCAGGTGTATAAGCCCAGATTACATAATCATTCAGTTCATAAAAATGCTTCATCCCAGTAATTACCGATTTCTTGTACATATCGGTATCTAGCAAATAATGAGTGCTTTTTTGCATCCCAGAAGTGCCACTACTCTGAAAATAAATCAGCTTATCAAAGTTAATTTCCGAAAGATTTTCTACCGTTATTATCTGCTTTTCTTTAAAAGCTTGAATGGGTAACAGTGGGATTTCAGAGTAATCTTTAACCTTCTGAATACCGAGCGCCTTACAAAACCGCTGGTAAACGGGATTATTCTCAAATTGAAACTTAAAAGCGGCTATAGCTTTTTCGTTGAAAGTAATTTGTGGTTGAAAAATATTCATTATCTATTCTTTTGGGATAGTGATAGATATCAATTTATCCTCACTTAACACAAATAGTAGCTCTTCAGTTGCCACAAAATTTTTAATGGATTTTACAGCCTTCACGTCGATTGCATCCTTTTTTCCCATTCCACTTTTGTAAAGGGTATTTCCTACCGAAATCCACATTCCGTTCTTACTTTTCCAGAATGTTTGGGCTCCCTCAGCAGGATAGAAACTCTCATAAAATCCATTTTCCGAAAGCTGATGAATTACATCCACTTTTTTGTCTAAAATGAAAATCTTATTCTCACTCAGTTGTAAACCTGAGATATCTTTTACTTCCGATGGGATTGGAATTTCATCTAAAAAAGAGCCTGATTCATTGAGCTTTATCAGCTTTTTTGAGCGTTTATCATAGAAGAATAATTCCCCCACTTCATTCACCCCTAACCAAGTCGGTTCAATACGAGACATATCTCTAAAAGCTGTAAAGTTCTTTATGGAACTCAATAATTGCCAGTGTTTATCAAATACTTGGATACGATTATTTCGTAAATCAGAAACAAATATTTTCAATCCATTAGTGGCATCAATATCAAAAGGAGAATTGAATTGGTAGTCGCTAGAGCCTTTATTCCCAAAAGTCTGAAGAACTTGACCAGAGCGATCTAACTGGAGAACTCGACTTTTACCTTGCTCAATGATATACAAGGCTTGCTGAGTTACAAAAAGGGCAGAAGGTTCATCCAACCCAGAGTATAAAACATTGGTAGAATTTGAATTCGCAACGGATTGTGCATTCGCCGACGAAATGCTCGCTAGCAGTAATAGTGCAATAATCCGAAGTGTTTTCATGAAAGATGTTTTAGACCTTTAGCTCCAATATCTCTTCTGTAATATGCTTGTTCGAAATGAATTTTACTAATCTGTGAGTATGCGGTATCAATAGCTTCTTGAAGAGTTGAACCTTGCGCTACAACATTTAGAACACGCCCGCCATTTGTGAGCAATTTTTCGCCTTCTAACTTGGTTCCTGCATGGAATACAATAGCATCTGTAACTTCATCAATACCCGCTATTTCTTTGCCTTTTGCATAGCTCTCAGGGTAGCCACCAGATGCAAGAACAACCGTGCAACGATATTCATCATCTAGAATGATTTCTGTTTCTGAAAGCCGACCTTCAGTACAAGCAACTATAACTTCCAACAAATCTGATTGCATCGCAGGAACAATTACTTGGCATTCAGGATCACCAAATCGGCAATTATATTCTACCACTTTAGGACCTTCTTCGGTAATCATCAAACCAACATACAGTATCCCTTGATAAGGATACCCTTCGGCTTTCATACCATCGATGGTTGGTTTAATAATGCTCTTTTCAACTTCCGAGAGAAGCTCTGAAGTTACTATTGGCGCCGGAGAATACGCTCCCATTCCGCCAGTATTTAGGCCTGTATCACCTTCGCCAATACGCTTATGATCTTGTGCATTCCCAATAATTTTGAAGGAATTTCCATCACAAATTGCAAATACTGAAGCTTCTTCTCCAACCATAAATTCTTCTATCACAAGGCGAGAAGCTGCCTCGCTAAGCGAACCTGATTGAAGTTCTTTTAGTGCTTCTAAAGCTTCTTCTTTGGTTTCTGGGATAAGAACTCCTTTCCCTCCTGCCAAACCATCTGCTTTTAAAACTACAGGGTATTTATTTTGCTTGATGATGTAATCTGCGGCTTTTTCAAACTCATCAATAGCAAACACTTGGTAAGCTGCTGTAGGGATGTTTTGCCGTTGCATAAAGTCTTTGGCAAATTCTTTACTGCCTTCGAGCATTGCTGCTTGTTGTTTTGGTCCAAAAACAGCTTGGCATTGCTCTTCTAGGAAGTCCGCAATACCGTCTACCAAAGGCTGTTCTGGCCCAACAACAGTTAAATGAATAGAATGCTCTTGAATGAAAGATAATACTGCTTGATGATTGGTTACATCAAGAAGTACATTTTCGCCAAGTGATAAAGTACCTGGGTTACCAGGAGCTATGTAAAGTTTATTGAGTTTCGTTGACTTTGCAATTCCCCAAGCCAACGCGTGCTCTCGCCCACCGCTGCCCAGTAACAGTACGTTATACTTCATTCTTATGATAATTTTTCAGCAGTAGTAATAATTTCTGAGAAAGCTTCAGCACTTAAACTTGCGCCACCAATTAGGCCACCATCAACATCTGTCTGGCCTAACAATTCTTCAGCGTTGCCTGGTTTCATACTGCCACCATAAAGTATACGTATAGCAGAAGCTGTTTCTTCGTCGTAGATACCTGCTATAATAGCTCGGATATAAGCATGCATTTCTTGAGCTTGTTCTGGGCTTGCGGTTTCACCTGTGCCAATAGCCCAAATTGGTTCATATGCAACTACAACATCTAAAGCTTCAGTAGAAGAAATACCACGAAGCGCAATCTTAATCTGATCACTCACTAAATCGAAATGAACACCTGACTTTCTTTCTTCTAAAGTTTCACCAACACAAATAACAGGAACTAGAGAATGAGCTAGAGCTTTATGAGCTTTCTTATTTACTAACTCATCAGTTTCTCCAAAATACTCACGGCGTTCAGAATGGCCAATTAATACATAGTTACAACCACTTTCTTCAAGCATTGTTGCGCTTATTTCGCCTGTATACGCACCGTTATCTTCGTAATGGAAGTTCTGTGCTCCTACCTGAATATCTGTATCGTGCAGGTAATTTACAGCCATAGAAAGAGAAACAAAAGGAGGGCAAACTAGCACGTCTACATCTTCCGAAACTTCTGATTTTCTATTTTTTAAACCTTCTAGAAGCTCTGCTGCTTCGTTAGGTCCACAATTCATTTTCCAGTTGCCAGCAATAAGAAATCGACGCATGATCAATTTTCCTGATTTTTTTTGTTAATTATTTTATTAATTCCTTCTAGTACACCATCAAAATCTTCAGCAACATATTTTCTGCTGATAATCCCCTTCTCATCTACTAAGAATCGTGTTGGGATGATGGTAACATTCAATGTGTCTAATATGCTTTTTACATCGAAAGCGCCAGGCTTGGCAACAGGCCAAGGTCTATTTCTCTCTTCAAAAAAGGCATCCGCAGTAATAGCACTTTTCTCCAATGGAATGGTATAGAAGTTTATACCACTGTTTTGATAAAGTTGATGAATTACGAGCGCTCTATCAAATTGGGTCTGATACATTTGATTTGTAACAGGAGAAATCTCCAATATATATGCTGTACCTTTTAAACTTTCTGTAGAAATACTATCACCATCAAAAGTTACGAATTCGAAATGAGGCATTTTCTTCCCTGGAGACAGATACGTTAAATCATAGTCTAGTTTACCCGCCCATTCCATCGCAATTTCATCATTTTTATATTGGCGTTTGAACTTATCTAGTAACTCGGCCGACTTATCTACTCTTGAACTGTCGTAATAACTAACAATAATTACTTTGTCTAGAGCTTGTAGAACATCTTTATTTTTTGTTAAACTTTTTAATGAGTCTACAAAGCTTATCGAAGCATCAAAACCTTGTTTCTCTGCAATGAATTTTTTTCCAAAATCTGCTGCATTTGTAATCATTTGATCTGTTGTCAACGATTCATTCATTCGTTCTAGTAACAAATCATCGTTAAAACCTTTTAGAATTCTAATAGATTGTTTGGCGCCAAGACTTGCTGCAATAGTACCAGGATATTCTTTATAGACATCCCAATAAAGATCACTCCATTTATGAATTTCATTTGATACCAAAGAGTCAGCGATTGCTCCACCTCTCAAATAAATTAGTACTCTACTAAATCCAGTATCTACTCTCCTAAAAATCTGAACAGCTCGTTCCTCTCTAGAATCAACTTTAAAATTCCCAGCTAAACCAGGTAGTTCGCCAGATATTGAAAGCGTATCGTTTGCAGATAGCAAAACCTGAGATCTCATCAAGTTAACACCGTTTCTACTTACAACAAGTGGATAAAGCCCTTGAGAAGGAACTTTTACCGTTCCACGAAGAAAACCAGAAGTATCCGTTTTGCTAATAAAAAGAGTATCGGCTTGGTCGGTTC